>Ga0126342_10003326_pt1 | contig 26451 bp, 26 predicted proteins | sample Cyp1metagenome_FD_92528 | JGI IMG/M metagenome (GOLD analysis project Ga0126342, IMG submission 92528) | Coral microbial communities from Lord Howe Island, Old Settlement Bay, Australia - Cyphastrea 1 metagenome | ecosystem: Host-associated > Invertebrates > Cnidaria > Coral ...
AAAACATATGTATGTATGTATATATACATATATTTATATACGTGTATACATATATATATGTATATATTTATATATACATATGTACATATGTATATATGTATACATATATGTCTATTTACACACACATATATGTATTTGCATTTATATATATATACATATACATATGTGTTTATATATTTATATATGCATGATATAGATGTATACATAAATAATATGGATTTTACAGGAAGCAGGTCTTGATGCCGACCCCAGAAAACCTGCAAGACAGTGAAGGCGTATGCAGCACATCCAGGAGGTGTGAGCACAAACGCGTCACCAACCCGAGCCTTGGCCCTCCAGGCGTGTTCAAAGATGGGCTTCATGGCATCCATGAAATTGAAATGCATCGGCTGGTCCTACCGGGGCCAGGTGCGTCAGGCAAGCTGGTTCAAGTTCCCTGTCCCGTGCCTGGGGCAAGAGAACAAGCTCTTCTCATTATCTTCATCGATGTAGCGCTCGTCCATGTCATAGAAAAGGGCACCCTGCAGTGGAAACAGGGTTTGACATGCAATGCATTGACGCAAGATATGGCACCGTGCCTGCAAGCATGGTAGTCCGAGCAGCTCCTCATTGACGGCCACCCAGTACTTGCGCTCCACCTAACATCACAGACGCCCACACAACCACGACAGGTATCAAAGCATCACGCCTTCCCACTCCATTGTATCAAACCAAGGCCCGTACCGCCCGTCGCCATAGCTCCACGAATACAGCCAGAAGAATGGCATGAAGCCCGTTCATCTTGACCTGGGCAAAAACAAGTGTATATCACCCGGAACACAGGATATTTTAATAGACAGCAGGACATGACGAAAAGCATCATTTGCAAAACAGATTCCCGGATTTTTCTGGTAGTCAAGGTTGCTGCCGCTCGTTGGCAGTCTTCGTGCCCAACCACGGCAGTCAAAGGCACAGACAGGGATGATGTTACCCCAGTATACCCGGTCAAAAGAAGTTTCAGCGCGACAAGTCGCCACGGTATTAGACAGCTTCGCTGAGCCTGTATGGGTGTGTGTGTGTGCATGTGTTGTCATGCCTGTTGCAAATGTTTGTAGTCAGCTTGACTCAGCGATATGCTCACGCGGCAGCGGTGGTGGATACAACATTCACATGCAACAGTCCACATCTCCCGTTGAGAGGCACCCAGCCCGTCATGGCAAACCACCAACATTGATGCCAAGAAAACATGCGCTGGTTATTCTTGACACCGATGACCACAAACCAGCAATTCTGCGATAGGCTCAACAAATTGTTCCGAAATAGTTGTTTGGCACCTGACCCCTTGTTGGAAAATTATTTTGATGGGGTCCGACCCCGGTAAAATATATTTTTCAGCCCCGAAAATATTTTTGCATGGTTTGACCTATGCCAGAAGTATATGGTTCTTGCATGCTTTTGGCGCCTCACTCCCACAAATATATTTCTGCTTTGCTCACTACTGTACACACAAACACTAACTACAATGGACAATAATTATGATGCGCACACGAATATATAGCGATTTCACACATAGCTATTCAAACTATTGCAGCTTCCGGTCAAACAGCAAGCAGCTACAGCACCTTTTTCAATCCAAAAACAGATGCTGGTGGTCTAGATTCAATAACAGCCTGGCACCAAGCCTCGGCCAAGGCGGAACTTGTGCTGGTCCCACTCGGTGCCGGTGAACAGGCTGCTGGCGAGGCGGCCGGCGAGCACGTCGTAGCGCACGATGAGCGGAGGAGGATTGAGAAGATGTTTGCAGTTGTTCTCCTTCTTGCTACAGCTCACCACAAAGGTTGCCTTGTTGCCCCAGCCCCCGTCGCAGCAGTCCCATGTATCATAGTCTGCGGGATCGCGCTCAATGTCCGCTACCAGGGGCACTCCGTCCAATTTGTCGTAGATTTTGGTGCAAATCCTGATGCCCGCTTCCCGGATCTTCTTGCGCAGCCATTCTTCTGCTTCGCCTTCCATGATACTCGCCTCCTCTTCCTCCTCCTCTATCTCGTTGTTGTCCATGGCTTGCCCTTCATAGTCACGAAGACGGCGTAGTCCTCCTTGAAAGCTTCCATCTCCTGCAGGCATGTGGAGCAATCTTCCTCGCTGTAACAACGGGCCCTCGTCGAACGGAGCATCTTTCCCAACTTCTCTTCCGCCGCTTCATCCAAGAAGGCAGTGCTGCGCTTCATGGCGATTGCGCTTCAAGAAGAGAAGCTACGCGCGAGAAAATAATTCAACCAAGCCATGGGCTACTGCGTATATCATGCAGATTGGTAGTCTAGCAGGTATCATGTAATGAATCATGTATATTATGCAAATTAAAGTTGTACAGGGGCACCTGGTTTTTCACGCGCTTTTTCATGACTGTAGCCAATCTCACAACGCTTTCTGCTCCACTGAGCCTATTGTAGGGTGCATCCCAGGACATGTAAGTGGGGAACAACCATATATATATATTCAGTCATATACGGGTTCTACGTAGGTGATGTAAATCTATATAATTCTAAATGGGTAGAGGCGTGAGGTTCCCCAGAAGGCAATTCAAGTTCATTAATTCAACTGTGATTTTTTCACAGTGTTTTACAATGTTTTGTCCTCTTCCCATAACTTGAGAACACAAGGAATCAGTTCGACATGCGGACAACATATCTGGGACATGTTGTCCGCTGTTTGAATGTGGTTTTTATCTTTTTAAAGTTCATTTTATGTTTTTTGTGGATCCCATAGGAAATGCGTGTTTTTTGGAATTTCAGGTTCCTTTTGATTGACATAAAAATGTCATAATCCACCAGAGAACCATGGGTGAAATGCACATGAGGTTTCATCTCTTCACATCCACAAAGCCGTTTTGAAAGCATTTGTAACAACATCTTCAACGTAACAACATCTTCCACGTAACAACATCTTCAACGCAACAACATCTTTAACGTAACAACGTCTTCTGATGACGCAATGCAATGAACGTTAACATCCCCCCATCTGTATGCTTATATCTATCAGAGAGAGAGACTCAAGGTTCCCCCGTGCTCCGGGGAACCTCACGCCTCTCCCCTAATTCTATATATGTGTTATTTTTGGACTTTACATGGCTTATACATGGGTTATATATGGCCTTATACGGCTATGTATATCTATATATATAGATATATGGTTTCTACATTAGCTATAGATGGTTTATAGATGATTTATATGGGTTATATATGGCTTATACATTTATAGATGGTTTATATAGATGGTTTACATGGGTTATATGATTTATCTGGGGTATATACGGCTTATATATGGGTTATACCCTCTGGTAATTTAACATAGCTATAGAAAATCACCATTTTTAATAGGTAAACCATCTATAAATGGGCCATTTTCCATAGCTATGTTAGTTTACCAGAGGGTATATGGCTTGTGCATGCTTTAGAGGCAACTTACATCCAGTCGAAAAATCGGCGGCGGCGTCCTTGACCTGATAGCCCCAGACTTCCTTGCCATCGCAGTCCCCATCGACCTCACCATTTGGCCAAAGCCACCGAAAAAATGGGAGGCGCTCAATTTGACCCATATCCAACTAGAAAATCACCATATTCCATGGGCAAATCATCATGGTTAACAGGGAAATCATCATGTTTAAGAGGGAAATCACAATGTTTAATAGGAACATCATCACTATGGAAAATCACCAGCTTTAATAGGGAAATCATCATGTTTCATAGGAAAATCATCTACTTTCATGTGCCATATTCCACAGCAAAGGGTTAAAAGTACCAGAGATTATGGCAACAACTGGATGATTTTCCCATTAAAAATCCACTAAAAAGCTGGATGTTCCCCATGTTTGATGACCCCAGAGGGTAATATCCCTATCATTCTCCCATTCTATCCCTACTAATAACCCATTCATATGCCATTCGTCTTCCATTGATCTTCAATTACCAACTGCTTACCATCTCCAACTCAGGGCTTCGACGCCAGGCGCTCGCGCGCTGCCCAGGCACGTGGGCTTCGATGACCTTTTCCATGTACTCTCGACTCAAACCAAAGAGTTCCTCCCGACAGGTCCATCCATTCCTCGTCGGCGTTGAAGGCACTGGGAATATATGGAGGTGTCCCAAAAAAATGGGGGGTACCCAAGTTATCATCCAAGTTCTTGCTGATCAATGGGCAAACCCAGGGTTTGGGGTAGCCATGTTTCAGGAAACCACCATGTTTGTGGTGTAATTGAACGCGGAAAAACATCAGAATCGACTACTTATATTAGATGTGATATGATACATAGATCTGACGAAATGGCAAAATGGCAAAATGCAGCGGCTGGGCTCAAAGACAAAAACGACGCTCGAAAAAGGGTACCAATGAACCTGCAAAAATATGATCACTGTAAACCTAAGAAACTTTGGGGGATAAAATCATCCCTTCTCCCGATATTGAATACCCCCGAAGCCCTGGTTTCGTATTGGATCTCTTTATAAATTTGGGGCCAATCATGGGGAATGGGGGATAAACATGGAGGGTTTGGAGCTAAAATCTTCAGCCAGTTCAGAGACCAAGGAGGCCAATCATGTCCTTTTGGTCAAAATTTACCGGGGCCGGGAGCTGGGGGAAAATCCCATCTATCATCAAACAAACCTGTTGTTGTTCAGGGCTAAACCTTCAACCCATTTCTATTTTCATCAATCAATGGGAATTTGGGACATCTATCTAAGCCAAGTTTCCAAGTAGCACCCACTGCTCTACAAGCCTCTGGCTCATCACACTGGCAATAGCCCCTGGTAAATCTGCAGCCCTCAGTGGCTTCGCAAATCGCTTCTCCGGGTAGGCTGGCCATGTTGTACATGTCACACCAGCCACTAATGTCCTCAAGTCGTCACCCATGAATCAAGGGGGGGTTGGCTCCCCATGAAATGGAGCCCCCACTTGGGATATCTTGGGATATTTGGAACATGAACTTCAAAAATGGCGCTAAGCCTCTGGTAAACTAACAGTTTGCTATTGAAAATGGTCATTGAAATAGTGGATTTTGAAAATGGTCATTGAAATAGTGGATTTACCCATTAAAAATAGAATAGTGATTTTCCATAGCTATGTAAACGTTTACCAGAGGGTAAGCTAACAAATACAGATGCCGCTCAAAATCAACGTTTTGCATTCTTTTCGTATGATACGACTTCAACCACAAGCATTCACCTTCCCCAGTTCTCAGAGCACTGCTTTTTTTTGATATTTCCCAGGAATTTCTCCCACCCCTCATCCCGTCCTTGTCGGGAGTAAAGGCACTTGAATCTTGGCAGGGTGTGATCCGCCGATAGTCCTCTTGCAAAATCACATGAGGCCGGGGACCCATGGAACTCTGCAGCAGGGCTGCTGACTGGGCAGCACAGGCACCTTCGGTGCATGTGTCAGTCGCAGTCGCGGTCGCCGCTGGAAGAAAGATGGAGAGCCACATCCACATAGCGCGGAAGCGGTTTTTCAGGGGGCAAGATGAGATTTGGGTTGAAACACCTGCGATCACGAAGCGATTGAATAGGGCAGAAGACGCATAGACTTCATAGACTTTCCTGCTTTCACTCCAAGATTCTGATGATTAATCACGTCCGAAAATAGTAGTTCACTTCATCCTTTTTGCACAGCTTATCAAAATCATTAACCCAAAATTTGGATGGGTTAGGATCCCAAATAACCAGTCTTAGGCGGGTTGTGTCTCAAAAACATCTCGTTTTTTAGTGGTGAAAAACCGCGCAAAAACTCTAGATTGCTTTGTCTTGGCATGTGTGTCTCAAAAAAATGGGTTGGAAGGCAAATCCTACCCAAGTGTCCACCCGAAATCCTCTTTGAAAAAAGGGATTCACAATCCTACACTCTTGGTAGTCTTAAACTCCCTTTTTCAGTCCAAAAAAAAACCATGAGCATCCTATGGAAACTTGCTATGTTCGATGAAAATCCAATGGTTTCAAGCTGATTTTTTCTCATAAACCCCATGAAAAATTCTGCTGAAATCCCATGAACATCCCATCAAAACTGGATGAACATCCCGTAAATTTCAGGCAGGACATCGACTAAAGCCGCCCAGTAGCTGTGACAGGTCCAGGTCAGTGATCTCCTTGAAATTTGGGGCAGACGTTGATGGATGTTGACGGCTAGAACTAGGGTAATTGTTTCGCCATAAATGGAGATATGGGGTGAATCACATAGTGATATAGTTGGTATATGGTATACTACGGTCAGATATCATCGCAAACTGCTTCACTGTATTTTTTTGGTAGATGTTTCATATAGCATTAGGTGGAAGACTAGCAACTACATCATTTCACATCTTTTTCTATGGTGACATCCGGTCCTGTCGTTTTTTACCCCACATCGCCACAGATGTCGACTGTCATAGGATGAAACCAACAGTTCAACTTCGCCTTCGCTGGGAAAGAACCACCGTCAGCATAGGTGATTTCCCATGATTTTTCCAACGATTTTCCATAGGTCCCCACATCAATCCCCATATTTCACCTTCCCAAAGTATTCCATGATATTACCATAGTACTGCCGTTACATGTCCATTATATCTATATATTACATATATATATATGATATAACCACTACTGTAATCAAACCTGGCCATTGAGAATCCCTCATTCATTGATTTTCCCAGCTAGAAACCGCCACCTGCTTCGGGGATTTCCAGTTGCGACCATTGGTTCCCCTAATTTATGTCTATTTTAATGGGAAAATGCTGACAAACTAACTATTGGATTTGGGGTACAATGTTTTCAGACAAACCCATATATATAGTATATAGTATATAGTATATAGTGTGTATGTATGTGTATATATATAGTATATATAAATATATAGTATATATATAGTATATATATAGTATATATATATGTATATATATAGTATTTCTATATATACTACAGTATACATATCTCCAGATCAGCTTTTCATCCCATCATCGATGTTTTCATCTTCGAAAGCACGCTCCTTGGCTTCTTCGCGATCCTTTCGGAGCCCCTGCCATCGTTGTGAAAATCTTCGAAGATATGTCTCCCGTTGCTGCCAAAAAAAGACCATTTGGGGATGGTTCATACTATTTCATAGCACCAATAAGTTGGATAACCAATAGTGACAGGAAACATATTTGGCTTTGATATGACCAATATTTCTGATATCCAATCTTATTAGACAATCCTCTCTTAGTTGCTGCTTGGTGGAAAAAAAAAACAGTTGGGATGATTTTCCATTCCATTCCCACTCATGTTCCGTGGTTTATAGCCTATGAAAACCACTATTAACCACTATTAACCATTATTAACCACTATTAACCATCACATAATCCATTCATGTTCCATGACACCAACCAGTTATTTGGTCCCAAAAGGTCCCATCTCTCCAAATCAAAGGCCCGCTCCGCTGCTGTGATAATCCGAATTGGGAAGTCCTTAATTAATGTGGTTATCCCAATCAATTAACCACATTATATGGATGATTTTCCCAGCTAGAAACCCAACAATGGATATGTTAGTCATAACCAGATGCTATCTATATGGATGATAACCACATTAATAATGGGAAGTCATATAGATAGCTGTTCCATGATGCTATCATCCATAATCCATTTATAGATAGCATCTGGTTATGACTAACATATCCATTGTTGGGTTTCTAGCTGGGAAAATCATCTATAAATGCTGGTAAATATAGATTTGCTGATAAGATTTGCTTGGTTATTGATTGATGAATCAAGATGATGTATCCCCATAAAATGCTCATAATATCCAAGATGTACCATCTGGTTATGACTAACATAGCCATGGTTAAAATCCCAGCCATAAATGGAGGTTTCTAGCTGGGAAAATCATCTATTTCTATGGGCCATTTGCCATGGCTATGTTAAATAACCAGAGGGTAGTATGAGCTGGCAATGGTTTAGTATTCAAGTTGCAAACCAATATTAAACCATTCCCAGCTATTTTCTTACTATTGTTGGACCTGGATGAGTTCAAAAGATGTAAAAATGACCGCACAATTGGTGGTTACCCTCTGGTAAACTAACAGTTTGCTATTGATAATGGCCATTTATAGTTGATTTACCAATTAAAAATGGTGATTTTCCATGGTTATGTTAGGTTACCAGAGGGTATACTTACTTTCGGTTGTTGCAGTTGTTTTTGCAGGGAGTGGCGTCCTCATCTTGTCTCGCGTACAGTAGATCGCACATCCGTGCGAACGTTGACCACACAAAAATGATGAGCATTTCTGCAGGTGCAATTGTGGATTCAGAACCCCGTCATTCTTTACATAAAGGTCCCACTCCATATAGATATATATATATATATACATATCGGATTATGGCTTCTTCCCCCATAGAACTCGATATTCTTCGGAGTTTCCCATAAGGATTCGATTCCCTTTTTGATGCCCTTTTTTTTGCTGACCTCGGCTTCCACTCGAGCTTTCAGCTCGGTCATGCCACTGTTGCGACGTACCAGGCCCTGCCGATTTCTCCAAAGGATTTCATGCTGATTTTATGGTAGTATTCCATGGTACCCTCTGGTAATTTAACAGTTTGCTATTGAAAATGGTGATTTATAGTGGATTTACCCATTAGAAATGGTGATTTTCCATAGTTACGTTAGTTTACCAGAGGGTAATATCCATGGTAACTACAGCTGATTCATGGTGAAATAATGTGAAATATTCGTTGGTGAAGTCTATTCTATGGTATATTTTTGATGGAATTTACTGGGAATATCATGGGATCTTCATCGAATTGCCCATTGATATCGTATTTTTCATGGGACAATCAATGATAACAATAGGCTTTATTAAATTGGATGTGTATATCTATAATCAAGATGATGTATCCCCATAGAATGCGCATAATATCCAAGATGTACCATCTGGTTATTTAACATAGCCATGAAAAATCACTCATAAATGGAGGTTTCTAGCTGGGAAAATCATCTATTTCTATGGGAAATGTTCCATGGCGTTGTTAAATAACCAGAGGGTATAACCAACAGTTCTGTTAGTTCAACGACCCCCATTCACTCGTCGGAGAGTTTTCACTATGAGTTACAATCCAACTTAGAAATTCCAAACTGGGCTCATGACCCATTATAAGAGGGCAATTATTAAATAATCCAACTCTGGTAGTTATAATAATCCAGCTTAGAAATATTTAGAAATTCCAACTTAGATTAACCATCAAAGCATTGTCATTATTACCCTCTGTTTGTTTCGTTCTAACATAGCGAACTGAAAAGATCCTCCATGTTTCCATGGGTGAATCAACGAACTTTCGCAATTTTAAAGTTAGCAAACTGCTACAAATTACCAGAGGGCAACTATAGAGATATATATATATATCCACAACCATATTATGAAATTTTAACCATCTATAAATGCTGGTTATGGTTATTGCCAAAGGGTAACTATAGATAGATATATCTCCATAACCATAAATTAACCATATATGAACCACATATATTAACCATATGTTTGTCCATCCCCAGGATGGCCATAACCAGAGGCAACCCGTATAGCTATGGTCATCACATCATGGGAATCCTCAAAAAGTGGGAGAAAAATCCTGAACGAATCTGGTTGGTGGTTGAGCCACCTACCCCTCTGAAAAATATGAGTCAGTTGGGATGATGAAATTCTCAACATATGGAAAAAAAAAACAAAACAATATAAAACATGTTCCAAACCACCAACCAGTAATAGATGGATTGATGACCGCTCACTCCAACGAACGTAGATGGGCGAACATCTACGCTTAGCCCGAAAATTCTGGTGCATTGCATCAGATTTCCGACCGTGAAAGTGCTAGAAATTGAGGCATCCCCCCATTCTTGGGAAAGCTGAAATAGGTTCGTTTCTGTGCTTGTGGCCATGATTTTCTGGAAGGTATGACTGGGTCTTACAAAGATATTCCCATGGTAAGAAATCAACCCCGCTGACCTACTCTTCACCGAAGTTTGATCATAGAGGTAAATCCCCCCAGAGTCTGACCATCGAAAAATAGCATCAAAGACTTCCACCAGTTAGTCACCCCCATCTTTGAAGGTCAGATCATCATAGTTTTTCTCGTAAAAATCCACATCAATGATCAAGAGTTCACTTCAACAAATGGCAGAATTACCATCTGGTTATTTAACATAGCCATGGAAAATCACCATTTTTAATAGGTAAACCATCTATAAATAGGCCATTTTCCATGGCTATGTTAAATAACCAGAGGGTATCATAATTCATCAGTTCCTTGATGGCAAAATCGCCCACCAATCATCCTTTTTGATTTTAATGCTACCCTCTTTTGTTGGAGGTCTCCCACTGCCTGGGACGCCGCCTTTGGCGCTGGAGAACGTGGGGCCTCAACGAGTAGTAAAACGTTGAGCTTGGAAGATTTCTTTTTTGGGATGTAGGGATAATAATAACAATAATAATAGTAATAAAAATAATCATAGTTATCTGGATCATTGCTATATAGCTAGGATACAATAATTATAGTTATTAAATTGAAAAATGATAATACCATAGTTATACTCGCTATATACCAATAATTGTTATAACTAGTTAGTAACTGGTTGGTGGTATACCTACCCCTCTGAAAAATATGAGTTCGTCAGTTGGGATGATGAAATTCCCAACTGAATGGAAAAATAAAATTCATGTTCCAAACCACCAACCAGTATAATAATAACAATCAAATAATATCATAATAGCTTTTACTAATGATATAATAATTAATACTGGGACCATATGGGAATATTGTGGAATACTAATATCAGATGGAAATTCTATATCGATGGATTCTCCAAATTTGTTGATGGAAATGACGAGAAATTGGGAATGTCACCCTCAACAAATAGGGATTGCTTGGGGAATTTTAGAGGAGTTTGTGGAAGCGTAAGCATCCGTGTATTGCAGTTTTGCAGCAATTGGGAAAATCAAGCTTAATAAGAGTTCGTGCAACTGTTTCTGGTAAGCAGAATCAATCTAGTCAACGGATTTGGCGCCGGAAAATGGTGATCGACCATAATCAACCATAATCAACCATGGAAATTGAAGCCAGAAAGCCATGAGTTTTATGCCCTCATGTGTTGTGAAGCCCACATCAATAATCCAATAAGACATCTCAGCAAAAGAGGTCTATGTTATATATCTATCTAGTACCATTTGCCGTATGGTTGGTTCTATGACACCCACTCGTTTCCCTACTATTGGGAATCATAAAGCTAGTATAAGTCCCAAGAAATGAAGCAATCAACCAAGCCCTGGTTGGTTAATCAATGTGTTGAAGCCCATATCATCAATCCAATCAAACGAATCCCAGTACATTATGAACTATTTCTATGTTATATAATAGATCTATCCAGTACTTATGGTTGGTTCAATAACACCCACGAAAGAAGCACATGTGAGCCATGGTCAATACTCACTATATGGTTGATGGTCACCCCAGCCATAATAAGGATCCTTTTTTTATGGTTATTATAAATCCCTATGAACCATTGGATGACTAGCTTCTATTAATGGTTATTAACCATGAGTATTGACCATAGCTCATGTGTTGTTTCCAAGGCCCACCTGCATGTTGGAGGGCAATGGAGGGCCTTTGCCCTTGCCCTTGCGGAGATTCCCCTGAGGCGAAGCAGCAGGCAGCTTAGCATCGGGCCAGAGGTGGAATCTGACAACTCACCAATTGTTTTTTTGGGGATATATATATATACCCTCTGGTAAATGATGGTTAATCTGTGGTTAGTATACTGTTAATGATGGTTAATATATGGTTATTATATGGTTATTATATGGTTAATGATGGTTAATAATGTTATCTGGTTGGTGGTATACCTACCCCTCTGAAAAATGATGGAGTTCGTCAGTTGGGATGATGAAATTCCCAACTGAATGGAAAGTCATAAAAATCATTCATGTTCCAGTCACCACCTAAACCAGTATATACATAGAAACACCAAAAAAAAAGAAAATGCACAGTGATTCATCACTATTTTAGTGGTTGGTGTTACTGTTCCATCTTTTTCAGGATGACTTTGATTTTTTCAGTGGTGAGATCTCCGTGGAGGTGTCCCCGTGTTGACACAGCAGTTGCGGGCCGGACCACACTCCATAAAAAGCAATTGCCCTGAAATTATATATATGTATGCTATAGGGATGGTTGAAACATGGTTTCCATAAATGGCTAATAAATTGTTCAAAAAAACTTATAATAATGGTTCATATATCTGGGCAAATTATAATATTTCACTAACCTGAATAGTTCGGCCATTTGGGGATGATTCCCCTGATTAACCATGATTTCCAGTGAGGGAGAACAGTGAGGTCGTTATAATTTACCAAGATATACGGATGGGATAATCCTTCCCATTGACTAATATTTATTAGAGGGTAGGTATACCACCAACCAGTTGAGAATGTTGAACATACTCTCTGGTAAACGTTTAGAGTTTGCGAACTTGAAGCCATGGCGTCGAAATAGTGGATTTAGCCAGCTATAAAATGCTGGATCTTTCCAGTTATGTATGTAAACCTACGTAAAAACCAGGCCGGGTACCCTCTGGTAAACGTTTACATAACTATGGACAATCACCATTTTCAATGGGTAAATCCACTATTTCTATGGCCATTTTCAAGTTCGCAAACTGTTAAATTACCAGGGTTTAGGGTATCTGGCAAATTTCCTGGTGAACTCTGCCCAAAAAATCCACCGAATCAACCGACTTTCACAGTTCGTTCCTGAGATTCCCAGAGATCATCCAACTGGATCCAACTGGTTGATGAAGAACGGGATTCCCCGGGGATTATTGTAATATTTATTAGTGGTATTATCAGGGGATTCCAATCATTCTTGTAATAAATATTACCCCAGGGGATTCCAATCATTCATCAATTGAGGATTTTATGATTTCCAGGGATTATTGGAAGATGATTGTAATCCTCAATACTTTTTAGATTATTGAAGGGTAGTGTTCCATCCAAGAATCTAAGATGGATTTTAAATTTAGGATCTCATATTATATGATCACATGTATAATCCACAATCATCATCAATAATAAATATGTTGTATTCCATGTTATAGTTCCCTACAATCATCAGGTAGTATAATCCCCTATATATATATATCTATTGGATTATATTGGTAATATATCAAATATATTACCCTCTGGCTATTTAACATAGCCATGGTATAGATGGCCCCTAGAAATAGATGATTTTCCCAGCGTTTGAAACCTCCATTTATGGTTGGGATTTTAACCATGGCTATGTTAAATAACCAGATGGTAATCCCCAATCATCAACCAATATGGCTTTAGCATCCGCAAGTTGAATCCCCGACGAGTTCGCCACAGATCGCGTTCGCCACCGATCTGCCAAAATTGGCCTTGACGGATGTGACGGAGGCATCGGCATCTGCCTGACGCGGAAAAAGATGTGTGAGAAGTGGCTGGGGAAGTTTATGATTATATATATATATATATGTATATTTATAGATAACGTTGTATATCTACAAGTCTATAAGTGATATCATATCTATGTTTATATCAAATATATCAAAATGTTTAGGTATATATCATAGAAGTGGGTTTCATTGAAGTCAACAGGTGTCTTTATTTTAAAGGAAAAACACAGGATTTTTTTCATGCATTGTCTGTTCAAATTGGCACCGCATCACATTGATGCAATTGCGTCGATACCTAAATGCACCGTAGTTGCACTAAATCATATACTTTCATCTATGTCGAAACTATTCTAAAGTGATCAGTGGGAGGTGCCCATGTCTCACTTTAGGCTTTCTATGCACCTCCGAAATTTCCGTTTGAATCAAGAAATGGTCCATCCAACTCCATCTTTGTCAGTGATCAATTGATTGATTTCACGGAAAATATCTATACCAAAAAACAACAACATGGTTTTACCTCTAGGGTGTTTACTGTAAAAGTTACCATTTTTTTTCATGAAGTGAATAATATCCATCGTCAGGACTTCTTTTTAACCCTCAAGATGATGCTTCAAGAGGCGCAAACAGCTCCTTCTGTGGCTTGTTCCACCCTTCTGGAAGGGTTCGATGTTTAATGGACCTAGTAACCATGGATCCAAGATGACGTCAATCCATGCTCTGTCAGTTCTATCCTCAGAAGCTGGATGTAAAGGATTCATTATCAGCTAAGATATCAATATGAGGATTATTACCAGGAAAAAAAAACATAACAATTCATGGCCAAATTTCAGGTCAAAACACGTTTTCAGGCCAAATTTTCTTGGAATGATCAAGATGTTGAGGACTGTTCTCAATCCTGAGTGTTCTGGACAATACACTCCCAAAAATTAGATAACCCCGCTTTATGTCTGCCTTATAATCCACCAAAGTGCTTTGACTGGTTAAATAGGCTATCCGCACATTTACTAATCATCAATTTTACCAATCTTCCAATAATTCATTCACACATCATGAATTTTCCTGGTTGGTGGTGTAATAACCATCTTGAAAAATACTAGTCAATGGGAAGGAGTATCCCATATATGAAATGGAAAATAATCCAAATGTTTGAAACTTTGAAACCACCAATCAGTTTCCCTATCAGAAATGCATGAATCACCCAATCACCCAGCAACATTTTCCCATGGGCCATTTGGAGGTACCCCAAATACTGCTGCAGCACCTGCAGAAAGTTGCCCCAGAGATCCTGACACCAAAATGGACAGCAGGGACCTGCCTTGCCGATTTAGGTCGTTTTATTTCACCAACTCACCAACATCGTTGGGACGAAAAATTCTTTGATAGAAACCCGGCCTGGTAAATTAACATAGCGAACTGGAAAGATCCACCATTTCAATAGGCAATTCGACTATCAATGGCCATTTTCAATAGCTATCTTAAATTCCCGGGGAGTAAGCGACCATCAAATTGCTATTAAAAACCAACCGAACATGGGATTTAACCAATCTACAATGAGGTTGAGGTGAAGACCAAAAAAATCAGACTCAGTAATGTGGCTAAAACAATGCCATGTTTACCACCCAAGACTGGGGGATGGTAAACATGGCATTGTTTTACTCACAGTATTCAATATCCCGATTCTGGTGGGTCATCCACTGTTCGTGGAGGATGCAATCCCCATATGTTCGGTTCAAAAAACCAAAGCCACGGGTTGATGAAAAATCACTGTCCGAATAGCAGAATGGCCGTGACACCCAAATATCGTATCAAGTTGGTCATATATATATATACTGGTTGGTGGTTAAAAAAAAACATCTTGAAAAATGATGGAGTGAAAGTCAATGGGAAGGATGACATCCCATATCTGAAATGGAAAATAATCCAAATGTTCGAAACCACCAATAGTTATATGCTATACTACTATATACATTTAAAAAAAAAAAAAAATATTCCATGATATTTGGCATGAGTTCAGCTTGAAACAATCTCCATTTTATCACCCAAAAAAAAGCTTGGCGCTCCCCTAAAATCACCCCTCTCCTCATCGTCATTCGCCGCGAATGGTTGTGAATCCGAGACAGCTGCAGCCTGGAGATGTTGCAGGGGATGGGTCAAAACCCTGGTACCATTCGTGAACCCCAAGTCATAGCTGGGTTAAAATGGATGTGAATATCCCGCTAAAAATGGATTACTATAGGTATTGACCCATACCCATATGGTGGTTTCCTCAAAAATTTCGGGCTACCCCTAAATTTCCTAGTTCTCATCCATTTATAGATGGATTTTCCATGACATAACCCACTTTTAACCCAAGGTCTCGCTGGGTCCATGAACAGCTGACTTCACAGGTGGTTCCCTATCTTTTCAAGGTCCACCATCTCTTTGGTGTTGTCTAAAAATAGGTTACCCCCAAAGCTAGGTGGTTTATCATCATGTTCCCTGTTCAAATGTTTTTTTTGAGGGGATATTCCACGATTTTCGGACACACCCATTTGAACTTCAAGCAATCTTTGGCTTAGCCCCCAGCCTGGCTAGCTGCTGAGGCCTTGCCCAATCTTTGACAGCTGAGGGATTCAACTATGGCTGACCGCTGGCCCAATTTTGGTGACCACCCCTCATTGCTTTCAATGTTTTGGGCTTTATTTAAACCACCAACAACATCCAACAACCACATAAGAGCACATGTTCACAATACCAGTTGATTGGTAGCTTATTAAATTAACTGAAAAAAGAAGCCACATGTGAAAACAATACGAGTTTACTACCCTCTGGTAATTTGTGACAGTTTGCGAACTTGAAGCCATATGGCCCAGTCGAAATAGTTGATTTACCCATTAGAAATTGTAATTTTCCATAGTTATGTTAGTTTACCAGAGGGTAAAGCCTCTAAAGTCCCCTCTAAACTCCCAGAATGGTTGATGAATCACGAGTTTACTAATGGCTAACCAACAACAAGCACTATTCTAAAAGGGGCAAATCTTACGCATCGTTTGGGGAGGACCTAGTCGTCATCCCCATAGTGATCACCTGCCTCTGCCGTGGGAGGCCCCAAAGGCCGAACTGCCACATCGGCCTTGAGAGAACGGTCGGCTGCTTCAAGGGAAAAGCTACAGGTTTTACCCCGGTGTTTGATGGTAAAAACCATGGTTTTTCCTGTAGAAAACTTAAAGTAAACCAATCCAATACAGTTTAAGTCTCACAACGGCACATTCGTTTATGAAGTCGACAAAGACAAGGAACATGTTGAACTACTTCAGTTTTGTAACCTATTGATTGCTTCACTAAGTCTCTGACAGCCTCGCTCGGTTCCGCAGCAGTGGCCGCCTGCCGAAAGGCTGCAACAATTGGAGGCACTGGCGCACTGGCGCCACATCTGCCGCCTTTCTCTGCTGCCGATTCAGCTGCAAAAAATGAGCACAAATCATGTAGCTGTTATTCTCAACGGAGGATTCTGATGGGTACAGAACGCAGGCATTTCACACGCTGATAAATCTGTATCCCATCAGAAATCAACAGGCGCTATCAGATAGCCTCAAAAGTGGAAGGTATGAACTGCACAACTGTTTATTAACCGAACAAAAAGCCTCTTGGTGTGTTTCACGAAGGCTATATTGGTATATATTGGTGTGTTTCATGAACTCCAGGAATAGCTGCGCCAAAATCCATGGAATCTTACCATCCTCACAACTGTCCTCTGAGGATCCATCCGCTGAAATCAGGGGCTGAAAGCGTCACCGTGGCGCACCATTCTGGAACCACACGTGATTGGTCATCTTTCATCATCTCAAACATGAATATACACCAATTAATTGGTTGTTGAATAGTTGTTAAATCATGTTTAGTACGAAACACCTACCCAACCATTGACATATTACCCTCTGGTAATTTAACATAACACAACAGAACTATTGAACATGGCCACAGAAACAGTTGATTTACCCATTAGACATGGTGATTTTCCAGTTCGCTATGTTAGTTTACCAGCGCGTGGTTGCTAGATCTTGACATTGAACCACGGCGACAACTGGTCCATTGCAGCCTGGGGAGGTTGTAACAGGTCCAAGGAGGTGCTCACAGCAGCCTTCTCGTAACAAAAGTCATAGAAAACTGGGAGAAGTGTCCTTCAATGTGGACCCATTTGGGAATGATTTATACCATTTTATACCTATTTCTGGTGATTTGGAGGATGGTTTGTGGCATTGTTTTACCCACATTGATGACCTAAGGCAAACCAACGTAGATGTGGAAGATTGTGAAAGTCATGCCCCACAAAAATGGATGAATTAAAATAATTGCCGATGAAAATGGTTGACGTTCCACATCTATGTTAGTTTACCCAAGGGTACCAATGAAGAAACCGTAAACCATGATACCCTCTGGTAAACTAACATAACTATGGAAAATCACCATTTTCAATGGGGCCATGTTCAATAGTTATGTTGGTTTACCAGAGGGTAACAAATCCATGGGAAAATATGTCTGGTTGGGAGAACTTAAGACCAGCATAAACTGAAAAAGCTTTATACCATGATTCTGCCAACGTGGAATTATAGACCAATGAACAAGCATGTTTTTGCCACGTTAATTTGTCATACAATGGTCATTATACAACTATCTCATTAACTACTCCTACTCACACGATATATTATGTATTACTATGTTATACTGTGGATGGAAGAAATCCTGCACCAGCTGATAGGTGGTAATCATCCCATTGTTTATAGGGTTTCAACCATCCTTTTGGTGGTTTATCGGATTTGGCAACCATCCACCGTATCATACAATCCTTTAGGAGGTAAACTTTGCGACTGGAGTTACTCATGGGTTAGATGGGTTTCGAAACAAACCGATTGATGTTATGAGCCAAAAGAGCACAGAGAATATAGGGTTTCGGTTCATAGATCTTTTTTTAAGCAAACAAAAAAAACAAAAAATAATGGTCGTTGCATTGGAAAAATAGAGCATGGCTGCCGGAGGTAAAACATGCAGGTTTCTGTCTGCAAGAAGCTGCAACGTACAAATGGGTATGGATCAAACATGGGAATACAACCCACAAGAGTCATAGGAGGCATCTGGATTTTGTCTAAAAATGGGGTGAAAATAAAAACAAAATGTCAATTCTCATAGGAAAAATGATGGGGATCCCATGAAATTGGTGTGATTTTCGAATCTACGTTTGCAGCTCAAGATTTTTGACAAGAAAGTTGAATCTTATCAGATCACCAATTTTTGGAGAGCGGAATTATGTCAAATCTCCAAGTTTGGAGGAGTGAAGAGAATATAGTAAACCCTCCCCAAAAAAGAATTTGTTGTTCCAGGGTTTGTTCGAAAAAAAGTTCAGAACTCACGGTTTCATCAAATCGCTATTCCGAACTGGGTATATATGTTGTCTTAAAGCCTTCCTATTTTGGCACAAACCCTTTGCAAAAATATATCATAACAAAAACATGGGGCAAACTATAGATAATCTATAGATGTATAAGTTTGTAGGACTTCAAAGATTTTTTCACTCACCGAATGTAACATAAAGCATTCTCCGTCTGCATCCAGACCTGCGAAGACGCCGCAGCCCAAACCTGGAACAACCAGGGAGCAATGGTTTGATTTAAGGACTTTTGTTCAAAATCCGATGGGGGGGGTCCTAAATTTCAGTGGTTTTAATGCTAGAGTAGTCATTTTTCTTCATGATTAAGGGGGGTACGGTACCCCTATTCATCACCACTTTGCCTGCTGCACGCACGCTTCCGCGCAGCGCTTGGCCAGGACCTTGAGGGCCGACATCGGTCTGCACCAAATCTGGGTTTACAATGGGGATATAAGCAGCGAAATGGCAATGTGTGATGTTTGATGCGATTGAACTGATTTTTTTCCCAGCAAATCAGCCGCAAAATTGGGATTCTATGCAAAAAAAATGGAGTATACATCCTGGGATTTTCTTGCTGTAAATGGACCATTGAAATGTGAACTCCATGACTTGGATGATGGCTGGTACACCCATTGGCCCATGACGAAACGGAAACCGGCTGCTGATCAACAAAAAGACGTAACTCACCATGGTCAAAATGGAGGGATCAAAGAAAACTCGGGGAATTTTCTCCCATAATCCCTAGTCTGGTTCCCAAAAGCCTCACTTTGCTGATCAAACATGATCAAACGATCAAAGCTACTCAGTAACTGGTAGCCAAATATGCCCAGTGACTGAGTGAACTTCCCCATTGATGTGTTGATCATTCATCCCCGGGAAGAGCCGCATGGAATCACCAAGAAAAATCCTGATGAAAATACTAACTTAGTTGATAGGTGTCCGTAGAATTGTCCCCAATTCACCAATCATGTTTCTATCATGGAACAATTTATAGGTTTTTTTTTTAACCAATAACCCATCTGTTGATAGATGTTGTAACCTAGCTTTCCCGCGAATGTGTAACCTCCTTTTTTCGCAAGCCACGTTTCTTGCGTTTCCACCCTACTTAGCCCTTTTCAACCTGGGCATTGGCCAGGATCAGCTTCGCAATCTCCTGTTCCACCTGCGGAAACGGTGGAGCCCAAGGCTTCCATCAGGAGTGGGCTGCCAAAGAATAGGGAGATGTTGCGCTTGGGATAGGATAGTTATCAACTACCCTCTGGTAAGCTAACATAACTATGGAAAGATCCACCATTTTTAATGGGAAAATCCACTATAAATGGTCATTGTCAATAGCTATGTTAAATTACCAGAGGGTATTATTAATAGGGATATTTACGGGATATATCATAAACTATATTATAGGCTATAAAATATGGCTAGAATAATAGGAATAGGGAGAAGTAAAATTGGGATTCATTGAGATTCATAGGGAGAATACCATTCACAAGGCCTGGGTTAATTGATAGGAACATATTAGGGATACTGGTTGGTGGTTTCAACCCCTCTGAAAAAGATTATTCAGTTGGGACTATTATTCCCAATATATGGAAAAATAAAACATGTTCCAAACCAACATATTAGGGATATAATAGGGATATAGTAACCATGAAAGATTCTTGTTCTGCCCCAACTGCAGCGATGAGATCTAATCCAGCTCGACATCTTTTGGGGAAGTTAGGGACTTAGTCCAAGCCTCAGCTACGATGTCACAGTTGACTCCCATGGATGAACTTCCCCCCTTCATGCTCCCAAGACAACCAAGATACAAAAGGGGGGAAAACTCGGTAGATTCCTAGAGGTCAAAGAATCCATATCCCCCACCCTTTGTCGCTATGATTCACGGATAAGATTGGATCACCCGCCTGCAACAGCAAATCTGGGGGCGGCGATGGGGTCACCTAACGGCGTTTCTTGGGTCAACTGGAGTTTCAACTGGATTTGAAGGTCAATTTTTAAGCTTACTCCTATGTATCCTATGTGCGGGAAACGATTCCTAAGACAAAACCATCAAAAGAATTCCGAGTTGACACAGAACCTATGTGAGTGGGATCATTAGAACAGTTGTTGCTCATCAATTGCCTCGAGATGAGAAAAAAATACATGTTCATGTTTTTTTCCGTTCATTGGTACTCTGGTGTTGCTTGACAATTCCTGACTCTCAGAGACAGTCCAAGTTGCTGAGTGGGAAAAAAAAACTCCACTGATCCATATGTACCTGGGGATGTCCCATATAGAACTGAGATATTTCATGTGGTTACTACATGTTATTTACCCACTTACGATTCCTGGGGCCCGCAGACCCAAGTTGGTTTAGAACTATAGCTAGGATTTATAGTAGATATATCGAACTAGTTGTTGTATCATGGGGGTTACAAACCAACACACACAATTGAAATGCCTTCTGGTAGTCAAAAGTGGCAACGGAAAATTCCGCCAATTGTAGATGATTCTATAGATGATTCTCCAATTGAACCATTAAAACCTCCACTTAGTTCGGGATTTTCGATTGCCACGTTTCATGACCGGAGGGTATCTATTTGGGCCCATATTTGGCCAACACGCGCTGTGGCTCCCGACAGTTCCAGTCGCCATGGCAATGAGGGACGCCCCACCAGAGTGATTGACTATGAATTGCCCATGTTAAGAGCTGGAACCACCCCCAAAAAAAACAAATCCGCAACACAACACATTTAAACTTGTAGGGCCCCGCCAGTTTTTGGGTGTAGGTTTTTTGGGGGTCTTGAAAATGATGTAGAGTTCTCATGGGAGACCAAAGGTTTGATTTCTGATCTGCAAAATAGGCCGCGTTGGGTTCAGTTGGGGTCAGAAACCCATGGAACACCTTGCAACTCACCACAGTCAGTAGGAGCAGAGTCCTGTTTTTCCACCGTCCAAAAGGCTGCAGGCACTTGAAGATCTTGGCCAAGCGGTGCTAAACAATCCCATGGCATTTGTAAATACCGTAATATAGCAACCCCAAAGTAGATAGAAAAGTGGGAAATCTGGAAATATACGACGGTAAACAGCATCTATACCATATTACCATCCCGGAAACACAATAATGGGCATCTTTTTCGGGGTTGCTAGATGTAAAACCACTTACGGTTCCTGGAGTGCACATTTCCTAGGCCCACTGCCAGGAAAATCCGCATTTTACGGTCAGCTGGGAGTGTCTGGAGGGGAGAATCCTCCACAGGGAGTGTCTGGTTGACACTTTCCCAGGTCTAAAACAATTCCAAGCGCTTCCAAACAAAAAAGAAAGGCGTTGGCATGGCGCTTTTTCCAGATCTGGTCGTAACGGTTAACCCGAAAGTCATGATGGTCTGGTCGGGGATCAGTTATTTCCCGCTTTCTCCAAGCGTTTGGATATCCCAGACATTGGGGCCCGGGGATCCTCCATTTTCAGAAAGCCCCAAATGAACATCTTGGAAAATCCTCCACTGTCACTTCGTCTTGGAAGCCCAGGGCTCATTTGTTCAGTGACCGAAGCCTCCTACCGTTGCATCACTGATGTCTCAAGAGGGATATCTTGAAAAATGTGTCCCAAAACCAGATCTACAATGCAGGTGATAGGGAAAATGAGATTCAACTCACAAAAAAAAACTCCTTTCACCATGTTTCCACCAGCATTGGATTTGGTGCTACGCATTTCGTGATGCAAACGTCATGTCAACCTTGGAGGTTGATTTTGGGGCCGTGAACAACGCTACCGCGGCGCAACGACCACGACATGGCTGGAGAGTTCAGATCCTATAAACTCCCTATTACCCTCTGGTAAATTAACATAGACCCTGGCAGATGGGGGTTGGAAGACTAGTGAAACCATGAAAAATTGGTGATTTTCAGGGTCTATGTTAATTAACTCCCTATTACATCACCATTTTTTAGCGGTTAAAAATCTCACCGTCCAATCAGCTGGTGCCGCCGCCATACTTCACACCGCGGGGTCGCAACCTGCAGGTCGAGCTTTGGGCTTCACATCACATTGCATATGTTACATACATATTATATGTTATTATACATACATATAATGTATAGTAAAGTATGATTTGAAATTTAATACATATCCACATAATTCCACATATAAGTCTAAACATACATCGAAATCATGATCTCAGCAAGGAAAAGTGGTGTTTCTACGGTTTCGACAACACTGAGGTGCTCTTGAATGGACCATCTCAACAGAAATGCCATCAAAAATGTGGACCATAGCCCCAACCTGGGGGTTCAACAGACACAACGGAAACTTCACCAAGGATTGGTTGGCTGGTTGGCTATGGGGAAGTAACAGCCACAAAGTGTCGGCTTCTCCGTGGCCTCTTTTTGTGGAATCCCGGAAAGTCAATGGATTGGGCAGGACATTTTTCCGGAAACCCTAATCTTTACGCACTAATGCTTTGGGGGTTCAACCGTAGATTTTTCTTTCAACCAGTTTCGAGAATTCGGCAACTTTGACACTTTGACACCCAGATGATCCACGAAGTTTACCCTCTGGTAAACGTTTGCAGTTTGCTATTGAAAATGGCCCAGTCGAAATAATGGATTTACCCAGCTAGAAAATGGTGGATCTTTCCATCGTTTTTTGGTTAACGTTTACCAGGCCGGGCCCAAGTCTTGCTGCACCCCGAAACTGGGGAAATCCCGCGGATGTCGATGATTTCCCAGCCAGATGTCGCGCCATTGGGATTTCCCAGCCATGTTTGCGATGGCTTGTTTCATGGCCCCTAACAGATAAATAATCCCAGTCATGGATTTCCCAGTCATGGATTTCCGCAAAAAAATAAGTCACATCCCTCTGGTCTTACTGCTGCTTAGTAGGGAATGGATGGGAATGGGGGTTGCTGGGAAAAAAATATTGAAAGTTAGCCAGTGGATCATTCCCTCATTCCCTACGTTCAGCACAAGTAAGTGGTACTAGGGATTATGGATTCATTTAACATCGCTATTGAAAATGACCATGGAAATAGTGGATTTTTGAATTGAAAATGGTGATTTTCCATAGTTTTTTGTATGTTTACCAGAGGGTATCTGAACATCATCGCGACTCACAGATCTCTCGCCTCACAGTCACATCTCCATAAACATCGATGTTGCAACACAACCTGCCGCGGCGTTTTTTACCCTCATGAAGTCCCACAGTGATTACCAGCCATCGCCTCCACCAACAACATCTGGCCTTTGATTGTATGATATTATATGATTTTATACAATATTATATCAGATTTTGTCATATTATGTATACAATTGTATGCAATTGTATGGATGGATGGATGGATGGATGCATGCATGCATGCATGCATGCATGCATGCATGTATGTATGTATGTATATATATATATGTTTTTATCAGCAAGAGTGACTGCCCACTCGCCCATGTTGAGACAAAACCACGTCCAGCCCGTCCAGCCCGGCCTGAAGCTGGGTGGGTTCGCAGCCATCACCGCTGCCTCATTCACCGAGCGGACCTGAGTCGAAGCGACGGCACGGCAAGCCCTGTGAAATCGGTAGAAGTGTTTTCTTCAGCTTTTGTAATAAGTAGCTGCAGGTCTGTCTCAAAATTCATCATTGATCATAACAGTTAAGTGTAGTTAAGTGACCTAAGTGACCAATCATCAGTCATAACTCATCCCAGCAAAAAGCCAAGCTCTTTAAAGGTATGTCCAGGTGCCTTAGATCGATTCGACCAGACGATCTCACGAAGTTGGGAGGGAGCCCAAAATCACTAACTCGTGCAATTTCTCGATCATCAATTCCTAGTTGGTGACCTGGTGGAAAAGAATGGATATTGAACTCTGGCTTTCTCATATCCCAAAATGTTGGTATATTATATATGATCTTACCAATTGTTGGTAATTTGGTGAATATCTAATCATATCGGTATATCATATCTAATCCCAATGGATATTTGGTGAATATACCCTCTGGTAAACTAACATAGCTATGGAACATCACCATGTTTAATGGGAAAATCCACTATTAATGGCCATTTTCAATAGCAAACTGTTAGTTAACCAGAGGGTACCAATTAGATATCCCATGATGGCCACCTGAATCATCTCCCCAGCCAGTCGTCGGTGGTTTTTTTGAGACTCCCAGCTGTCAAGTTGTCTCCACCCTGGCCGATGCCAAGCATCCAATGGCAGGCTTTGGATGGGAAAAAAGACACTTCAGCTACCCTCTGGTTATGTCTAACAGTTTGCTATTGAAAATGGCCATAGAAATAGTAGATTTTCCCATTAAAAATGGTGGATCTTTCCATAGCTATGTTAGTTTACCAGAGGGTACTCGTAGCCAACTGTTTGTTGAGATTCTTTGTTGAGAATATCAATGTATAGTAGATTCATATGGTTTTTCTTGAGAAAAGATCAGAAAAGTACCCTGGAGAAGCCTCAGCCAAAAAAATATATATGTCAAAACACCATCAAACACCATTTTTCAATGACCAGCCATCCTCCATCAGCACCAAAAAAAACAACTGAACATATCACTCATTGGATTGGGTTTTCTTGGAAAAACCTTCAGAAAAACCATGGGTTTTCACGGGGCGGCGCCTCCATGACGTCCAAGACGCAGGTGCCACAGAGCTGGTTGGCATTGCAGTTGAAGACGGAACGAAGATCCTGGTAGACCTGCCAAAAATGATGGAAAAAGATGCGAAAATATGGGGTGATATGATATTTCTTGGGGATTCTATGTGAGTTTTGAGAGGTGATGCTATGTACAGTTGAATCATGGTTTGTCGAACTAACCTGTTATAGGTTATATAATTATGTATATATATATATATATTTGTATGTACCATCATTGTTATTTGTTAGGATACTAGTATAACAGTATAACCTTTTTGACACTGAATAGTATGGATTCTAATAAGTTGTTGCGGATTGGCACCAATTTTGGCACCATCTATCACTCTTTGCGGTTTTTCCCAGGGATAATTCCTTGGGGGATCCACGGGAAACTCAGCATCCTGAAAAGACAGGAGGACTTCAGGACCTCAGGACCTGGTCCCACGTTACCTTCATGGATCCATCGATATCATTCAATCATTGATCGTTGATCATGAGTTATTTTCAGTAACTGGTTTTTTTGGTAGACCACCAACTAAAAATATGCTGATTTTAAGGGACGGTTTATGATCTGGATCATAATCATCATCATTGTTATATAGCTAGGATACAATAATTATAGTTATTAAATTGAAAAATGATAATACCATAGTTATACTCACTATATACCAATAATTGTTATAACTAGTTAGTACTGGTTGGTGGTTGACCTACCCCTCTGAAAAATATGACTTCGTCAGTTGGGATAATCAAATTCCCAACTGAATGGAAAGTCATAATCCATTCATGTTCCAAAGCACCAACCAGTTATTCAGTAAATAAGTAATTGATCCCAGTAATTAACTTCATTCATCATTGATCTGGGTAAATTACAATATTTCACGAACCTGAATAGTTCGGCCACTCCTCTTCCGTTTCCCCGGCCCATGCCCCGCGAGCAGACATGAACCGGTCCGTAGTCCATAGGCCTTAGAGAATCCTCAGATCAGATCGGGTGAGACACACAA
>Ga0126342_10003327_pt1:0-12500 | contig 26450 bp, 20 predicted proteins | sample Cyp1metagenome_FD_92528 | JGI IMG/M metagenome (GOLD analysis project Ga0126342, IMG submission 92528) | Coral microbial communities from Lord Howe Island, Old Settlement Bay, Australia - Cyphastrea 1 metagenome | ecosystem: Host-associated > Invertebrates > Cnidaria > Coral ...
ACATAGGAGTAAGGGACCCAGACCACCAAGGGTATGTTTGCTCATGACATAGGAGTATGATTTTCGAGGGTATGTCCGCATCTGACTAAGTCATTTGCGGGTAGTATATATATATATATATATCTATATCTTGGGCCTTCAAATGCGCCAATATCTTTGCACCTTCATGATTTGAGCTCAAATGCGCATATTATTTCAGCAAAACGAGCAAACGCCAGTGAAACGAACACTTTGTTTGAACGAAGAACTTTTTTTCAACCCATGGTAGCCATTTAGCTATTTTTTCTCCTGCTATTTATTTGGGGTGAATGCCAGATCAACAAGTGATGTCAATCAGGCAGCTAGAGAACCAAATCAGCCGCGCACGTGTTCAGAATCGGAATTTCATGCGATTGCACAACGACACTGACTATCTTAGAGAATTGTGTGGCTGATTACGAATTCCGTGGTTTTGACTGAGGAAAAACAACACCCTGCAACGAGCGAATATGGGCAAACAAACGCAAATATCCACCAACGAGTGCAAACTGAACATGTGTGAATTCAGAAGTCACCTGTTACTGCAAAAACCTGATGAAAGGGTCAAATGCACGCGCGTTGTCTCTTGGGTACAGTCTCGGGACATAAATTGCACAACCACTGAGGCAGTGGTGACAATCTTGATGAAACATGATGAAACCTAAAAAATGTGAGCGCATACGCTAGTGACCGCTAAAAATGGCTACGGTTTGACGGATTGGTGCATAGCATTTTCTTTTGGGGGGTAGTATTGGCAAGAAATGTTTTTCTCGTAATGGCGCATTAATGCATGCGTATATTTCCTCGAACATTTTTCCTTGGCTAGTTTGAAGCTGCAGGATGTGTATATCGAATTTATTGTAATTGCAGTATCTACGATCATAATCACATGTATAATCATGTACACAGATATCACTCTCATCATATAAAATCAATCCCGGTTTAGGTTGGGCCCAAGGGGTTGGGGGCCCCATTCTGTAAGTACAGAATGGTGTGCCCAAGGTGCGCGTCTTACAATTTTGCAGAACCCAACGTTCACAAACGTAATTTTTTGTTACAGAATGGCAGGCTAATCTGACCCCTGGTTACAGAATGGTGCCCCGATTTTGCTTGACTCGCATCCGCTCGCATGCGCTCGCATCCGCTCGCTCGAGCTGGGCCTTTACAGAATGGTCGGGACTGGAGGTGGCTATCAAACGAATTCTTCTAGGATCCCTAGACCAACAGCCCAGCCGACCGGACCACATTCCCGAGTCGCCTTTCATTTTTCCCGTTCTTTTTCGTTGCTGTTGTTCAGCGTTCAGACGCTTTTTTCCTTGATGTTTTCCAAGTAGCCGAACCAACCCTTGAATACAATTTGCCAATATTTTATAAGATAGGTTTTCCGACAGTTGGATGTCATGATCTAAATCATCTCGAACAGTCTCGTTATTGGATTTAAGGCGAAAACATGTCATTTTGTCATTCGGCTTTGTCATCAAAAATATTTCATTTGTATTTTTTGATGTTGTCGTCAATGTACCAAAAATATTGCACAGAAAATCTGAAATGTTCTTCAAACATCTCCAGAAATAGCAGTAGCATGATATTTACAAAAGATTAAAACGATAAAATAACGACGCTTTTTTGAATTTGCCATATTTTCGATTGTGTCATTTTTTTCCAAACAAGTGTTGTTTTCATTAAATCGAACAAGCAATTTAACAAAAGGCTCTGCTGGTTCGGACGACGACATTGGAGCTCGATGCATTCAATATACATTCTGGTATTGAGATCTTTTAGACTCAGACCATGAACATTATCCATGGACTTTTGAACCCCAAAATCCATATAAAACATTGGGCCAAGGTGGGGTACCCTTACAATAGGGCTTCACCCAAGGTCAAAATTTTGCACAAAATGGTAGCCAAAAACCATTCTGTACCGGCCTTTCTGCAACAAAAACTTTAACGGGAATTAAAATCATATAAAATCATATAAATCTGTATAAATGTATTGTATGCATACAGTATCAATCATCCTGAATCCTTCGCACACACCACACACATATCTACTAAATTCATCAAAATTCACGAGATGTTGTTCCGCGAGAGTATCAAACTCTCCAGGTCACCAAGGCCAGTGCCTTTCAGATCCTATGAATAATATTCAATATTTATTCAATAATTCAATAATTCAATATTCACATTATTTCACATTGATGCCAAAACGAAAAATCCACTGCAATGAACTTGATACGGTATAACTTGATTGAGCATGCTCAACTGTCATGACGTTTCTCGATGCTATTGCATTCGCAAGTTTGCAGCTGAACCACTCTCTACGATTTGGCGAGATGCCTGGCATGTGCAGCATATTGCAGCATGCATCAGCATGCGACGTTTATGTGCAGTCCAGCTTTGACATAACAGCTTTCGCAGTGCTCACTCCATGACATTTGAATGACATTTGTGTTACAGTACAAGTCTTGCTGTGTGTCAATTCTTTCAGGAATATGAATGTCTGAATGACGCAACGCCAGCGACGTGAAGCTTTGTTCTCTGGCTCTGTCTGGCCATGGCCTTGGCCATCACAGAGAGTTTTAGAAGTCTGTCGGGCAAATCCTGTCGGGCCGAGCTGCCACCAACCCTTGACTTTCAGCATCTTTCAGTCATGCTCACTGCTTCAAATATCATCGTACGCAAGCATGGTTGAAACATGTTGAAACACAAACAGCTGCTTCGCTAAATAATAACATTTGATGAGAGTTGAACGTCGGTTTCTGGTACGATGCTCAGTCACATGCAAAAAGGATCGGCCTTTCCAAAACGCAAGCAAACATGTTTGAACATGTTTGAACACCAGGTAACAAGTGTAACAAATATCAAGACCCTAAAATCTCTGCAAAGTCGGATGCCTGCAGAACATGAAGATTCGCATCTTTGAAGCGGTCTTCCACCTGGCTGGCACCTGTCCAAAAAGGCACAGGCACAATTTTCACAACGTGAATGTTGGATGCCAGTGCCAGTGGTACCACCTATCATCGTCATGGCATTGTCTTGGCATTGTCATGGCGAGTCGACCGAGTGTGAACGGACTCGACCTTCTTGGCCTTTCCTGCAGTTGCTTCGAACTGCTCGTTCCAAATTCCTCACAGCATAACTTCCAACCAGAAACAAAAGTCGTAGTCATAGGCAAGCCATCCTTTAAAAAAATATTGCAACTTGCTGTCTGTAAGACTGAAAGATCTGTGTGTGATTTGACATCTTTGGATGAAGTTGCTCAAAAAGCGGATTGATTCCGCAACGTGACAAAGCTGACAGGTGGCGAGAGTTCTTCTTCAAACTCCGCGGACTGATCTCGGTAGAAATTCAGTTCTTCTCTTATTGAGTCCACCTGCCAAGCCGATCAAACTGATACAAACTGCACATTCGCAGCAGTGAAGTCCACATCCTTAAAAGTCCTCCATACTGAGCTCACTTCAAAAAGGAAAAGTATGAAAAAATTGAAAAAGTGACATGGCCATCATAGCCTTTGTTGAGTGTTGAATCCGAAGGGATCTTGGGATCCACTACGAGTTCTGATCCAAGTGGCACTCTGGACATGCTGTTGGTGCATTTTAGAGATGGCAAGCTCCAAGCCCTCCGCTTTGCTCAACAGCTGTTTCTCCTGTCCCGACCATTGCCCCACGTTGAGTCCAATGACAACCATTTCAATCAGTGAAGTATCAAAAGACCACACACTTGACACTTTACCATACCATACTTGACCATACTTGACCATATTTGCTCATACTTACTTTGTCATATAATATCATGTGAATATATACTGTAGCCGAGCCCTATTTATCCCCAGGCTCTTCTCTTTTTGAGGCTCTGAAGTATCTGAAGTGTTGCATGTACTCATAGTTTTTTCAACAGAAACTGCCGAATACGGGAGTCTGTCCTACATTGTCTCAGAGGGATCATGCATATGTACTTACAAATTTCGCGACATATCAATATTATTCAATATTCAAGTCGTCTAGGAGTACAAACATTAGTGTAGATTAAATAAATTTATATAAAGCTACCAATTTGACGATTCTCGTTTGCCACCAAAAGGAAATTGTTCCGCTCCTTGAAGTTGTGCTCCTCTTTGGCATTGTCTTCCACAATATCCTTCGTCCCCTGACATGGGCGGAGAGTACAGAGTATGATGGAGTAAAACAAAGCGAACATCACAGAACAGTTCCTAACTTTTGATGACAGTGGACTGCATGTGGACTGTATTGTGGCTTTCCAAAGCTCTTTGTATCTCCTGGTGCTGGATTCAAAAAGCAAGATGGTTTGAACATGTTTGAACCTGTTTGGACCTCACAATAAAACCACGTGAAACATAATTTTCAATGCACCTCCTTCGTTGAATGCTCTCTGCTGTAGGCGCGGCTGTGCATCGAATGCTTGCTTTCTTGCGGCCCCTGACCATGCTGACCAGGCTGACCAGGTCAAGACCACCCCCTTGCTGACCAGGTCTAACGCCATGGAAGCTGTGACAAAATGTGATAAACATAGCACAACAGCGTGACGACATAACTCATGTCTTGACGGCTGCTTGCTCAATCTCGTTGCCGTGGGAGTATTGGGAGTGTTACTTGCTTTTTCTTCTCAAATTTGTCAATGGTACTCGTGATCCATCATGAAGCTTTGTGTTTTTTAACATCATGCAACTATATATACATAAATTATAATATCTACGTGTATATATAATATAATATATATATGTATATATATACATATATTATATCTTATGATTTCTTGTGATATCTTAAGTTTCAATATGTTTCAATGAAGTTCTTCAGTACACCCCTCTGACCCTCCTGTGGGACAACATTGGGCAAGGGATTGTCATCCTCCAAGGCCTGCCTCAGCCATGAGATTTCATGAATGATTCATGAATGATTCATGAATGATTCATGAATGATTCATGAATGATTCATGATATTCATGAATCTAGCATGAATCTAATATGATTCTGCAATATAGTACATGCATGAGATGGCATGAGACATGCCATGCGATCTCCCATGAGTCAATGAGATTCACAAAATGACCACAGCACAAAAGACACACAAAGTGACCAAAGGTTGACGAAAATTCACTAAGAACCACGGCCAGCACTGAACATTGTAAGCAGCCAATAACTGCCAACCATTGTGTTTGACATCTTCCAAGTCTATGAAAGCCGCCAACATCGAGAAAACCACAATGATCAGGTCCGAACATGTCAGGACATGTCAGGATATGTAATCATGATTACAATGATTACAGATTGATTACAGAATTTTTGTCGAATATGTCGATATGTCCGCGAGTTTCCTGTAATTCGCTGAGTCACAGAGTGCTGACACGAATGAACTCCTGCATTTCTTCTGGAATGTCTGGATCGAAGCCCGCCATGATGCAACGGTAGCGCATTTCTTGCGGTCTTTGACTCTCGTCTTTCAACCTTGTTTCTGGGAACACTGCTTAGCAGGAATATGCAGGAATCTGGTTCGTCCCCCAAGGCAAAGTTGACTGCTTGGCAATGGGACACTGAGCCACTGCAAAGCAAGCACATTAAAAACAAGTCCAACATATATTTCAAAAATCCGGCTGTCGTTCTTCAGAATCGACTTCATACCCCCAATATCCCCCAATTCCATTGTGACACTTTGCTGTTTTGCTCAACATGAACATCAATGACGAGAACAAGAACGGACCGAAGAACGGACGGCAGAGCTTGCGCCAAGAGTCTGCTTCAACAAAGTCTCTGTCCGAAGAATGCTCTTCAAACTGATTGTTCGCATCCGCGCCACGAGTTTCAATGCATCAACTAAGCCAACTTCGACCTGCAACTGCAGCTGCAATCACCCTTGACCGTCGTAAATGCATGTAAGAGTCATGTAAGTACCAGTAAGTATCAAGGAACAAGTTGTCTTCTAACGACAATGCAATGGGTTGGGGCATTTCTCACAGCACACTGCCAGCCAGTTTGATCACTGCAAGCTCAAACAAGCTCTGCAGTTGATAGGAAGTTCAGGAGAGAAACTTCCGTGTTACCGACATTCACAATCACCACAACATCCACAACTCAATATCTCACTATATTTCACTATACATCACTATTCAGTAGACATCACCAGACTGCAAGCGATGTCAAGAGCATGAGATGGCAACAAGAAAAAGATGTCAAGAGAAACCCCTCTCAACGCACAAGTAGATACAAGTAGTCTTGCAAACATCCAGGCGCACTCTTTCTTTGGCCTGGTCCTTTTCCTGTGAAACGTTCACCTCCGGCTTGCCCGCGTACTACTTGTACAACTTGTACAACTTCTACTACTTGTCTAATCTTGTCTAGTTCAGTCGTTCTTCGTTGTTTCTGCGCACTTCCCAATCGCTTTTCCGTGCTCCCAGGTCTTCCCGACTTGTTGCCCTTTACAAAAAACCAGTGGAGCTTCAACCAACAAGGTGCTCTCAGGAAGCGAGTTGAGTAAAGGTTGAGTGGAACCTATTATCATCTATTGGAACAATTTGGAACATATATTGCAAGTCTCTGCTTAGTGGACCTGACCACCGAACAAACCAAACTGATCCAGTGGCAGCCTGATTCCAGGGCAGGACCTTCATTCGGTGGAATCAGTCAGAGCAACAAAGTGAAAACTCAAGGAGAAACCGGGAAACCATGGGAAACCATTCCGCCTTCCACTTACCTGACTTACCTACTTCAGATGTGCCATGAACTCTTCACAGTCAACATATGTAAACATGTTATTTCTTCCCTGTTTGAACTACACGTCACTCAAAGGTTTCACCAATCCGCTTGCAGGTCATGGGCGCCTCGTGTGACTTGCTCATTTTGAAGTCCCGGACGTGCTGAATTATGTACTCCTTAGCTTCCCAACAATTCCCAACGATTCTTCAACCGAATCAAGCCCATAGGATCTACATATATGTACATTGGGAAACAAGTAACTTTGCAAAGACATACAAACAATTGTGTGACATTGTTTCATTTGTGCTTGCACGTGCCAATGTCCAAACCTTCACTTAATGCTTCAAAGTTGCAGCATTTTCCTGCAAATGCAAGTCTCTGAATGTAGTTCAAACGATCTGCCTGCTTCTTATGTCTAGTCATAAACGAGCTCTGAAGTCTCATATTTCGACCGACCGGCCTCTGCAATGGAAGCACATTCGGCTACTGTATGACCAATTCCCAAGGCTTACCGACCATCCCAGAAGCATCAGTTGTCTGGAACGTCCCTTGCAACTCTCCAGAGGGAAAGACTCTGATATGTTCTGCTCACTTTTTCGTACTTTTTCCATATATTATTTGATGAATTTCAGAAAGGAGGAAAGCGCCAACGTTGAAACGGGCAAACATTGCACACCCACCTGCCTTAGTCATCTTGCTGCTTGCGAAGGCTTCGCATAAACTTCGCACTGTGACAATCTCTCCAGGATGCGCTGGTGCATCTTCCTTGCTGTTCGCAGTCCAAGAGTCTCTTGAGACTTGTCTTTGTGAAGATGATCAAGCCAGGAGCAATGAACCATGGTTTATGGAATGGGTCTCTTTTCTGAAGGAAAGCAGAGGACAGCAATTAACAACCAGCCACCATGTAAATGAGTAAAAAGGAAAAACCAGCAGGTCTCAAACAATGAGTACGACTGGGTTGCAAGATACATTGGCCACTAAGCTTTCTGCCAAGCAGCATCTTCCAAAGCACAAATCATAAAGTAATCATTGACGAAATCTTTCTTTCGGCGCCTGTGCTCAAATGCATGGGCTGCTCGCAACACTTTGTTTCCTTATCTAGTTGGACAAGCTTTGAATAACTTCAAATCCGTTGCCACACGTGGGCACTCATCTTTCTCTGTGGAACTTGGAGAAGAGGTTCCCCAAGAAGTCACCAATGAGTAATTTACTTACAATACGTATATGTGATATATTACAATAATGATCAATAATGGTTCAATAATGCAAAATTCTTCTTTTGGAAGGGGAACTTTGAGAGACTTTCACTCTTTGGGAGAGCCCACGTTCCTCCACGGCTTTTAGATGGCATCTTGTTGGATTGCTGTCACATATCAGGACAACTGCTCAGCATTCTAAAGCCGTTGAAGTCATGACATGGGAGATGACATTTCATGAATTCGAACTGGTAAGCGGTGGCTTTGTATTAATAGCCAGCTTTATTATATTTTATTATGTTTTATTTGACTCGCTCTCCAATGCATGTTTGGCAAAGGATCCATCTATATTATATATATATAGATCTACCCCTGCCAACGCAGAAAAATAATTCTCAGCGGGTCACATTTCAGCAATCGATTTTCGGATCTGGGTTAGTAAGGTGTCGGTCTTCCCAGCTTCTGCTCTTGTTCGTCCGTATGCTTCCTGAGCGAATGGTAGAAATATGGCAACCAGCCACATTCCAAACGCTGGCAGAAGCAAAAATGGAGTCAGGAACATGGCATCAACTGCATGATATTCATCTCCAAGCTAGTTGAGGGCGACAAATAAAAGTAGTCAAAATATGCTTAGGTCACCACATCAGAGCAAGCGCAACTGCCAAACAGAGCCAGTTCTTGAACAAAAAATGTGTTGCTGTTCAGCGTCAAAAATCAAACCAAAAAGAATGCCGAAGAGTAGATTCAGCACCTGCCATTCCAAAAGCAGAGGAAACGGGATAGACGGGATAGACATGACATTATATCAAACGTCAAGGCGCCATCTGTTCTGTACTGCTTGGTGGAAAGGCGTTGTACGGAAATCACACTGACAACTGAATCGTCAATGCTCAAAGCAGTGTAAAACTTGAAAGGAAACATCGTCTCAGAGGTTCTAAGCCGATGACCAGGAATTCATAGGACAGGGAATATGCATATCCAAGAACCTCATGAGATCTCATGGGTCAATGTAGGTCCGCATTTGTCTGCATGAAATTGCAGGCTAGTCGAAACTTGGGATCCATTGGTCGGATAGATTTGGAAGCATGTTCAGCATTGCATTCAGTTGGCTGCGCATTCTGGAAGTGCTTGCATTGCAGCCAGTTAGAGCCGGCTGGCATCTACTTGTACATTTGCAGAATGCAAATGTTAATACATGTTCATACATACAATTGAAATCAATTGAATGAAACATCATACATCGTTACATATCGTTACACATCGTTACACATCGTTCATGATCATTCTATGTCTCATTCAAAGGCCGTCAGCCACGAGAAGCCGTCCTGGGACAAGAAACTCGGCCGACAGCCGTGAGGTCTTCCATGTCGGTGGAGTCTACAGCACCTCAAGGTTGATTAAGGATATTAGATGATATTAGTATAGCTTTATGTAGCTATATATAGCTATATGTAGCTATCAACAATTTCTCAAATGTTGGCTCAATTTGTTTGATAGCCAAAATTGAAGGTAGAAGGTACATTCAGTGAATTCAATAGACTCTTCAGCATAGCAATTGCAGTATGTCACCTGCACTCGTTGTTCTGCGCGCTTCTGCCAACTGGACCAGGGAAACAAGTCACTGAAAGAAATGTATATTATACGTATAGCCCATGTATAGCCAATGTTTGAACTTTGAGAACACATGCTTTGTGATAACCAGTCACTAGCACTGCTAGCTAGGTTAAGGGATCACTTAGAGCACCGGACATGGATCACTTAGAGCACCGGATCACTTAGAGCACCAAACAAGTGGATCACTTAGAGCAACAGAGAATGAGACCTTTCGGGTAACACTTGGGGACACGGGGCTGGGACATGGGGTGGGTTTAGGGGACCAGCGGTGGAATGAGACCTTTAGGGTAACACTTGGGGACACGGGGCTGGGACATGGGGTGGGTTTAGGGGACCAGCATGGTGGAATGAGACCTTTAGGTACCACTTGGGGACACGGGGCTGGGACATGGGGTGGGTTTAGAGGACAAGTGGGGACACGGGGCTGGGACATAGGGTGGGTTTAGGGGACCAGCAGTGGAATGAGACCTTTAGGGTAACACTTGGGGACATGGGGCTGGGACATGGGGTGGGTTTAGGGGACAAGTGGGGAGACGGGGCTGGGACATAGGGTGGGTTTAGGGGACAAGTGGGGGCACGGGGCCAGCACTTGCGGATAACACTTGGGGACACGGGGTGGGTTTAGGGGACAAGTGGGGACACAGGGCTGGGACATGGGGTGGGTTTAGGGGACAAGTGGGGACACGGGGTTGCATGGTGGATTAGAAAACATGATGCGCAGACCTTGAGGGTTTGACTTGGGGACACGGGGCTGGGACATGGGGTGGGTTTAGGGGACAAGTGGGGACACGGGGCTGGGACATGGGGTGGGTTGAGGGGACCAGCATGGTGGATTACATTAGAGCGCCAGGGAATGAGACCTTTAGTCGCATACCAGTGTGATGAAATATAGGAAATACAGAAAAATCAATAATAAATAAATAAAAACAATTACATAATATATATATAAATATGTGTATATATATATATGTATATATATATATATGTATATATATATGTGTATATATATGTATATCATATACTGTCATATACGTCTCAAGGATATGCATGTTGAATGTGCTCACGCTAGCTGTCTCCCATTTTCACTTCCCATCTGCGCAACATCCTTGTTGTACACCTGTTCAACGCAGGTTTGCCTTGGATGGCAAGTAACTTGCAAGACGTTCCTGATACATTGTAACATCTTTGTCAAGTAACTTGCAAGACGTTCCTGATACGTTGTAACATCTTCTTCAAGTAACTTTCAAAACGTTACTGATATGTGGTAACAACTTCTTCAAGTAACTTGCAAAACGTGCCTGATACGTTGGAACAACTTCTTCAAGTAGCTTGCAAGACGTTCCTGATACGTTGTAAGATCTTCGTCAAGTAACCTACCAGATGTTCCTGATACGTTGTACCATCTTCTTCAAGTAACTTGCAAAACGTGTCTGATACGTTGGAACAACTTCTTCAAGTAACATGCAAGACGTTCCTGCTACGTTGTAACATCTTCTTCAAGTAACTTGCCAGATGTTCCTGATACGTTGTAACATCTTCTGGACGTAACTCGCAAGACGTTCCTGATACGTTGTAAACTCTTCTTCAAGTAACTTGCCAGATGTTCCTCACACGTTGTCATATCTTCTTCAAGTGATACGTTGTATGATGCTCTTCCAGCGCCGAAAAGCGGATCGCGTGGAATGTATATCTGCGTGCATCTGCCCATATGACTACCTGCGTGCTTCAGCGACATATGAATGCATCCATTTATATGTCTATATGCCTCTGTGTATATATGCAACTCTAGCGCTATGTATCTCTTATGTCACTTGTCGGCGTTCCAAGCGATCCACTTTCCGGCGCTCTAAGCGATCCACTTTTCGGCGCTCCAAGCGAACCCCCGACCTGCTAGCTAGGTAGTTTGCATGTGCAAACTGGAAAGTTATCATGGAACATGTATGTCCAAATTTGAACCGAGGTTGTGCGTATTTGTGGGTGGAGTGCTTGGAAGTTGTGGCAAATCGTAGCTGACAAGCAGCCAGACCATCGCCAATAGATCGCTCCAAACATGGAACTTGCAGCTTCAATGTTCCCACCAAAGAAAACCTTAACTGATGCTGAACTGAGAGGAAAAGCGGTGGCGAAAAGAGCAGCGCGCAGAACAACAGAGAAATTCGGAAACCTCTGACTCATTCTACCGGATGAGATATGATTGGAATTAGACCTGATTATTATATAGATAGTTCATGAATATTCATGACATTTCATGACAATTCTATCTGGTGCCAAAAGGTAAAAGGCACCAGGGATCAGTCTAGTATCACATTACTGCACACGACTGGTGTTTGGGGCTGTCCAATATCAAAATCAACAGCGCGAAGTTTGCCGAATCTTATGCTTCAGAGAGGCTTGGGTTGAACAGGAAGAGTTTAGATGCAATTCTTCAATTCTTGGGCCATTCTTAGGCCAGTGTCAGTGCCATATTCGGCTCAGCAATTCACAAAATAGATCAAAATAGAAAAGTGATGAACAGCTTTCAATGAAAAGGTGACTTCTTGCTTGCATAGAAATGCATAGGATGGGGAGCAAGTAGCGTTTGTCGTAGCAATCGCTTCGCCTTGAAAGGTTCTCATGAAAACACAAACTGATGTAACAAGATGGAACAAGCCTTCCAATTTCTGTTCCACACTTAAAACAAACCCCTGCGATTCCAAGAAGCGTGGGCAGCCCAAGCATAGCCTTGGCATTCAATACGAAGGTATGACACAAGAATCATGGGATACTGACATACACAAACTGCAGGTTTCGTGTGCCTGTGCGCGTGTCTACTGGCCAGTACAGAAACATGGAACACCTACAATACCCTGAGCAGATCTGGAATGCCAAGGCAGGGTTTTGCAGTAGTAGTTCTAATGAGCTAAAGTAACGGTGACAATACACACTCTGACGGCACAATCCATCGCAATCGTAACAATCGCC
>Ga0126342_10003327_pt1:17500-26450 | contig 26450 bp, 20 predicted proteins | sample Cyp1metagenome_FD_92528 | JGI IMG/M metagenome (GOLD analysis project Ga0126342, IMG submission 92528) | Coral microbial communities from Lord Howe Island, Old Settlement Bay, Australia - Cyphastrea 1 metagenome | ecosystem: Host-associated > Invertebrates > Cnidaria > Coral ...
TCTCTTTCTTCTTCTCTTCTCTTCTCTGACTCTTCCCATCTCTGCTTTTTAGCTGTCCATATTGTCGGAAGTTTGACTTCTAAACTTCCTTCGATAAATGTAAATATACGTACGTAGAGTATACAGTATTGAATACGGTGGGGTAAATCAATGTAAATCACCTGTCCCTGCCAACGCATTTCGCCGCTGATAGAGGATCAGAAAGCTATCTTCTCAAATTTGCACGTTGGAAAAGAATATACATTGTAGGATGTAAAGAAATGCACCTCTTTGTACACCGCACAAACACAGAGTCTATATATGATTATATATGCATACATATTTCCGTTAACCATTAACCTCTATTTCCGTATCGTATTAAAACTCTTGCTTTCACATGTCGACACATGTCGACACGAACATGGATTCTACGAAATGTGATGCCTCAGCCTGGCTTCGCATCCTCTGATGATCCCTCAGCTACCTTGTTACCATCGCTCATGCCGGGGTGCATACGACTCCCCAAATGATGGTCAGCCAGTCAACCTGGTGCTGGCAGCATCACAAGGGGAGAACTATGGAGAACTCAAATTATCTCAAATTCATACAATATCAATACAATATCAAAACAATATCAATACAGTATCATTTCACATGGTCCGTTCCAAAACAAGTAGTTGATGCTCCACCGAGCAAGTTAACAAGCAGCTCTGGGTACTAGCATATCTAGTGTAGGGTCTGTTTTGAGCCTTCCTCCGAATAGAGAAATATTGGGAAAGCCAATGTATGAGCGATCTGGAAACGAATTCGGTTAAACTATCATAAATTATCATGCTGCAAATCACTGGGGCGAGGACCACATTCCACAATTGCAAATAGTTCATGATACCATCCAATCCAGTCCTTGCATCACACGGATCGACATGGAAACAGGATCAAACAGGATCAAACAGGCTAGTGACATCTTGTGACTGGAACATCTGGAGCTTACTCCAAGTCAATCCTGCATAAGGACCGGAGACCCGGTGAGACCCGGTGAGTGTGAGGCTTTTCTTTCTATCTAACTTTCCCTTAGCTTATGTTTGATTATGTTAACCCTTCCTACTCAACCCAGCTAGCCTGCTCCAAGTCAGTGTTCAGTCCAGTATGCAGGTATGCTTGTTGCCTGTGCGATTGCCGCTACAAACATTGAATATCGCCAAGTATCACGACAAATTCACCCCATATTCAGAAGCGGTTGCAGCAAATGTTGCGACAAAGCTTCCCCATTGCTGGAAGCAACTCCTTCATCTCAAAATACAAAATCCGCGTGATGATTACGATGAAAAGCCTAAAACGAGATTGCAAAGGAACGAGCGCACGTGATAAACACACCAATTGCCAGGGCACTTGATGGAATGGATGATCATGATGATGCATAAATTTAATTTTAACTGTGCCTTGCACATTCAACAAAGAAATAAACCAACAAAAAACAACCAAAACAACAGTAATTACCCCACGACAACATGTTCTTACACTTTCGTACGACTTTGAAAGCATGCGGTGTGCCATGCCACCAAGATACGCATCCGGAATCGCGTTGCTCCACTCTTTGTATGGGTCGATCAAAAAAGTCTCTGTCGTTTGCACATTGTGAAGGTAGCCTTGTAGCACCGAATCTCGCACGTGCACGTGCTGGACATCTTGTGACATCTTGTCACATCTCTCCCTCGAGCAAATTGAGATTTGCCGACTGCGGAATCTGGTAGAAGTAATTCCTATTTTAATATTGCTGTGCTATCACGTGCACAGGCCCACCCTCTTTCTTTTCAAGGCGGGCAATTTGTTGCTGTGTCTACTTTGGGGAGTTCAATCGTTTTTCAACAGATTGAGTGCTGCTCTTTGCCCAGATACCATTGCTCTCGAAGAACCAAGTGAGCTGCTCGAAAGTCCACCTAAGCATTGCATGATCCTTTTCTGTGACAAATTGACATGACACAACTCTGTCACCATCCAGTCCTCCAGTATTTGCTGCCAGACCAAACCGACATCCACACAAACATCACAAACCACTTCTCAATATTTCTCGATCAAGAAAGTCGATTGATGTCGATTGGCAAAGATTGCAACATGGGGAGGGAGATACAAAAAGGATCAGGATATTGAGAAGATGACAGGAGATGACAGGAGCCTCTTGAGGACTGAAATGGACTGAATGATGTGGATATGACGAGAAGCGTAAGGACATGTAAGATCATGTAAGGACCAAAGAATTGGCCTAGGGTTTTTGATGGTTTTTGGCTTGTGGCTGACCCAACATCTGACCAGTGCGTCCGCAACTTTTCACTGAGCATCACACGTGCCAAGCGCTGGATTCATATAGACAGTATCAATAGACAGTGAAGTGGTGTTGTCATCTAACCTAGGGGATGCAATAGCCATGTGGCTAGACCAAACTCCGAAACCAAATTATTAATGAAAGGTCAGGACGGTCAGGTCATGTCCACAAAATCTGTGGTAGGGAACATGCGGCCATTCTTGGCGTTCAAACACATTACATCACATTACTAGGCAATACTCGCAGCCATACGCCCTACACTGGGACAGACCCCCCGCTGCTCATACCAATTACACAACTTGTGGCTAGTGCTGTCTGCACAGAACTGTGGAATATCTTGGAGCAAAGCAACCAGTATTCATCAGTCCACTGCGCGATTCGCTTCTGTAGCACCGAATATCCTAGCACAAGTCTGAACTGCGATCACTGCGTGTCATTTAGAACCCTAGAAGCCTCCACTAGTCGGGCCGCTCTTGCTGTACCCGTACCAGTCCGAGCGGTTTGACAATTTCATATGTTTTCATGATATGTCATGTTTGCATTTTTATTAGTTCAGAATGCCCTTGCGAAGGCACTTCAGTGGGCCGCTAAGTATCTACCCCATGAGCCTCTACGTGACCTCAGCCTGGTTTGTAACCGCTGCGGACACAAAGCAACTTTCAGATCTGCAAGGTAGAGTTTCTCCATGTTTCTCCATGTTTCTCCATGTTTCTCCATGTTTCTCCGCACTGTCCCAGGGTATGAAAGGGTATAGATTGAGTGAAAAATAAAAAGGATACACCCAGTGATTTCAGCAAGGATTGGTAGAAAGCTGTTGAGAACGGCAAGCAATCCGAAGCAACCTCGGAAAAAAATGCTCCAAGTGGCTTTCGTGGTAGAGCAGGAAACGATCGTCTACTAGCTGCTCACCCATCTTGTAGCAGAGTAACTAAGCACAAGTGTGAAAGGATTCTGCTACCATTCAGCACTTCATATAAATATTGATATACTGCATAGTATAAACCACATGCATAAATACACGCGGACACACACACACAGCATTCCAGCGATTCGTATCAAGGATTGACATGATTCCACGACACCCTTGGCTTTCCTGACAAGACTTTCAGCTGAGTAATCAAGCGTTTGTGAGCTGATGCAAGCTGTCCCTTCCTGGCATGAAACTTACCGGGCTTTTGGCGGATGTGTGGTGCTCGCTCAAGCCCATGCACTGTGCTAAGGCCAACGCGCCAATCAGTGGAAAGGGATAGTAAACCCTGGGCCCAGAAGTCATGCAGAAAGGACTCCCCGCAAAGCAATATAAATCTCAAAACAAACAGCTGCCCAGTTGTCAGTTGCAGTTGGTCTCTGGACATTACAAAGCCGACGTGGAGCATGCCGGTAAAAACACCAAAAGTCCATCACTTGCAGAAGGAAAAACATACCCCCCTGTTTCTGTGGAAACTGAGACCCTGATCCATGTTCTGAATCCTGATGAGGGAAGGCTCCAACTCGGAAAGGGGCTTCAAACATTTTCCAAAACATGTTTTTAAACATGTTCAAACATCAGGAAAAAAACATCAAACATCATTCCAAAATTTAATCACAACGGACTTATCTTTCTTCTGTCAAAGCACCGCTGCAAATAAGGTGGAATTGAACACCTCATCGGTTCGGTGTGGACTCGCCTCCCACACGAACGCTGCCCGCAACTGACAAAAGCTTCTACGGTATAAACTTCAGCACGCATCAGAGAGAGAGTCCACAGCATAGTTAAGAACAAAGCTGCATTTACATTGTCGTTGCTGTTTTTCTTATCTTGTGATACGAGTATCTTGTTTTCATTGCTTCGGCAAACCTGGATGTGTCCGTGGCTCACGGTATATAAATATCAGCATACATTTACATTTCTTTTTTTGGTGAAAAACAATAAGGCGGCAAAGCCCCGCCTGAAACGTGATGCCCCAAGCATTTGATTGCGCACAAAATAGCGACCAACGGTGTGCAGGTCGAGGTCCTTAATGTAAACACTTCAGAAATCTTCAGAACATCAACAATTTTCATTCGAGAAGCCTGGGATGGGATGGGACTTTTCAACATGTCGACCAAGACTCTACTTTGAGGACTTGCAAAGTCTTTGCGATCAATGGCTTTCATGACTCGAAACTCCATGCACGTACACATACGTACACCAAATCAATATGCGTTACCTACGAGATCCTACGAGCTGCTGTTTCAACATGTTTCAACCATTTATATCCATTTATCAGGTCCTGTCCTCTTGTATAAGACGTACCGACAATCTGGCTTTGAGATAGGAACCACATGGAACCACACAACACAATTAGTCCAAGTACCTGGTGGGCATGCTGTTCGAGAAAAGTCATTGCGATAAAGTCCCAAAGTGAAGTGTAGTCGTACATGAAGGACTTCTTGTAGGAGCCTCACTTCGGGACAAAGATGGACAGTATATCGCAATGCATCGCAATGTATTCACTCTGCACAATCTGCACAATCTACACAATCTGCACACTCTGCACACTCTGCACACTCTGCACTTGCCAAAGTGCTACAGTATCCCTGCGACGATGAGTCGATGGGACATCATGAGACATCACTATGCAACGACGTCGATATGAAAGTTTTCGAAATTCGACATGTTTTTGTTTTTAGCATGTCGATTCTAGTGCTTGAGACATCTTCAGACCCTGGCCAGATTCAGCTGCCTTGGCTCTGAGACTCGAGGTGAATCATGTGGAATGATGTGCATGGCGAATATTCAAAGTCACAAGAGCTACCCAGCTGCACGGAAGACAAGATTAGACAAGCTGCAAAGCAACAGAAACAAGAAACAAAACGAAATAAATTGGTCCTTGATGTCAACTTGACGTCCTTAGGACGTGTTTGAACCTGCCGAAAGCCAGCTGCAGCGGAGCAGCATCATAATTCTGTGACATCCTCCAATTCGATCCTTTCATGCACTGGCCATGATTGTGGAATGCTTTGAATTACAATCAATTGAATGTCGCTAGCACAACTGCTGTACATCAAGCAACAAAGCAGTAAACATCTTGATTGACAGAAATTGATAGAATCTAGAAAACTACGCTTTGAAACCCTCTGTATATCTTTGTATTCTTTGTCGACGAAAGCAAAGTGCCGGAGTGGCTGCCCTGGAGGTCTCGTATTGCGCCAAGCTTCTCACGGGAATTTTCGATGTGGCACAATACTGAAATATGGCAAAGAGAAAAAGCGTTTGTGGCAAGGACCACAGGTCCTCGGAAAGGGCTTCGGCTTCTGGGTCCACTGTCTATGCGCCAGCAGCATACTTGGTGAATGAAATCACGATATGATCACTTGAATCAGCTTGATGAACTTTGAGCACAGCCCAAAATAGACCCTAGCCTTTTCAGAGTCTTGCATTCTCATGCCTGGTCTGCGGCGACAGCCACTGTTTCTGCTGAAAGTGACTCTGAACATTTCTGAAAAGCTTCGAATTATTGACCAAACGCAAGTGAAATCACATCAAAGCATTGACCAGTGAGTCGACCAAACTACTTTCTTCATCTTTTCCATCTTTTCTCCAGAAATTCCCACCTGACTTTACTTGTCAAATCGGACTGGGCAATGTGCTGCAAAGAGTGTGCCCAGGAGAAATGCACAGCTTGGATCTGTAAGATCCGAAAATATGAGATACCGATAGATAAAGAGTGTACAAATGAATGAGATCCTAGCATCATCTAGCATCATTAGCATCCTACATATCCTACCATGTATCCTACCATGTATCCTACCACATTCTTCTCTAGCACAGATAGCCCTGTACAGTAATATTTTGGAAATCCTGCAGCCAAGGCTCCGCATCAATCTCATACTCATACCTCAAATTCAAATTGCCATCCGCACCATCGGATGCAATGGATCCATTGACGTCAAGCGATAATTCGATACATTGCGAGGCATGCTAAGTGCTAGGCCAATGTGCTTGACGCGAAAAACTCCGTATCAAACACAGGGCCAATTATTTGATATACTTCCTACTTCTAACGGACAGCATGACTTCCTTGAATGAGCAACCCTAAAGCATAGTAAAGGTTTGCATCCAAAGACAAACTAATCTCTGTGCGACTACTCCTGTGCTAAGACGGAAATTCTGAGGACTTGTCATTGCGCAAAATGTCACCCCTTAACAGGAATAATTCGGAATATCATGGAATATCCATTCAAGGATCCGCATCCACTCAATGAGGTCGTCGATAAGACATTCCTCAGCAAAAGGTCTGTGATGAACAGACTGTACTGAAGATATCTGAAGATTTGTAGCCATGAGCTTCATAGGTCATCGTCATAGGTCTATGTGTGCACCATGATCACCATGTCTCATCAGGACATCAGGACTACTTATGTATAACTTCGTGCCGTTTGGAGAGACAAGGTCGAAGAAAAATGCAACAGGGCTCAGAGTGGCATCGATTGCACTCGCATTGTCACCACAAAGACAATTGGATCAATTGGATCAATTGGATCAATTGGAAGGATATCGGGGCACGGAACGTCACTTACAGATACTTACAGTCCAAACGGCTCCAGGAGGTAGCTGTTGAGCAAATGTCTCTTCATTGATGGATTTTTTGACAAGGTTGTAGGCCACCTGAATCAACTCAAACGGAGGGAACACAACAATGTATGATCATCTTGAGTCATATGTACACTATACATAATATATATATATAATATATATATAGTTATATACGTATAGTTATCATGTATGGTATGGTCTGTTTGTGGCTGCATTTTGCCTGTAGTCATGTCCCATCGCATGATCTGCTCAGACATTTCTTGGGTGCGACTCTGTGACATAAGGGTAACTGCACTCTGTTGGCATGGTCCATCAGGGTTCGCATGGCGCTGAATGTTGGCACATGTGGCACTTCACACTCACAGCTGCTGTCTACTTCTGTCTATCTCCACATCGATTATCATCGGTTTTCCGTTCCTGTCGATCCCTCTTCGTCTTTTCTCTGAGAACCCAGGCCCTAGAAAAGTGACAGCTGAACGATGACATGACTTGACACTACCGGTACCGTCTTCAGCCTCTCCCTGGATGATGGCTTTGTAGAGCTCTTTGGCACTGATCAGCCCCGAGCCATCCTTGTCAGCGTCCCTGCCTGAGCCACATTCTGCACAATGACTTCGCTGAAACTGGCAACACTCGCTGCTTTTTGACATGTGCGGCATTTAAACATTTAAAACAGCTTTCAAGTCTGTCAAGTCCTCTGTATGCAAAACTTCAGGATGCGGATCTTGATGTGCAGCAAAGAGTCCAAGGGCTTTCACATCTTCGCTGGTCAAAACCAGACCGTCAACCTGTCTAGTCCAGCTGTTGCTGTTGCGTATTGAAAACAGTACTTATTTCGACCTATTTTGATCTATTTTGGCTTTAACCAAGCAAGGTCATCATGCAGGGATTTACACACATACAAGAAAATACAACAGTAAATCAGATAGTGTATTGCCAATAGAAGCACAGAAGACCCTCTCATGATCTGAAAAAACCTAAGATGACACAACCTTTACGATCATGATATTCATGATGAATTATCCAAAGTAAGACCCACACTTAATGTGAAGGCCCGTCGATTCGTTGGACTTCGTTGGACTAAATTGAGAAAACAAATGAAAACAAACGAGCCTTGTTGATTTCCATCAACTCCTCGATAGAAATTTCGCCAGATCCTGGACAAGAATAGCGAAAAAATGTTCGTAGCCAAATTCAAACCACTGCCAACACTGTTCCATTGTCAGTTACTTCTTCACCCTTTTGCATTTGTCAAATGCAAGGGATATGTTGATTTGTTTCTGAGTCAACCAAAGCTAAAAGCTGCCCTGCCAGACAAAACAAGGATGGTCTATGGTCTACTGTTGACCTTGTCCAAGACAGTTCAAGTCAGCATCCTTGTACAAAACAAAATGAGACATCACACTTCGGACACGTCAACTCGATTTTAGGCAACTGGTGCAATTGCCGTGCCTAGGAAATACTAGCCCACATTTTCATCGGCCCCAAACCTCCCTTGCACCTTCGACATCAAAAATCGCAAAGAGTTCATCAACATCTTGGCTCGTGACCTGGATTTCGGGACGGTGCGGAATGCTCTACACTCCTAGAACTATCAGAAATGCTGTGTGGTGTACCCCATGAGAATATGCTGCTAAACGCACGCAGGCAGAAAAGTTATATCCAAGTTGTGGAATCACTTTGCGTGATTGCAGCATGACTGTGATACCTGCACTCAGGGTCTGTGTTCTTCTCTAGCAATCCCGCCTGGTAAAGCTGCCCCGCATTCAGCTTTTTCCAAAGTTCCAAATGCTGCAGTTTTTCTCTTCGTGCCTGAGGGCGATGTACGTTTTTGACATCAGTTTCAACGTGCCCCTCAAAACATTGTCTTTGGAAATTCAACATTCTTACGCTTCCACTAATCGCTTTCTATCACACACACATGCTAAAGGGCCAGGAGTAGATATGCACATGTATACATGTATACATGTATGCATGTCTGCATGTCTGCATGTCTGCATGTCTGCATGTCTGCATGTCTGCATGTCTGCATGTCTGCATGTCTGCATGTATGCATGTATGCATGTCTGCATGTCTGCCTGTCTGCCTGTCTG
>Ga0126342_10003328_pt1 | contig 26448 bp, 22 predicted proteins | sample Cyp1metagenome_FD_92528 | JGI IMG/M metagenome (GOLD analysis project Ga0126342, IMG submission 92528) | Coral microbial communities from Lord Howe Island, Old Settlement Bay, Australia - Cyphastrea 1 metagenome | ecosystem: Host-associated > Invertebrates > Cnidaria > Coral ...
ATATGCTCGCCAATTGTTGTGAAGGCTGAGGCGAGCTTTCTGCGCCTCCTTGAGCTTTTTGCGCGCCTTGTCCATCTTGTCCACCGCATTCTTGAGGCTCTTCGAAGTTGGCACAGGCGCTGAGTTCTCTACAACAATGTGGGCAACACTTGCAGGTACTGTTGTGTTCGTTTCCTTCAATGCAGTTGCAAGTAATGTGAGATTTTCTGCAGCTGCTGAATGATCTTCTCCACCATGAGCCAATTGCTGTGGTGCTCCTGCATAGTTGGAGTTCCACGGCGGTTCCGGCGGTGGAACATCGTAGGAGTGTCGACCATCTGATCGAGGCTTGGCTCCTTTCTTCTGCTTCGGAGTCTTTTTTCGAGGGGTATCTCCACGTTGGCGATAGGCTGATGACGAACCATAACCTTGTTGCCAGTTCGAATCGCCCCAGTCTGTATCCTCGTTCCAGCCCGTGTAGTTCCAGTTCCCTGTTGACTGTTGCACACGTCTGGGACTCTTTGGCCTGGCATTCATGTCCTTCTGCGGGGTGTAGGTGGGATCCTGACCATGAGTCCACTTTATCCCACACCTGGCACAACTCTTTGTGTTGGCCTTGTTGGTTCTCCAGCAAAAGCTGCAACGCCAGTCCACCTGTGAAAAAGCCATCTCTGTGGCAATCACTCGAAGAAAATCTCCGTCTGCTGAATGATGATTCTTCAAAGCAGCAAACACCCTCCTCAATGAAGCAAGAGAAAGGGTCCTGATGCCTGATTTGTGCAGATGCCAAAGCTTTCTTGCTTGGGCCCTTTGCCTCCTCTTCCGTCTTCGCAGTGAAGGCGTAATTGCCCAGGATCTGAAGGATCACTGCAAACAACACAATGATCCGCATGCAAACCCAGCCCTGCAAGAAGAGGTTCACCTGGTGGTAGAGCTCGTACCGAAGCACTGCTCAAGCAATTGCCGAACTCGTCGAAGGCCACCCAGGATGGCCCGCGGGTCCGTCGGCGAAAAGACCCGCTAAGGCAAGGGTAAGATACGTCGTGGGGAGACCTACCCTGTGATCCCAAACCTTTATATATATATATTATATATATAATAATAATATATATATATATATATATCGGTCACTATTTGATAGACTTATATAGATGGTTTTCAATATTTGATGGTGTCGGTCACCAATGTAGATGTCTTTAGAGGAACCACAATTGGAATCCAAATGACCGAAGCGACGAACTCCTGTCAGGTCGCTGGTGGAATTCGAGCCAAAGCGGGACAGCACAGACACTGCTTGAAGTGGTCCTACCACGACGGTTATATATTTATCCCTACATAAATTAATGGGAATCGGTTGATATATTTCAAGGTGTTCAAATCACCAGTCCTAGAGGAGGGTGAACAATGAGATAATGGTTGATGCTTTGGTGAAGGCCAAACTTGCGAAGCGCATTGAGCAGGCTGAACGTTTACTATATATATATATATATTGTAAATTGGTGCAGCTAGTTTTCGGTTTTCTACCTCCAATGCTGTTCAGCACTTGATTGTCGCCAATATGGCTATTCTCCCAGAATGGCAGATGTATCAGAATGATTCACCCATTTTCAACAGCCTTTCCCATAATTCTGAACGGCAGATATCATATCATTATATGTACAGTAGTTATGTTTCAACATTTTCCACCATGGCAAGCATATGTATTTTGCTTGCTTCGTTTTGCTGTAGTAAGCCCCAAGACAGAAAAGCAATTGACCATTAGTAGGATGTGATTTTTTCTATACTTTTCTATTTTTGTTGGGGATTGTTGTATCCATGCGCTTAGGGTCTGCCCTCATGCCCCCATGTTGGCTTCGCTAAGGCTGGACTTCGGCATTTGTCCTACCACGACAAGCGGCGAAACTTTGAGGCAGTTCCAGTCGAAGGTTGATTTCGATAGGATGGGCTTGGTATAGCCCTCCATATTCAAACGTGGCTGGCTGGGAAATCCCCGAACTCAATGGAGTTTTCTAGCTGGGAACATCACCGAACTAAATTGGCAATTTTCCAGCCATGGCTTCCATTGCCAGAGGGATCTACACGGTTTTACCAGCACAGGAGTAAACCCCGGTAGAACCAATATGATCTGTTTTTTCCCAGCATCCAAGTCTGTGAGTTGTTCAAGTGCGCCACAACTTGAGATATGTTTGTTGTGACTTCAGTTGTGTCCATTGAAGATGCACACACACGCACGTATGTTGAAACCATGGGACATTCTGGGACAAGATGCAAAAAACAAGCTGTACAGGATGATAAGATTTGCAATTATATGCAATTATATATATATACACAGTATATACATGTTTGTTTGGGTGTGGATATGATATACTTCCCTTAAATGACCATTCTAAATTGGTGATGGTGGTCAGCCAATTTGTTTTCCCAAGATGTTCACCAGGCTGATTTGGAGAGACTCGCCACTTATCCTGAGCAGATCCTGGTGATCAACATGTGCCCTGGATGCCTAGGATGGGAATGGTGTAAACTCATGGTGGAAAGCTGACCAGGCTTTTTGATGATACAAAAAAAGGTCAACCCCAGATTTTCAGAAACTCCTGGGCTATTTAATCTGAGTAGCATTTCAGTGGCAGATTATCATAGATTATCTCTATTTCCGGGCTTGACAGTTGATATTACTTGTAGATACTTGTAGTGTTTGCCATGTGTTTGTCTTGCAGCAATAAATCTCAACAACAAATATTAATTCTGTTGACATGTGACGACCTTAGGACCTTGGATGAAAACACCATTGAATCGCTGCTGCGGGAAACGAACAAGTCATACAAGTCGCCCCTCCTGCGGTACCAGTCTAAGGTAGACCATGGTAGACCTAGTCTTTCACCCTGGAAGGGTCTAGTAGTGACCACCCATGACCATCCAGCTCCGGATGGCTCCGGATGGCTGGGCGGTCCCAGGAACTACCGGATGATCCGCTCGTTGTTTGAGGTGCCGGAAGACGTCGTGCGCTACTTGGTGGCGAACTAGCCACGGCTCGTAAATGGGTTATAACCCCAGTTATAAATGGGATAGGTAGGGTTAATCCACTTCAATCACTGGGGTGAACTAACCCACTTACGAGCCGTGGGATGAGCCACCAAGTAGTCACAGATCATTCTGTGGGAAAAAGGCGAAGATATCGCCAGCCATCGCCAGACTCTCCATTTTCGCGATGTATTCCATGGAGAACGTTGGAGTATGATTCCAAATCCAGAACCCGTAGGCTCATCTTGCGATACCCTCTGGTTAACAAACATAGCAATGGAAAATCCTGGAAAATCACTATTTTTAATGGGAAAATCCACTATAAATGGCAATTTTCAATTGCTATGTTTGTTTACCAGAGGGTACTAAGCAAATGATCACCATTTTTCGGGTTGTTCTGTATCTTGGAATATCCAATCTATGAGAAGTGGATGGAAAGCGGGCTGACACACCAGTTCTTCTTATATCTTACCAGCTATGTATCGCCATTTGTTAATTATATATATATACACGTATTATCATAATACATTACAATGATGGAATAATATACATGAGTTAAGTATATACACATCATGATTATTATTAAGTTGTAACATGTTACAAGTTCCACATCCTCATCCCCAATGCTCCATAGAATATTTGCCAAATCCAGGGAAATGTCTATATAACTGTGTATATACATATATACATACAGTTATATATAAATATGTCCCTGGATTATATATATTCCATAAAACTAACTACATAGATGTAAATATAATATGTGTATATATATATTATAAATGTGCCATTTGGTAATGCTTCCACTTCCACCTATTTGTTCAGCGTCAACGTTTCGGCCGTGCCAGGCTGTGGCGCTGCGCGAGGCAGTGCATCGATTCGGTGGGGATCATCCAGACGACCATTTTTGGGCCATTTTGGGCCACTGGGGATGGGAAAACAACCCATTTCTGTATGAAAATCTATGAATAATCTATGAAAATCTATGAAAATCTATGAAAATCTATGGATAATTTATGGATATCCATAGATTATCCATAGATTATCCATAGATTTATGGTGATTTTAAGACTTTTCAAAGGAATGATCAACTAATTTAAGGAGTTGATAGTTCAAGAGTTCCCGAACTGAGGTCTGCCGGAGAAAGCGCCGCCTTTCCTGGCCGCGGAGATCTTTGATGCGCCGGAAGCCAAGTTAAAATGATTCACAAACCCCTATTATTAGATGAGCAGTTGTCCATATGAAGAACTATATATCTATATATCTATATATCTATATAATATATCACTTTAATATAACCTCATAACCATTGCACTTTTTTTGGTTGGGTATCCCCAATATCTGTATGGAGCTTTCCTGAGTCATAGGGGTACCCCCAGTCATCATTTTCGATGGGGATTTTCCCATGACATAAACCAACAATTTTTGGATATCCCCATTTATTGCTGATTGGTGGTTTGGAACATGTTTGTTTTTCCATGTATTGGGAATGTCATCATCCCAACTGACTTTCATATTTTTCAGAAGGGTTGTTTTACCACCAACCAGTACTATTATTAACCATTATTCACCATATAATTTCCATATATTAACCATTATTAACAGTATATAAACAGTATATTAACATTATATTGACCATCATTAACCATATATTAACCATATATTAACCATATATTAACCATATATTAACCATATATTAACAATTATTAACAGTATATAAACAGTATATTAACAGTATCATCAAAGTGTTTTTTTGGTGGATTTTCACCAATCAGAGTGTTCCAGAGGTGAATCCTCCACAATCTGCATCGCTGCCATATCTCGCCTACCATGATTTGTCATTAGCTTAGCATGAAAAATAGGCAGTTGAATCACATGTTGACGCATATAACATCATATAACCATTGTTGACTAGCAAAGGTGTACAAGCTTTTCATTGCTTTTTGATCTTGTTGGTTGCTACATGAAACGTGGTCCACACCATCCCACCCCAGCCCACCAAGGGATCCATGTGAGCTGTCGCATGTGATCCTCCAAAGTGAGAGTTTGTGATCCCCCAACCTTTAATGTTGCCATAAGCAAGACCATGTGACCATGTGCTGGCTTCGAGAAGATATGGCTTCGACCATGTGAAAGTCTGGGTTATGGCACCCATCATTTCTTAGCCTGCAGTTCAAGTTGCATGTTCTCCTATATATCATATTTCTGTATGATAATGAGATATTTCATGAGCACATCCTGGGAGTGTTGATTCATCATCCCCACAGAGTGAAACTGTTGGAAACCCTGTATACCTGCTATGTACCTGTATGCTTATAAATGATAGTTACCGAGTTAGACACTTAAAAAATCCTGTTATGTACCTGTTATTATATACCTGTTATAACAAGTTAAAACTGTTTATGAATGCGTATCTTGTTGGTGGGTTCAAGCATAATTTATGTTCCATTTCATATATGGGATGTCATCCTTCCCAACTGACGAACTCATATTTTTCAAGATGGTTAAAACATGTTAAAACCACCAACCATATATATATAGATACACAGTACATTGAAAATGGTCATTTATAGTGGATTTACCCATTAAACATATTATATAGTGATTTACCCATTATAAGCTGCTTATCAATGGCCATATCATTCCTTCACGGGTGACTTCCAGGCTCTTTGCGCCGACCCAGCTCTTGCGGCAGGAGCTGCACGTGCTGCGACAAGAGTCCGGTTCCCGACCGGGTCGGGTCATGGGCGGTGCACGTGGTGTGCTGCAAACATGGAGAAGCCAGAGAGGGCTTTTTTTATGTTGATATATGGTGATTTGTTGTTTGATTTTTGTGATATGTGATATCATGTTGATATAGTTGGATAATGAATCAAACATCGATCTATAGATGTTTATAGTTGATATATGTTGATATATGTTGGTTTCTGAGACGTACAACAGTAGAGAAGTAGCTAAGCAGCTACTGGGGTGAACATAAAGCCAATTTGTAACTCTCTACACCTTGTACACTCTGGCAATAGCTAAATCATGGAAAATCACCATCTTGAATAGCTAAATTAGTGATCTAAATGGACATCATTTAAGAGTTCCATTGGCAACATATGGGTTTTGTCTGAAAAGATGATATGATATCCCCAATTCTCACGGCTTATGTTCATTATCACCATGAGAATGCTAGAGGTTATCACCCATTTTCAGACAAACTCATATTGGGTTCCAGATCACGGTATTCTAAACACCATACTATGAATATGATTCTTAAGTCTTATGAATATTTCAAATTGGATGGACTTACCATTAAGTCAATATCCATAAAAATTAGATATACTCTCCAGTAAATTAACATAGACCCTGGCAGATGGGGGTTGGAAGACTAGTTTCCATTAAAAATTGGTGATTTTCGGGGTCTATGTTTATTTACCAGAGGGTAATTCTTACTGCAACATTAACAACTTGGAATCATTGGATTGACCAGGTATCAGAAGTTGGGTTCACCCAGTGGATCGCCCCATTTTCGCTGCCATGCGATGAGGCTGGACGTGCCTAGGGGTACCAACTTTATTGCGATCCATCTTCGTTCGGGCCGTAGGAGTTCAGCTACACAAAAATGGCTTGGTGGCAGATGTCGCTGTTTTCCACCCGTTTTGCTTGAAAGACATGTTTTTTTTCTTGAGACTTGGGCCCTTTTCGAACGGAAAGGATGTCTTTGTCTTATCATTTTGATATATTTTGATTCATTTTAGGATATTTGCTGCATATTTGCTGCAAAAAATGATGCTAAACTTGGTCAAACATGGTACATTGTACACATTGTACACCCAATGCCTAGCACCATGGGTTCCCAGGTACTGGTCAGATTGCCTACGATCCAAGTCGCCATGGGGCTGACGAGCTGGAGGCATGGTGCAGCGTGCAGCATGGCTGGGATGGTAACCGTTTTTTTACCCACCAAGAAAAAAAACATCAATGACCCCGGAAGCAAACACTGGTTGTTCATGACCAATCCGACCAACCCGAAAGATAACGAAAGATCACGAAAGCCCCTTAAGTAATCTGAGGAATTGCTAGCTGTGGCGCTGATTGCTGGTTCCAGCCGATTCTACGCCGCTGGATTGAGAGCTGGCTGTGTTTTTTGTTTCCTTGTTTTCCTTCAAGATGGGACAAGAATGGACAAGGATACTTTAGGTTTCAGGGAAACCGCCAACCATCGGATTGCTTGGAATCCCGGATCCCCACTTCCGGTTGGCTATACACATAGTATACCCTCTGGTAATTTAACATAGCTATTGAAAATGGCAATTTATAGTGGATTTTCCCATTAAACATGGTGATTTTCCATAGCTATGTAAACGTTTACCAGAGGGTACCCCCATTGTTTGGATTTTCCACCAGGAAAATTGGGAACGGTTCGCATCCCCACTGGTCAGCTGGGACAGGTTTTCCTGGCATGTGCGCGGAGAGCTGAAAAGGATGTGGGTCCCAGAGCCCAGTGAATGGTGCATGGTGGAAAGTTGTTGTTCCGCACTTATACATTGAGTTATATAAGGTCATATAATGTCATATATGCAATATATATATATATATATATATATTATATGTAGTAATATAATTGTATAATATATACTATATACATATATAGCAACAATACCAACAACAATACTAGTTGTACTAAATCATACCACACACACTACAGATCTTGCACAAATCTCAGAGCGCTCAAGAAAGTTACCCGGCCTGGTAAACGTTTACAAAAAACGATGGGAAATCACAATTTTCAATAGGTAAATCCATGGTAATTTAACCTAACTATTGGGAAGATCCACCATTTTTTAGCTGGGTAAATCCACTATTTCTATGGTCATTTTCAATAGCTATTTTGACATAACCAGAGGGTAATACGGATCAAACATGTTGCGCCAGCACTTGCCAGCACCCGTACTTTCTTTAACACCTTCGACATGTTTTTGTTGATGATTTTTCAGAGTTTGCCAGTGTCAAAATCTAACTTCGACATGTTTATATCTTATACCGAAATCTTGAGTTTCCCAGCCAAACAGTGATGTTCACCTTGATCCAATCATTCAGTGCAAAAAGAACACAGCAAGACTGGGATCGTCATTGGTTTATGGTTGGATAATTAGATATATCTGTAGTATTAACATGTATAAACATGAGAGTAACCGACAAAATTAGCAAAAGATAAAAAGTCAAATTATATAAAGTAGTAGGGAGTGGACTTGCGATGTTCAAATTTGTGTTCAAAACTTCACAACCAATAGGAGACCACCCACTTGCCGATACCCTATTTTTACAGAAAGCATGGACATGTAAACCTTCACAAGCGATAGGGGACCACCTACTTTGGCCATGTCCATTGCGAGTAGTAAGTAGTTTTGTCCGCCACTCATGTATAAAGCATAGTTCCTAATGAATATTCCATTAACCATTAGTATACCATTAGTATACCATTAGTATAAGATGTATAAGCATATCTTAAGCTGGTTGGTGGTTTCAACCCCTCTGAAAAATATAGTTCATGTATGTTCATATTTGGCTTTCCCTCCCAACCACCCTGGGAATTTCGGCCAAGGCGAAGCGCTGTGGCTCTTGGCCACAGACTCGGAGAACTTGGCGCAGCAAGCACTGGAGCTGCCGGAGGCTCCATTTTTGGGCCCAATGGCTTGAAAAACTATGGAAATGGCTTGGAACATGTTGTTCCCCACCTGTCAGGTTGGAACATGTTAGATTTTATGTCAGGTGGGGATCACTCGAAGATTCGAAGTTGTTTTTGAAACTTAGCAAGGTTGCTCCAGCTCATGAATGTGTAAATGATACTTTTGGGTGGGAAAATTGGGAATTTGATCGATTTACACCCTTGTATTTGGTGTGTTGTGAGAAACCCTGATTAAGGCCCAATGGTTTCCAAACATTTGTTTCATTAAAACTACAGTCTTAAGGATTACTGTAGCCCAGTTTTATGCAAATATATGCATAGCATATATCATATGCATGCATATCCATAAAATATTTTGATGGTAGAAACTGTACCTTTCCGCATTATTGAACATATTTTGATATATATATATATATATTATTTGGACCTTTCCAAGCTTTGCCTACTGAAACATGGGTTGTTGACGTCCTGCAATTTAGAACCCTGGAGATACATATATATATACATACTTGATCATCTTGTGTAGCGATCCTTGTCAGGATCCTGACATAGCCAACGGCGCCAACGGTTAGTGGAATGAAAGTACCACAGGTCTAACTTATGCCTGTAAATTGTGAAGCATCCACTTTGATTCCAGTGTCTTTTGAATCGACGGAGAAAACGTATCATTGCCTTTTACGAGCCGATGGATTTGTATAGGCAGGGTCACCAAGTTGTTTGTGTCACCTGTTGCTGGGTCAGGTGAGAGATTACATACTACACTTATCATCTTTGATTAGCGATTGTGCCAAGATCCGACGTTGTGAACAGTTGTGGTGGGAAAACTTGAATCCACCCATTCCTTTTTGTGCGGTACGGGTGAAGGAACAAAATTACATACACTTCTCGCAGACTCTGCGAAGAGACAATACATTTGAAACATATCAGAACCATTTTTCAATGGTTTAGCTCATAATTATACATGATCTATCCCATCAAATAATCAACTAATACGATTACTAATGTATTATTACCAATTAACCATGTAGGTATAAGTGTCCCATCATCAGCTAATCTATCCAAATAGCTGTGGCGCTTCTGGGCCAAGCGGCCACAGGCGAAGTCGGGCAAGTTGCGCTTGCCACATGTGTGGCTTCCCAGCACCGTTTGCACCTGTCATCCAATACCTGAGGCAGAGGTGCTACGGGAAATGGCCCATTTCTAGGTTTATAGTTGTGGGCCAAAAATATAGCCTTATTTATTAAGTTGTGTTGTGTAAATCATAGATTTATAGATTATATAGCTACAAGCAGTGATGCGCCATGATTAATTATAGTTATTGGTGATTGTCCATAGCTATGTTAAGTTACCAAAGGGTGGCAAATCAACGAAAAAGGAGGTAGCAGGTAGCACTGAGTCACCAAGAAATGAAGGACAGTTGGCACCACTGGCTTTGTGGGGCCACTTTTTTTGAACAGGAAAAAAAATATTGGTCGCCGTTGATCAGGAATATTGACCAACAAACATCGGACAGGTTGGATTGATGAAGCAAGAATTGGATTGGATGAAATTGGAACATCATCAACCAACATCCAATTTCATACCCATGAATGAACAGGGATTGCTGATTGCCGAATCCCATTTAAATCCATTAAATCAACTTATAGATGATTGACCAAGCCCACAAATGGCTGTGTGCAATTTTTTGTGGAATGCAAAACTCCACAAACGAGATGGTTTTCTTACAAAGTGCTGGATTGGTGTTTTGAAGTCGTTTTTTAGTTGAAGAATGGATACAGTAAACAAAGAGTATCTATAGTAGAGTGCAAATATGTCTGTAATATATGTTTTGATAGATATGTACATAGATACTGATGTATGCAAATCAAAAATAGTCTAATTTGTTCCATATGTAAGATGTATTAATATGTAATACTAATTACATTTATTAAGTATGCAAATCAAATACATTTAATGCGTTTACATCCACAACCAGGGACCTCACAAGCGTGCCCTGGTTCCAGGCACGAGGACGAGTGCATATTGATCGTTCGGATCTGGGAGAAACGTGCCAATGCTCAGCGGCATGCCATGTGTACCACCTGGGGGGCCATTGTTACACGTTTCTGGACATATCTGGACATGCTGTACAAAATTCTTTGTATATTGTATTAATATGTATATATATATATATACATACATATATATATATATATGTTACATATGATTCTGTCTGAATTACAGGCACATCCTGGTAGTTTTCAAAATAATAAAACAAAAGAGGAAAAACATAGGATTGACCCCCTCCAAAAAAAATAGGAAAACAATGGGTGGACAAACACCCGTGATTTTGAGCCTCTATTTTGTTCCTATTATTTTCCTTTTTTCTCGTACAGTAAGTGTTTCCTATTTTTTCCTAGTGATTGTCCGTTTCCTATTTTTCCTGTTTGTTTAACTAAAGTTTCCTAATTTTCTCAAGGTTTTTGCAATATTTCATGTGTCCATATTTTCTCAGCAACATTTCGGATTTCTCTTTGGCCACCTCCATTTTTTTCCTATGTGTTTCCTATTTTTCTGGAGGTTTTTTTCAATGTTTGACCTTTCCAGAAAAATAGGGAAAAAATGGAGGTGGCCACAGAGAAATCCGAAATGTTGCTGAAAAAATCTGGAAAGATTAAAAATTGCAAAAACCTCGAGAAAATTAGGAAAACATAGGAAACAAATAGAGCGTCAAAATCACGGGGTTTTGTCCACCCATTGTTTTTCCAATTTTTTGGGGTGGTCGATCCTATTTTATTTCTTTTATGATTTCCTTGATTTCCAAGGGGTGCCTGGAATAGGCAAACATAAGTATATGATTGATCATTGTTTGAATGTATGTATTCTCACGGATCGCTGCATGATGGTTCCGAATATCATGAACACTTGCAATGTGGGGCCCCCCAGTTATAAATTGGTTTATAAACACCAGTAAGTATAGTTATAAGTACCATAAACCATAGTTATTGGAGTTATAAACCAACTTAGCTATCTAGTGGGCCCCACTTTGTGGGTGTAAAAGAACGGAACAATCTTCTTAGAGCTCCTACGACGCTACTGACCACAGCTCCTATCTCCGATGATCCTCCAACTGGATTTGTGTTGCGCGATCAGCGCGCAGAAACCCAATTTATGGATGGTCAATTTTGCAGTTGTTGGAAACCCAATTTACATGTTGTTGATGGTTGAATCATTGCCCCCATATGCCCCCATTGTGTTGATTGCTGAATCCAATCATTATCCCCCAACTCGCCAAGACCCTGAAAGCCCCACCAATTCGATGAAAGTAATCTTCCAACCGCGAACTCATGGCATGGGCATGGTCTTTATATGTGCAATTCCGTCAAAAGTTGAATTATGTACCCATATTGGGGGATGGTCACCAATCTTTCAATAGACATCAATATACCCATTTCATCCCATTTCAATGAGGATTCCCATCATGGGATGGATGACCACAAAGATATACTTAGACCCTCCAAGTAGCCATGTTAAGATGGGTTAACAATGCTAGAATTCCGGACTCATACTGTTTATCTTGATGATTATTGCTGATTACTGAAGATTATTGATGATCATTGCCTCTTTTCCATCAATAATCAACTAGTCATCAACTAATCATCAACTTATAGCCAACAAATTAATCAACTAATCAACTAATCGTCAACTAATAATCATCTATTGCTGTAAATTGCCCCAAAAAAAGTCTGGGTACTTGGAGGGTCACCATCGAACCTTTGGCACGTCCGCCATGACCCGAGGCTTAATGGTGCCACTGCGAACTACGCCGAATGGCTCCTCTTTGGGCAAGCAGCAGCAGTGTCTTGGCGTTGGAAGATGGGAACATGGGGAGTTACCAGAGGGGTACCCTCTGGTAAACATGCAAAAAACTATGGAAAATCACCATTTTTAATGGGTAAACCAACTATAACTTGCAATTTTCAATAGCTATGTTAAATTACCAGAGGGTAATGTGATTGAAGGCAATCCTATCCTATATCCACCATCACAAGGGAAATGTAAAATCGTAAAGTGAAGCACTTGATTTACCTTCTGATAATTTGTTATACAAAGCTATGAAAGCCATGAGCCATTTAGTTCGGTAATTTACCTTAATTTACCTCTTTGCCATGGTGACTTTCCATGGTTGTGTATAAATTACCCGAGGTTAATGTTATTGAAGTATCAGTAAATGCGCAAAATTGGGAGACAAACTTTGGACTGATTTGACCATCGGCAACTTAGAATTTAACCATCACACACATGGGATTGCACCAAGAAGGATGAATTTATTTGGGATTTAACATGGTTTAAGTGTATCAATCAATGGAGGCATATGGAGGCTAAGGGTAAGAGTCAAACACCTGGATATGATTTGGATTTTCCCAGCAAAAAATAGTTCCTGACCAGTACTTGGATGAACATGCATGAACCATTAAACTTGGGGATTGAATGATGGTTTGTGCAGATAGATCTATGCTTGGAAAGACCGTGATCTTAAAAACGTTCCAAAACTTCCTAAAACTGGTACGTAGATTATGTAGAAAGTATAAACATGTATAAACTAAAAATTCCAAGCGCTTCGGGGTTGAGCACAAAGCCAAGCGGATGGCTCCGCGAACAGCAAGGTTTTCGTTGGACTCCCTTCGACTTCTAAAGGTGACCTGCCTATATGTCCATTTATTGAAACAGCTTTCCTGTAAAATGTCCCTTCCAATCCAGGAAACGTCTCATGTTTGTCGACCAAATCCTACATTTTCATCATGTTTTTTGCCATTCCCCAAGATTTATCCATTTTTCGATGGTAGTCATGGTCAAATCCCAACTTCTCCTCCGAGGTGATCCTCTCTCGAAGTTACTTCGGGGAAACGGCCGCAGAGATTGGTCGTGTGCGTTTGGGTGCTGAGGTCGTAGAGTTGGTGCAAAGATCATGAGTTCAGGTCTGGGACATTCATGGGGATATCATGGGTATATATGTAATTATATATATATTATATACTCATTATCCAAATTTGGGTGTGTTTCAAAATGGGTAATATAACGATTATGACTCTATTTCAATGAGAAACATGATCACGAAGCATCATTTGTTTGAGTACCATATTGGATGTTTGTTGAGACCAATGAAGAATGGTACCATAATTTCGTCCCACATGGGATGAGGTTGTTCAATACATATGCTGGCTGATCCCACTGGTTGAAATGAGATTGAGGGAATCCTTTGTCAAATTGATGGTCATAGGGGGTTCTACTATATACCTAGCTCGTTTCAAAGGGATTAAAGACGCCGCCATTGAAGATAACTCTATCTAAAATCCATTTCCGAGATAGTGACCCACGACCCAATGCAAATCCAAGACTTTCTGTTCATTCCAGAATTGCTTTCAGGGACAATGTCCAGGAACCCCCAGTTTGAGCTCGCAAATCCATGATTACCCCATTGCCAGCTCATTGCAGATGATTAAATTGATTTAAATTCTCCACGTTTACGTATTTTTATATGTATATAATTTCATATAAATTCTCTTAACTGGTTGGTGGTTTGGGACATGTTTTATTTTTCCATACATTGGGAAGAATAATCCCAACTGACTTTCACATGTTTCAGAGGGGTAGGTATACCAACCAGATAAATTCTCTTAAATTAGGTCAAGACATGTCAAGACTCTTGGATTCTCCCATGTTTCTATAGGTTTTATTAGGTCTACTATGGTCTACTCTTCCACGTTTTATCGCTTTTCTCCATGTTTCCAGGTCAAGACTCTTGGAGTCAACCCATTCCCAGAGAAAACGCCACCGCGAACGCCTTGAGGTCACGCCTATTTTGCGCCCGGCAACGGCTGCGTCCGGACCGACCTGAGCTCCTCGTGACAAAAAGACGCTTCCGCGACGCCGTTTTCCGGAGATGATGGTTTCATTCATGGTGGATTAGTCTGGAATAGAATGGAATATGTATAATTATGTATGGTTAAATATATATATATATACACATAATATATATACATATATATATGCATATATATGTGTATATATATACATACATATATATATATATACATACATATATATATACATACATATAGATATATATATATATACATAGTATAAGTATGAACCTTAGATGGTTGGATTTATCGGAGTTATGAACTGATCCAATGTGAGAAGCCTGGCCCTAACCACTAGGATTATCCAGCAATAAATCATCAGCTGCGGTGATGTGAAGAATCAGTTGCAGGTGCACTGAATGTGCACTGAAAGTGCAACATATTGGTAGGGATGGACAGGTGAAACTTCTATAGTTTTAGGGACTCATATAGAATAGTACCCAGCTGACAATATGTACTCCCTAATGTTGATTTTGGGATGTGAAACTTATGCTTGGGCAAGGATGGCCAATGTTTTGCAAAACTTTCATCATGATTGGTTGTAATCAAAGGCCTTGATTTAATCATATTTTATCCAAGATTTGTGAGTTGCGACATAGTCATACGTCCAGGTTTGGACCAATCCACACATATAGAGAGAAATAGAAGAAATGTTTCTCACTGGCTCTCTTTTGGCATACCTACAGATCAGGTCGCTATGCTTAAGACCCCCAGGCAATTTTGGGTTTCAATAGCATGTAACCGTCAGGATACCCCGAAGTCTGAGTCTGACCACCAGCTGAAGAGGCTTATGAGAAGTTGATCCACGATGTGATCCAGGGAGTGACATGGCTGCAGTGAGAAATGGGCGTAGCAACGTTGTCCATGAAACTTCCACAGACAATGATGAGAAGCGCAACTGATTTGTCCACGAAGCTGAAGATCTTTTTGTTTGGCCTGTGTTCCGGAAGTACTCAGTCATAATCCCTGTAGGATTCTACATTCTTGTAGGGCCTGTGGGGTTCAGCATACTCAGTCACTGGTTCTAAAGTGTGCAAGTAGAGTTAGTGAATAGGCATAGGTGAAACACTTACTCTGAAAAGGTAAGTCGACTTAACTCTATATGAACCAGTTGTCACTCAAAGCTGGGCTTATTTGGTGATAGCAGCTATATCACCTACTGATACTACGCACTGTCTGCAGCACTGTCTGACGCGAGGAAAGCCATAACTTTGTGCGGAAAGACGAACTGGAGCAGGTGGAGCTCGGGCAACAAGAACGAATTGGAGGTTGCTGTTGGCTATGCACAACGAGAACCTATTAGCTCAGCCTATCCCCAGTAGTATCAAACGCCCGCTAAAGCATTTATCTAGTATTCACGATCAAGAAATGGAGGATATGGAGGTTTGGCTTTTAATACCAGTCGAATGGATTGGATGAATCGGGCACGGTTTTTGATTGTTGGCTTTGCCACTAGTTATTAGTTGGGGAACGTTGGAGAATCTCCCCTATTTGGGTGTAAAAAACGCCACCCAAGTCATTTCTGGGATGGTCATTGGATTTACCACATGTTCCTCCAACTGTTACCCCCTTTCACCCCGCGCACACACACACACATGTCTCAGGGATGCAGTCCAGGGATATTTCTGAATCGTACCAGGGATGTTTTTTGTTTCTTCCCAGGATAGAATCCCATTTTCAGGTGAGATGGTCAGCTCGCTGAGAATGTCTCCCAGTCAAGCCGATGTGGCGGCACGTAGCATTTCCATCGACCGTATAATTGTTTTTGTCTATCCATCTATTTATCTATACGTACAATACTATATGTTCTTATATAATATTATACAGTCATATACTTATTGATGATTGAAGATTGTGATTGGATTAGTTATATGTTACGTACAGAGTACCATACAGCGTACCATTCATTATTTTTTATTTGTCATTGATTCTCATTCATGATCATGAATTCTAGGTAACACTACATATTTTGATATTATTTTATTATATATTCTATTTATTGTTATTATTTGGACATGTTGTAACCTCATATTGACGAGTAGGAAAAGTAGGGCTAGTCCAGTCATAAGTGGGATTACAAAATATTATAACCCACTTGAGCAGCGTCAAAAACCTCGTTGCGAACTGGTTCTACTGGTTTGTTTATGATTTATACCTATTCAAATAACATATAACATAATGTAATGTAATATAATATAATATAATAATGGATTGTTGGCAGTTCCTTTTTTTTACCTTTTTTAAAATATACCGTAGGAATAGCAGAACCCTAATCTTTTCAGAATAAACCCGTGGGCCCATGGACTTCGATTAGGCCTGGCGGATTTTCGATCCGCTGCTGACCACTCTGGAGGAGGAGGAGGTCTTGGGATGGTGGGCTTTACCCTAGCATTTCTGTTGGTTCACTGTTGGTTATATGACAGACGCATACAGCCTATGTATATATATATACATACATATTATCCATAATATATATATATAATGTCAACCCCGGATTAATAAAAAAAGAGTTTGATGGAGGTCCGAAATGGTGACCATTTGCTAAAAGTTCTGACCAAGTGAAATTGGGCAGCTTGTGGTTTTGGTGGGCCCAGTTTCTGCAAGTCACTTGCTAGGGCCTAGGGTCTTATGGGGCATATATATAGATGCATATAGGAGATATGATATAACTATGGTATAACTATGATGGAACTATGACTATGATACACAAACTATAACTATGACTATGACTATGATATAACTATGCCATGATATGTGGCTTTTCTACACAAACAAACTTCACCGGGACGGCCCACACACTGTACCTCCATGTCTCGGCCGCAGAAGCGCGTGCCGGAGCCATACCGCCTTGGCAGTCGAGGACCACTCAAGGTGCCTGGACGTGGTGCAACTCACTGCCTGGACTTGGCAGACTTGGCTACTCTTCTGGTAAACTAACATAACTATTGAAAATCACCATTTTTAATGGGTAAATCCACTATTTCTATGGCCATTTTCAATAGCTATGTTAGTTCACCAGAGGGTACTCTTCTGGTAATCACACATGGCAAGCTGGACAATCCTCTACTGCTTGGTTTGGAACATTTGGATTATTTTTTAACATATATTGGGAATGTCATCATCCCAACTGACGAACTCACATTTTTCAGAGGGGTTGAAACCACCAACCAGTAATAGTAATAACAATAATAATGATAGTAATAATAATATGTTAATGGGAAAATCATCTATAAATGATGTGTGAATGGGAAAATCCTTTGCAATCATGATGTTTTAATGGTATGTTCAACGAACTAAATGGTGGATGTCCATTGCCATGTTTGATTACTGCAGGTAAATTGGTTTGTAAGTGGGTTAAGTAAGTTGGCTTTATAGTTGAGATGGGTTTATAAAAGATAAACACAACATAACTAGGGGGAACACCCTTGCGGGACCATGCACCAATGCAAATGGCAAAATTTCAAGGCGCTTTCAGGTTTTGAGTCTTCACTTCTTGAATTGCTGGGATCCAGAAGTTCGATATACTTTGCTTCAGGAACTTCAGTGTGAGGCGGCCAATTCCCTCGAATAAGCCCAGGCAATCGGAATCTTTGATTCCACATCACAAGCCCATGATATGATTTGGATTAAGCAGTTGATGATTTGGAAATGTTTCTCTCGGTCTGTCCCACCAGTTTCCCAGCAGTTTCCCAGCAGTTTCCCATCAGGCCGACATGCTCATCGACCGTATGGGTTTCAGGCGGATGGGTTGCTGGATGGGTTGCTGGGGGTTGCTGGGATGATGACATGAAACGAATGTGATGAAGTGGATCATTCCCGTTAAAATTCCCTGCGTAAACCGCATCAGTAAGTATGTTTACTTCCAAGATCTCCAACAAAAAATGACCCAAGATCTTCGATTTTGATAGGCACAGCTGGAGTTCTGATGACAAATTGAGACACGAGATACACATCAAATGTTGATTTTTGGTTTGAAGTATGGACTAGTATGATAGTTGAACAAAGCTGATCTATTAGGCCAAATGGAGCCATTTTTTCCCAATGATGGCACCCCAGGCAACCACAACTCAGACTTGGAACAATCGGAAGAAGACAAACACCATATCATCAACATAGTTTTCTTAAAATCGAGGATCCCCAAGTCCTTAAGTCACCATGTTTTTTCACTGGTAAATCTAATTTGGAGGATTTGGGGGCTACCCCCATGATTTAGGAAACCTCCATGTAATCAACATATCAACTCACATCAGTCTGGCTTCCACAACCACCACTGGTTTCAGGACCAATTTCCAGGTCTCCAGCAGTTCTCCAGAGCGCTCGATTTTTTTGAGGCGCTACACCGTCACGGGAGTTCCGGGCTTTGCTGAGGACGACTTTGATTGAGGCGATGAGGGGATCCAGTGGCTGTGGTGAGAACCTTCAGATCAACTCTTGAGGAATGCACCACGGAAATTCCTGGACATCTCTATGAATGATTACCCAACCTGGTTATGACATTCACAGTTCGCCATGGTTTTTTCGATGGCCCATAGAAATAGATGGTTTACCGAACTTAAAATTGGTGGATCTTTCAATGGCTATGTTAAACAACCAGATGGTCCCTTTTATGCCCCCCCATCTGAAGATTGCATGGACTTGCCACACCCCCAAGGGTTCCCTTTCTGCCCCACTGAAAACACGAGCCTTGGAACCCGTCCAAATCACAGGCAGCTGGTCATGTTGAGTAACTGGAGCATTTAGGATTTTTCTGTACCACTCCTCCTTATACCAAGACTGGTGTAATGTGGTGATGTTGATGGAAGACAATCCAGCAACTTTCCAGAATGCCAAGGTGTGTTTGGCACTTTCTAATCTTTTCCTTGGAAACAAATCAACTGATGTGGGCGATTCCAGAAAAGGCAGACCCCCCAAAATCACCATGATCAAAGTTTTACGACCTGTTGCAATGGAAACCCGTGGGTGTAGATTCTTGAGACATGAAATTTGGCTCTTTTGACATGCATGGCTTCCCAGCCATTTTTGCTTCCAAGGATGGCCTCATGGATGCCATACTTCGCAGCGCATAGAATTTGTCAAAAGAAAACACCATCCAGTAATCAAAGGTGGCTAGTAGGAAAATCCGCCCTTTATAGTTTGATGTTCCCAGCTACAATCCTGCATTTGTTTCGGGGGTTTTCCCAGCTAGCCACGTTTGATGAAACCGGAGGGTTTTTGTGTGCTTTGCGATCATTGGGCGCCGCAAAGGGCGAGGAATCCATCTAGTGGGAATCCAAATTCCCCGAAAACAACTGCGTGTATACCAGATGTATAATGTATATCATATATTGTGTATATATATATATATTGTATATAACTTATGTGATATATATATATATATTTATTTAACTTATGTGATATATATATAACTTATGTGATATATATATATATGTATATATATATATATATAATATGTATAGTTACATGTATGTACATACACAGACATACAGTACACAATGCATTGAGATTTGGCAGGCGAAAAATGACGATTGAACCATCAATAACATTTCTAATTTGTGGCCTTAGGATCCACATTGCTTGTCCACGTGTTTGTTCGTTTAAGGATTAAACAGTAAATTATCACATTTTTGGATGCAGTACCTTCTTTTTCTGACCCATACACAAATGACATATTAGCAAGTACAAGATGAAACACTAGCAAAGTTAGCAGGAATATGGTTGATTGAAGATGAATGAAACCAAACGATTTGGCAAACTGAAGTTGTAGGACATGGAACACCAGGGTCGCATCGATCTCAAATGTGCCGTGCTGTTGGAAATGGAAGCATCACAGTGGTCCGGATTGCAAAGACCTGCCCAATCCTTTCCAACCCTACAAAACAAGCAGGGTATTCCCATGAGAAGCAATGGGCAACAAACAAAACTTCATGTCACTCATCAAGCACAAACCCGTGGCGTATGTGCATTAAGAACTTCTTGACTTCAACACATTAAAGAACTTCCTAGAAGCCGCATTCCCAACTCAAACCCCATATTTTTTTAAAAAAATATTTTATCAGATTTGATTAGGTAGTTCAAAGAACACAGTGAAGCAGATGTTTGAGTTTCCATGATTGTCATGTTTATCAAGCAACATGTATAGAGAGGTATGATACATTATGTGTCTATAGTTTAGTTCAGAAGTGCAGTTTAAGAAAGTCTAGTAAGCAATAATGTGGTGTACCCCCGTAGTCATGTTTGTTGGTTTGTGACTCCCGTCATACGTACAGATGTGTGTAGATATATCCACAACAAACCCAATCATGAACCTACTTATTCATACTTATTTCAACCAACATAGCCACCAAGCTGGGACACAACCTTGCATGATACTTCCACGTGTCTGAAAAGGATCGAAGAAGGGGTTATATTCTCAATTATGCCTATAATTCATAGGGGTTTAGTGATGATGAAGCATCACTTCTTGGAGGTACCTGAGGTACCTGTCTTTTTTAAAGACAAACCCAGGTTTTCTCCAGTTGGAAATCCATCATTTCTTTCATCATCCCTGCCATGGCTGGAGCGAGTGCCAAAAATGCGGCTCTGGCGTGGGCGGAGAAGAGAAAAGCGCAGGCCGGACCGCTTTGGGACCAAATCATAGGAGGCAGTGGTAATCCACAGAAACTCTCCATTTTTAAGGGATCATTTAAGGGAAGGTATTGAATTACCATATCAATTACCATATTAATAAAATTATAGATATAATTATATATATATAATTATATATTAATAATTATATATATGTTAATATTTATAGATATATAATTATATATATACCATATGGAGAGTTTTACAAGACGTTCGAATACCATAGTTGTGGTGATTTGCAGCTGGTTGCCGGAGGTTGAGGCGGCCAATCTTAAGAAGGCGCAGAAAGAGATGGGCGAAGTGACCTCGGATCACACCTTCAAACCCAAGCTGAGGAGTACGGCAAAGGGTACCAATGTGAGGGGCCAACCTTGGCAATGGACCGTCCCCTTTTTATGGAGATTTTGTGATATAGAAATGGGAACATGTTCTAGACTTCTAGAAATGGCGGTTGTCTGAAAATTTAGGGGAAACAAAAGCCCAACACCCATTTTTAGATACACCATGATACACCCATGTATTTTTTTCGGAGGTCATCAAGTGCTGCCTGAAGTCTCGGGGTCATCAAATGTGTTTTGAAAGAGGGGGGAAACGGAACATGAGGTCTTAAGAATTTAGAGCATTCATGTGGGTAAAACAATGCCATAAACCACCCATTTGGGAATGGTAACCATACCACCATATACCACCTATGGTGATTGACCCATGAAGGACTCCCGAGTTCACGGCATTTGATGCTGAGGATACTACCCACTGCTTGAAATATACCAATGGGATCTTTGGAGATCTTTCCCAAACAACAACTGACCTTTCCCATTGATTTTTGATGCTTGGCCCCAACTTGTTTGACCTTCATGACCTTCACGACCTTGAGAGATGAAGCATCAGTCAGCCCCAAAACGACCTTCGCCGTTTCGCAGCCATTTCCCCCTAAAACGACGACCAAAACGCGCCTATCGCGCTCTCCTGGGGCTCGGCGACAACATGTCCAAGAGTTTGAAGAAGCAGATGCAAAAGGCGACGGTTTCTCGGTCAAAATGTTGATGCGCCGGGAAGGGGCCGGAGGGGCCTCGATACGTTACTGAAGATAATTAAGCGAAAGGACCCACGGATCGATGGTGTATGATTATACAATATATATATATATATTTATTTATTATGTAGTTAGATGGATCATAAACTTATTGTAGGAGTACAGAGATATTGATTATTTTTTGGTGGCAAACAGCGTGTTTGTTTTTCAATTTGTTTGGGAGGTTGTTGCATATTGCTGATGAAGAATGGTAGTTAAGCCCTCGCAAGCCAAGGTGAAACACACCGACATGGCGAATGAGATGAGGACAGAAGTGGTTGACATCATTGCAGGCACAATGGGGCGGGCATAAAACCAAGCGCAATGAAGACGGAATGGAAATATAATTGGGAACATTAATCGGAGATAATTCAGAGATGGATGGTATTATATAATGCTTATCAACCATTTGATAGGTATGTTACTGCTTATATAATCCATTGATGGGACACAATTCATCTACACCCATGGATACCATGAGATTTAACCTGCCAAACATATCCAAAAATGAGGGATACCTGGATACCCCCAATCTTCTGGCTGCGAGGTGGGAAAATGATGAGCCATTAAGGTAAGGTATCCAAAGGTGGAACATGTTTTATTTGTCCATATATTGGGAACAATAATCCCATTTGACTAATATTTTTCAGAGGGGTTGAAACCACCAACTAGCCTAGATTCAAGACCATTAACACCCAAAATGGCCTAAACTTGGGAGAATTGTCTTCCAGACCTCCAAACCCCAAATTGGGCTTCCCATTTGGGATCTTTTTGGAGCGAACTGGAACCATCCATACAGCGACGTAAGTTCCGGCCCTTCCGGGTTAAGAGCGCAGATCAAAATCCCAGTGAAATTGGGACACCCTTTACTATGGTTTATGATAGTGCCCATTTTTTGATGGCCCAATTTTGATCCCTTTTTTTGTGTGATGGTTTTGGAAGTTTTGGAAAACCTGCGGATCTTTTTGGACCTTTTTGGAGACCGTGGGATAGCCCAACATATTTCCACAGGCTCCATCGACAAGTTCACGCACGCAACACAGGGAGTCAACTTTGAAGGTGCCACTAGAGCCATCAAGGACCGCAGTGTCGCCGTTTTATGCCACGACCAAAAAGGTGTATGGAAAACTGCAGTTCAATGGGTCTGGTAGCTGTAAATTCGACAACTTTTTGGCATGTTTTTAAATAGGAATATGCTGAATATGATAACAGATAGGTCAGATAGGTACTATGTACATTATATTTAGATGGTTTCCGTATGTTTCCGTTGGGTGTTCTTTGAGTGGTTTGATCATTCAAATCAAGGTGATTTTTAAACCTATCAGATCATTGCTATTAGCTGAATCAATCAGCGGCGAATCTTTGGAAATGCCAGGATGCATTGGACAAGAGCTACGGCTTCAATTGGCACTGTGCCATGGGCAAGGGGTCCCCTCCTCAGCCGGTCAACCCAGCAAGATGGTCATATGGTATGGTCACGACCAAGTCCAGAAGTTTCTTTAAAGGTTTTGGAGCTACCAACCAAGGTAGTTTCTTCTTTGGCTTGTAGGTGTGGCTCAAAATTACCCATCTCCAACATGGAGGTTTTAGCGGATTTATCCCCACAATACTGTAGATTGGATTGTTTGCAAATAGGATACCCCTATATTTGATGCTTAATCACAATATTCTTGACACACAATCTTAGTCTTGTGGGTTCAGTTCCCATTTTTCTCCCGTTATTGTCAGACGAATTCTGCATGTCTATCTATCTCATTAATGTCGCATTCATATCCCATTATATATACACATGATATCACATGATGTTATAAGACGACAACTTCTATGGGTCCGTTAGCCCCTTTCATCGGGCCTGGGCTTGCCAGGTTCTGCTTTGATGTGACCGCACAGAATGGCACGCTGATGCATTGCCCCATGGCACGAAGGGGTGACGTTTGAAGGTGCTGACCAGAGTGCTAACAGTGTTGACACATCAACATATGATTATTAAATTGTACTAAATTATCCACAGTATATATTCTGGGCACTTCAAATCTAATCCTTAATCCTGGCGCCGGATTGCGGATTGTCGTTTTGCGGATTGCTGCTCGTGAGTGGTTTTCATGTAACTGTTCCTGTGCTAGTTACGCTTGTTTAAGAGGCACTCCGTAGTACGTACTCCACACTGCTGCTCTAGACTACTCTTCTACGACTCTACACCATATTTCACTACTCTACACGATCTACACGATCCTGCGCTGCTCTCCACTACTTTACAATACTATGCATACTCTTCATACATTACTATAGATAGATAGATAGATAGATAAATAGATAGATAGATAGACAGATAGACAGACAGACAGACAGACAGATAGATAGATAGATACATAATTATACGTATTGAGTGGCCCGTATGGATGGCCAGGTATTAAAGGTTTGGGATTGATCATCAACTACTGGTTCGTTACAAAGTTTGACAATGTTTGGCACCAGGATGGATTTGGTGAACCACCAGCCAAAAGGCAAAAAAATGTTGAGGGATTTTATCATGTTCCTCCGCGGGGTCCAAGATGATCTTACCATGTTCTTAATGCGTTACAAGCCCTATATGATTTGTGGTGAATGCAAATTATGGATATTTGAGGCCCCATTTATGGACCATCATTCTCTGTACTAGTCCAGATAGAGCTCTGAGAGAGTGGCTTTGAAAAGGTTGCAAAGATGCATATGCATCACCGTTCACCGCCAGTATGCTGTATTCGCAGTGAATCACTTCCCATTTGGGTATCCCAAAGGGCCCTCTGGTAATCAAATGTGGCAATGGGAAATCCCCTAGAAATGGAGGGTTTTAATGGGAAAATCTCTATAAATATCGAGAAAATGTCGGATTTTCCAGCCATGTTTGATGCAACCAGAGGGTAACAGTTCTCCCACTGGGCTGGGCCCAGCTGGCTTAGGTTACTACCAGGGGGAGCTCGCCATCTTGGTCTACAAATGTTAGAGGTGCACCATTGAAAAATCACCCACAAACTGTGTTCTGACCATTTTGGATATTTTGGGTGATTGACTCAGTCAAAATCTCAAGACATGTCCCGAAGGCTGTTCATGGTATAGTGGTCAAGGCCGCAACAGCACAGCAACACTTCCCTGGTGCCCTCAAGCGGCGCTTATTGCCAGGCCAGAGAAATTCCGTCGCCTGAGTCGCCAGAGGGGGGGAACTGTTAGCGAGCTGCTGGTGTGTCGAATGCAGCTGGTGCTGAAATCCTTCTCTGCTGAAATATCAACAATTCATTCTTGAAATGATTTTCTGGGCAAGCCACATAATTTGCTTGTTGGAAAACCCAAGGGCACTGCAATGTCCTTTTTTGCTTGTAAGAATCTGACAGAAACTGAAACCTGCTTCGGCACAATCACTGGGAAGCCGCGACTTACATGGCATGCATACAGAAGCCATGGACGTTCACCCAATGCATGGAATTCATGATGTCTCCATTAGTCTCACCTACTGAGAAAGGTCGAATCTCGGTCCCTTTCGGCCTGAAAATGTACGGAGAAGTTGGGGGGTGTCAGGGGGGTCGTATCAATTTCATCCCGGGGTTCTACATCTTCCAGTAGTTTACAACATCTCACAACCATTATCTGGTTGGTGGTTTGGAACATGTTTTATATTTCCATATGGGAATGTCATGATCCCAACTGACGAACTCCATCATTTTTCAGAGGGGTAGGTTGAAACCACCAACCAGTTGTAGTTGGTCCACTTCCAATTTCAGGAGTTCCACCCGAATCCATGGAATCTCTCAGGAGCGGCAAAGTTTCCCGCTCCTTGGTGTCCGTCGGAAGTGGCCAGGTGCGGATACCGCTGGACCAGGGGGTGCAGTTTCACTAAAATATCAATGGGTTGAATTGAATACCTCCCAACTGATGGGGGTTTACCTCTCATAGTTATAAAATGTTATAAACCATTATAAACCTATATAATTATATATTTATATAACTGATAATATGGTTTTATCAATATAGTTATGGTCGTAGTATCTCATAGTAACTTATTGATATTATCGAAGGAAGTTTAGAAGTCAAACTTCCGACAATATGGACAGATGGAAAAGCAGAGGTGGGAAGAGTCAGAGAAGAGAAGAGAAGAAGAGAGAAGATCAGAGAAGAGAAAGAGTCAGAAGAAAGAAGAT
>Ga0126342_10003329_pt1 | contig 26447 bp, 23 predicted proteins | sample Cyp1metagenome_FD_92528 | JGI IMG/M metagenome (GOLD analysis project Ga0126342, IMG submission 92528) | Coral microbial communities from Lord Howe Island, Old Settlement Bay, Australia - Cyphastrea 1 metagenome | ecosystem: Host-associated > Invertebrates > Cnidaria > Coral ...
ATGAATGTTGGAACTTCAAACCGCAATGCATGAGTTTCAGGCGGAGCCCCCCCCCAAAAAAAAAAAACATATTTTTTGTTGCTTATGGTCTCTCAGGCGCACAGAAGTTGCGATTCAGTTGTTTTGTTGCCCCAGATAAACAACAAATTCACAGAGATGTTGCTGCTCATTGCATGTATCGCAATATGACGTCCGCAGCAAAGCTGAGTGAAAGGGAATTATATGTTCAAACACTTTCACATTCTCTTGTGACGGATTGTCAGGGAATTATGTTGTCCTGTCAAGTCACGCCAGACAAACAATGATCAATGGGTTCTGCAGTTATGGATATGCAAATTGTTTGTTCGTTCCATCTAGTGCGCTCCAAATGGAGCCTGGTGCTGATGATCCGCTGGATGGTGATGAGATTCGCAGCATTGGATACACGAAAAGCAACTCGGCGCTTCGAATTGTTCTGGTGGCTAGGGCCACCATACTGGAAAGGTTTAATGCCATCTTATTAGGAGCTTATTAACGGCCTGTTTGGGCTTCATGTGAGGTTTCTTCCTACAATGTTTTGTTCGCAGTTTTGAAGTATATTGGTTGGTTTTCCTTTTTAAAATCCTAGGTCATCTCAAAATTGACGACAGCTGGCTCGTGGCATACCGAAGTTCTGACCCAAATGAGCCGACGCAGTGGCTGGCGTCAAGCGTTGCGAGTTTCCTTTGGCCTGGAGTTCAAACCAAGAAACTAAGAAACAAAATCAGCGACCCTCGAATCTCAATACTGTAACACAACCGTGTTTTTTTAAACAACTTTTTGAAATGGTGTCTGACATGGGAAAAGTCGAATATCGTTGATGATTATCTCACGCCACTTCAAATATAATCAATCTGTTAAATCATGGGGGTCAAATAACCAAAATAACCGCCAAAACAAATCACCCAAAAACAGATGGTTAATGAACTTCTAATTAACGGCTGATAATGGCCAGTAAACATTTAATAAGCAATTAATAAGCATTTAACGAGCATTTGGGGGTAACCACGCACTTGCTTACGGGAATTTATCCCGAGAAACATAGCTTACTCCCAGCCCCCCTTTGCTTAACTGAGGAAAGTTCGCAGAATGCCCAGGAAGTTCATGCACGTTTGTGGCCAGGATGGTCCATCCCACAAAGAGCCATATCCAAGAAAGCCAGCCACTATATGCGACAGCCTGCGAATGAGTCCATAGCCTGGTTCATCGCCACATGCATTCCAACTTCCTTGTTTGTATCCTATTTAGTTTGGGGTTTGTCCTACTGGAGACGAACGAGCCAGGACAGACTTGTCGCAGGACAAGCCTTTGCGAAATTGTTTTCGAAGGTGCTAGGATCGCTGCCACCCCAGCGCCTTCGTGTGCCCCGGATTGATGAAAACACGTGGTCGAATGCCACTGTCAGTGCATCTTTGACAATACCAGCATATTTCATTTGGCCTCAGGATAGTGTAAAACTGCACGTTTTGAAGGCAACTTGGGAAGCACGCATTCGGAATCAGAACTTTCCAGTTTCATCACATTTTGATAGACCCGGGCTGCTGGATTTTATCTTGTTCGCAATGGACCCGTCAAATCCAGCTGCCCGACACATACCTGGTTTGGTGCAAACGGCGTATTGCCTTGTGACCCAGCTGGCTTGCATACTGGATGAACAGTTCCAAGCAGCGGTGGCTTCTGTAGCTCAGCTTTCATTCGGAATTCGTTTGGCAGCTGCATGTCATGTCTATCAAAAAAGGGAATGACAGCCTTTCAAAGCGAACTCCCTGTTCATGCTGTTTCATGGCTTTAATACAATGCAAATAACCCTTTATTAGGCTACCCTTTGAGCGCAGTGCTAATAACCCTTTATTAGGCCACCATTAAGCTACCTCGGCATATCGTAGCCTTGGGGAGTTAGGAACAGTTGCCAGTTGTCCAAAGTCCAAACCTTTAACTGTCATTCATATGGTCTTTGTATATTGCCCGGATCACAATTTACCCAGCCAGCCACTATTGAAAATTTCCGATTTCAGAAATACCACAAACAAAAAAAACGCGCCGAACTCAGGCCCAACGGGTACTACCGTTGGATGTATGTCGAAATCGAGCGGAAAGGAGACAGTACTTCCACAGAGCCGCTCTGGAAACAGCAATGATGATATGGCGCCCCCATGAAGACACCCGACATCTCAAAATCATGGGGCACAGCGCGATGGGAACGGAGTGTTTGTTGTAATTTTATGTTGAAACAAAAATCGCACCAAAAAAAGATGTTGTCAAAGAGTTATGGCTATACAGACAGAGGTTCCCTTCTTGCCTGCTGCATCCAAACTTAAGGAAATGTCAAATGTGGGAAACACGATTCGCTCGGCGATGCAGAAGCTGAATGCCGAGTTCAACACTCAATGGTTCCTGCAGCTGGCCTGCGTACCTTGCTCGTCGGTCATATACAACCAAATCACCACATGTCCACTCCTGACCGAATAAGGGCTTAATAACTGGTTAATAAGCCTTAGCATTTTTTGGTCAATGATATTTACAAGCCCTTTCATGTGTATTGGGGCCTGGGATGCTTTTTGTTGTTTGAAGGTGGCCCGAGCACTTGCCACCGAACACTTGCCAAGGGCTGCTACTGGGAGCTTGCCCTCAAGCAACTACGACCAGTCCGTGTGATCCAGGCGGCCTAGCTGAATCTGCCCTCGTGCTCCCCGTTTCAGGATGCCAACCAGCGACCCCAAAAAGTTGATTAGGGGGAATCTCCATGGTTTCAAAATTCTTAAAAACTTGCATAGGATGTGTAAGCTCTTCTGGGGCTAGCTGATCTGAGGCGTACTTCGATGGCAGTTCTGTGGGTCGTTCGCCCATTGAACTCTTTCATTTGTATTCACCGGAGCTGAAGAAAGGTTTCTTTGGACCCCCTTTGGCTGGGGACCTCAGTAAGAAGACCCCGGATCCGGATTCTTTCAAGGCAAAATCGTCCAATCAATCTCCCCTGGGATGTTTGAAGGGTTTGTTCTTAAATGCCCTGGATGGAACATGTGGGTGTAGGTGCAATCAAAGAGTGTCATGGATCTGCGGAAAGGTCAATATGCCACATGCCGCCTGCGCCGACAGGTTCAGCTGTCAAAGCAACAACATCCGGTGGATAGCATTGTTAATGGATTCAAAGGACGTCATATTTCAAATGGCAGCAGCCTAGCCATGCCTAGCCTACACATGACAATTTAAAATTGCTGTGGGTATCCCAGTAACTCCCTCACAGTCAATTTTCAACATGATCCACAGCTTATTAGCAGCATATTAAAGGGTTATTAGCCCTGTATTCGGTGACTCGTGGAGTTTGCAAGAAGAAAACTGCAGCTTCTTGCTTGCTGCGACGCAATGGCCGCGAATTCATTGAAGAGGGCCTTGCCACACTATAGCAGCAAAAGTGACTGCGGAAGTGACAGCGATAGCGAAGCCTTAAGCGTGACATGTGTCAGCGAAAATTCATCAACGGTGCCAACCTGCGCACAAAGTTCTTCATGTAGCTCAGAGCCACTGGAGGATCTAATCTGGCTCAATTTGTTTTTGGAACGCTGTCGTTTCAACCCATCCTCTGGTGTCCACCCATCCATCCTGGAGACTCAACCACACCCCCACAAGTGGCGCCCCCAACCATGAAAATTGTTAATAAACCCTTATTAGTGATGGGTGGTGGTTAATAATCCTTTAATACTCTAATAGTATTGGGGCATCACCTTTGGGGCGGCTGGTTGAATCCTTACCCGCCGCAGGATTTGAAGAGAGATTCTTGCGAGCTAGCGAAGTCGGGCCGGTGCTTCCAATTAGCTTGGCTGACTGTCCGTAACAGTGTCCAGAAGGAATTGCTGGAGGAATCCCGGAACTCTGCAACAGATTGTTGTATAAGGTTGATGATATCGTGGTGATTCAACCAGCCAATCGATCAATAATTAAGGGACTATTAACAGGATCTTATTACATAAACCACCCATCTGTTCAATTCTTATTGCCACCGGATGAGCGTTGGTGACAGCAGATATTTGACATAGCAAAATAACCAGAACTCATTTATTTTTTGGCCCTATATTATAGGCCGCTTTTTCGTCAAAGGAACCATAATTACAGCTAATCGCCGACCATCGCGCCGTCAGGAGTCAATGCTTATGGAGGAGGTGCGGGTGTCAAGCGCTTGCACGGGGGCCTACACCGCTGAGCTAGCTTTGGGCGTGGTCGAGAAGACTATCAATGATTCTGCCTTTCTCAGTCGAAGGGTGTCTTTCGTACCGAAGAGTAGTCATGATTCTTCAACATTGCCTTGGTCAATTTTTGTGGATCTCATTCATACACACAATTTGTCAATAAGGGGCTATTAAGGGGTTATTAACTTTGTCAGGGTTCTGACACGGTTTGAAAAAGATCCTATTGGGGTCTCAAAGAGCCAAGGAGATTGACCCGAGGTGCAGACAGATCATTCGGGATCATTCAGAGTGGCTGGCGGATGTTACAGGCAACAGGTTTCCCGCCCATTGCGTGTTCGGAAATATAGAAGGCATTTTGCCACCCAACACATACCATCCCGCAGAAAGCTTTGCACAGAAGCTGCGGGACATCGGCAGGAGCAAACTGATGGCAAAGCAATGGTGCTTTGTTCATCAGAATTGGTGCCCGGTGTTCGGACCAGGAGCCGAAAGCGAGCTAGACATTACAGGATTGCTTTGTTGGGACTACTCCCTAGCTGGCCATCGCCGGGCCGAACAAGGCCAAACTAGCTCCGTATTTATGAGCCATGCCAAACTCCACAGAGAACGGAGAACTCCTCTCCTAATTCTTGAGAACGTTCAGGCAACAATTTTCAAAGCCTGTTGTTTTGTCAGAAGGGTGATCCCACCAAAAAGTTTTGGGAATCCAACCACCTCCCAAAGGCGTCCCCCCATTAGTAAACGCTTTTTTCATAGCCGTTTCATCGTCAACACTTGGGCTTACCATTATTGGTTGGTGTTGGGTTGAACCCCAAGAAGAAATGTTGCTTCTTGGCCCACATGTTCTATCCGAACTACCGGCGGTTTCAAATGTCACTATTTCCCAAACAGATGGCTAATAACAGGTTATTAGAATCTTCACAAAACAGTCATGAGTAGTGACCCACATGCTTTGCATTGCCTTTTTGCATAGGCGTTGAAGATGACGGTGATTGAGCTTCTGTATGGGGATGTTTACGAACTTTACCCAATTTATCTCGATGTCCAAGATCAAGGGCACGCGGGAGCAAGCAGACCCAGAGTATATATCATCTGTGCTCACCGGGAGCGTGTGGTTCCTTTGTGCAACGTTTACGATTTGTACGCCAAGATTACAAGGACAATCCGAAAACACATCCATACGAGACCATCGGACTACTTATCCGCAGGGCATTGGGAAATCATGCGAGATGCAGAACTCCATGCTTCAAAGTCAAAGAAAAAGAAGACTTTCGAACCAGTTCCTTGTACTTAAAAATCATTGGGTAAGGCTTGAAATAGGACCGATTTTTGTGAATCTGTTGTTCAAATTATCCTGTGGGAAAATGCGTCCGGCCCAGGCCCCTCTATTCATGGCTTCTTAACTCCTGGCTTATTGATCACCAGCCAATAGCTTAATAAGGGCTTATTCACCATCTATTTTTTGGGGGGTGGTCGCCTTTGAAACTTTGGAGCGGGTTGGTTTGAATCCCCATTTCCAAAAGAAACCACAGACAATAGTGTGCTAATAAGCAGCTATTAACACTTTATATCAACATTGTTGCCTGTTTCTTGGTTGGTTTGGAATGAATTTTAAGTCAAACACTATATATCAATCATGTTATTCTAGCAAAAGCTTGTCACATGTTGGACCTTCGGGCCCTCGGGCCTTCAAATTCTCAGGTGGAACCTGGGCAGCCCATCGATTTGTCTCCTTTGCTTACCGAACGGGAATTTGGGGTGGTCCAATCCTTGAGTCAGACTTTCAGGGACGAGTTCGGCCAGGACCCTTCTGAAAACCAAGATCTGTTCATATTTCTGGGGGATTCCGTGCAGCGACGCTGCTGGAGTGCACGCTCTGGCCGGCTGCCGACGTTCCGCAGGAATTGCGGAAAATTTTGGAGCGTCAGCTCCAAACGATGGCTGACGCCACGGGAGAAGCTAAGTTCCCTGGGGTTCCCCGTGACGGAAGCCCAGAGTTTGGCAATGGGCGTTTGCATTCTCCCAGTGACGGAGAACTCCAGAGCCAACACTATTTTGGGAAACAGTATGAATTTTGCATCGGTGGGTGTGATTGAAATGGTTGCGCTATCATCTTTCAAACTTGCTTCTTGACAAAGGTCTCACCAAAGGATTTGCTTAAAGGGCTCTAAAACATGAAAAAAAACACAAAAATAATCAATAGGTTCCCCAATGATGGATTTCCCAGTAAAGAGAAACACTTTAAGCAATCCCAGGAAATTCAAGCGGACAGACTGCCAGTCCAAAGGCCCGATGGAGGAAAAAATCACACTGTTTTTATTTCCGTCGGGTTGCAAGAGGAAAGTGATTACCTGGTCGCCTGCTTTTGTGATGAATGATCTCCAAGTCACAACGAGACTTGAAAACAGGAATTGTCAGAATTGATCAGGTTACGTATTTTGGGGAGAACACCGCCAGGATTCAACCAACCCGCCAAGGGTTATCCCCCATATTAAATAGATGCTTATTAAGCCTTTAATAGGCCATTCTTTTGGAGGGTTGGTTGAATTCCCGTGATAAGTTACCTGTTTACTTGCTTTTGTGATGAGTGATCACCAAGTAAGTCACTACGAGACTTGAACACGGGAATTGTCAGAATTGATCAGGTTACGTTTTTTTGGGGAGAACACCGCCAGGATTCAACCAACCCGCCAAGGGTTATCCCACATATTAAATAGATGCTTATTAAGCCCTTAATAGGCCATTCTTTTGGAGGGTTGGTTGAATTCCCGTGATAACATAGGCAAGCCCTTATATAAATAAGTTGCTAGTGCTGACTATAGTACGCATCGCATTGTGAGTTTGCCTGTCCCGTGATTCACAAACGGCGCGTCCGTTTCGCTAGCAGTGGATCAGTGATCTCAAAATTCGATCGTGCGTCTTGGAGTTTGCTTCCGCAGCTGTCATGGCGCCGAATACGTCCAAGCTTTCCGCTCAAACCGGTGGAGGATATCCCTTGCCTCTGCCGATGCACGGGGCCCCCCCCAAGGCAGCGCCGAAGCCTGCACAAGTCAAGAAGGCCAACAGACCCAAGGAAGCCCCACCACCCACACGCCCTGAGGGAATTGAACCTTTCTCCCCAACATCATCCATGCCTGGCGCGCAAGACACTGTTGTGTCACTGGGCAGACGAAGTTTACCTTCTCCCAAAGAATGGAATAGGGGCAAAAGATGGTATTCAATTGCCGTTCATAATTTCTAAGTCAGAAACATCATCTCGACTCAACCTCCTTCAACATTTTATTTACCATTGCGAAGTAGAAAGAAGAGCACCATGATTGAAGTCACCGCAATAATAACCACAATCCTTGCCACGATTCGCATGTAAAACATAATCATTGGCCATGGTGGCTGTTCCTGGCAAATCCCATCACAGGTGGCATTGAAGTAGGTTAATAACCTCTTATTGAGCTCATGTTGCTGGGTGCAATCAATTTATCCACTTATCCGTTCTTTCCACCATGCTAAGGTGGCCAGGTGGATACGTTGTGGGCCTGGCACCAGATAGGACCGTTCCCAAAGCAAAGGCGACGCCAGTGCCAAAAGCCGCTGATGCGAAGAAGCTGCCCTCCAGAGGGAGACGTAGGGCTACGGAAGCATTCAAGGGGCCAATCAAGAAAATTATCGACCCCAGCCTGCGATTCAACATGATTTGGGTCACGGATTCAAATCCAAATTTTCCTGTCAGTCAACTCAGCACCGAGAAACACTGAATATATTATGTTCAAATATATTTTGTCGGGGGCATGTCCAGTTGGCCGCTGGCCCGAACAATATCCAGAACAAAATTGATTTGAAATTTGAACCTGGGATTATAGAACAACTCCCAAATAATAAGTGCAGATTCGGGGTTATTTACCATCACTGACCACTAATAAAGGTTTATTAACCATCATCAAGAAATTATGGGCGATTCCGATCTGGACTGGGTTTCCCAACTTCATGTACTGGATTCAGATAGCAAATCAAGCCAACTCAGTTAAAAAAAATGGGAGAGAGTTGATGTAATTGATTTGAAACTTGGGATTAGAACACCCCCCAAATAATAGGTGCAGATTCGGGGTTTATTTACCATCACTGACCACTAATAAGGGGTTATTAGCTATCATGCAGATTTTTGGGCGATCCCGACCTGGACTGGGTTTCCCAACTTAAGAATTACACCCTCGACTAAAATTTCGTGATATATATTGCAATGTACTAGATTCAGATAGTAAATCAGGCCAACTCAGCTAATAAAAGACAAATCGGAGAGAGTTGATGTAATTGATTTGGTACCTGAGATAAGAACACCTCCCAAATAATAAATGCATATTCGGGGTTTATTTACCATCACTGACCACTAATAAAGGTTTATTAACCATCATCAAGGAATTATGGGCGATTCCGACCTGGACTGGGTTTCCCAACTTAAGAAGTACACCCTCGACTCAAATTTCGTGATATATTGCAACGTACTGGATTCAGATAGCAAATCAAGCCAATTCAGCTAATAAAAGACAAATCGGAGAGAGTTGATGTAATTGATTTGATACCTGGGATAAGAACACCCCCCACATTAATAAGTGCATATTCGGGGTTTATTTACCATTACTGACCACTAATAAGGGGCTATTAACCATCATCAAGAAATTATGGGCGATCTCGACTGCAGTTTCGTGATATATTGCAATGTACTAGATTCAGATAGCAAATCAGGCCAATTCAGCTAATAAAAGACAAATCGGAGAGAGTGGCAAATAAGCAGCTATTACAAGTTTTTTTTTCATCGGTCCCTGTGTGAAAGAGCGGGCTTTTTTCAGAGCACAGGAACATGGGGCAATTTTCTGCCTACCAGCATCGAACTAAGAACCACCACCTGATCGAGTGGCTGGACATTGCAGACCCGACGTTCCTGGGAATGGATGTGACCAAGGATCTCGACCGCCCACACTTGATGTTGCTCGTGGGTTTTGCCTTCGGATGGGGTCCAGACTATATCCCTGTTCAGCCCTTTGTCTAAACAAATTGTTAAAATGTGCTCGTGTTCAATATTGAAAGGATTGGGAATTCAGATCACATGGTTTGAGTGGTATCTATTTGGGAGCTGTAGATTCTAGCATTTGATATGCTAGTCCAAGCAAAAGGCTGAGGAGATTCCTTTGGTGCTTTCCCCCACAAATTTAATTTGGCTGGTGCGCTTGCGGAAATCAGGATGGGTCCCCCAGAGGGTATCAACAATTTTGCAATTTGAATAGGTCCCTAACTGGATGTCACTTACTGAAAGGTTTCAATGGCTTTAAAAGGAAAGGTGCGAAAATGATACTGTTTCCCAAAGGCAAAGATCAAACAAAATATATTATATACTGTAATATAGTGTGTATCAAGATAATAAGAGGCTATTAGGTGTCTATTAGCCAGGATCTAGTTCCATCACTCAAAGGGTGCGGACTCGAAGTTTTAATGCCGGGACTGACGAAAGATCCGGATTTGTTCAAGACCACAGCCAGGAATGAATATTTGAGGCGAGGGGAACCAGCCAAATCAACCAGATGGACCCCTGGGGAGATTTGCTTGTTCATGAAGCACCGGTTGAGCAAGCTCCAGCCACATGACGACATTGGGGTTTTTGCCCACAGGCTACCAAGGTCCATGGGCATCACACCAGCCCCATTCCCCGTCCCTGTTCTTGAGTGGGAAAAGGAGCAGAGCAAGAACCCCAGCACTGCGAAGAGACATCCTCCCCCACCCCCAGCTGAGACTGAGCCTGAGACCCTTCCGAGCATCATCCCGACACAGGGGTACAAAGCCGAGTGGGACAAAACCAAGAAGACATGGTTTCTCATGCACGCGGACATGGAGCAGAAGGTTCCGGTTGAGACCTCCACGAAGGCGAAACCAAAAATCTACTTGGATGAGAGTGGAAGTAACGAGGTGGTGTGGGGTGGTGGGGACTTGGCTCCCTACTACTGCCAGACTTTGTTTGAAGACTTCCGAGCCAGTCAACAGAAAAGCACCAAACCCAGTATGATGCCCATGGCTTCACGGCCAGTACAGGCCATGAGAGGGATGACCCAAGCAGCCAGTGCAGCGCCATCTCTTGAGACTCTTGATGATCAGAAGGATGGCGATGAGCGAGTGCCAGTCAGGGGCCCTGGATTTTCAACGTGGTTTTGCAATAGATAAGGGCCATTAATTAAGCCACGGGCAATTATATAATTAAGGAGAGTGGCTGTGATGGTTCAATATGTCCTTCCCCTAATCCTGCTGAAGGTGACACTTTTTTGCAGGGGGCTGAGAGAAATTTTGTCCATTGACGCGGAGACAAACTGTATCCTTCTTGATTGCTTACACGGGCTTACAAATGTGTCAGCGGAAGACTTTTAAGGGGCACTTTTTGGGTTTCAGTTTTTTTCGATGAGCCATGTCGCCGGCATGTTGAGGAAGATGGGGATCCTGATGATGTGCTTTCGACCGAGCATGAGGACTGGACACTGTGGCTGGGATGGACGGCCAAAAAATGAAACCCGAACATCACGAATATAGGTGGCACCCCGTCAATAATAAGCCCTTAATAAGCTTCGATTTTCCCTTCATACCCCATTGGGTCACCAAAGGTGGTTGAATCCCCATCAGGATCCTCATGACCTAGCAGTCTTGAAAGATTTTGCAAAAGTAACCCGACACACAATAGAATACTAATAAGCAGCTATTAACTATTTATTTGTGTCAACATTATGGAACCGGCCCTGCAACAGGATGATTGTTTTTCTTCAGCAATCTGGGGACGGATATCCATCAATCTGCACCAGGAATCAGAAGAAGAAGCGCTTGATGGGGAAGCTTTGGAGGACACTCCGGAGACGGTGGAGATGGCCGCCCCGCCTGAGCCACCCATTTGGGAACGCCCCTTTCTGCAAGAGCTTGGCGGGAAGTTTGGGACAGTGATGGTCGATCCGGTGAAGGAGGTGTTCATTCCCTTGAAAAAGGGTTGTCCAGACTACCACATTACCCCTTCCTTCGTGGATGGACAACTGAGGGGGTACGTGGTGGACAGTGCCAGTCATGGGTATCAAGTTACGCCATACTGGAGTCACATGCTGGCATCGAGTCGTCGTGCGCAGGAGGCATCAAAGAGCACGGAAGTGCAGGGCCAGATCGCCGCACTCAAGAGCCAGAACCCATCCACAGCCGTGCTGCCCCCAGGCACGCCGCACACACCGAAGCAGCTCGTACGAAGGACACCTAAGACAACCCCAAGCCCAAAGACACACGCCAGCCCCTTCAGAGCCATGGGGGCCATTCCGGGCACCGGGGACGAGAAGACGGAGGGTCTTGAGGATCAAAATGCTGAAGCAGAGGAGCCACGGCCCACTGATGCAAAAGGATTGGAGGAGGAGATTGAAGAGACAAAGGATGATGAGAAGGAAGAAGAGGCCAATGAAGAGGCCGATGACAATGAAGAGGCCAATGAAGAGGCAAGACAGTGGTTGGGTGGGGGGAAGGTTAGACAGTTTGATTGCCCATTCATGTCCAAGAATCCATCCAGCCATTCAATTCCAAGCTGACCCCAAACAATACGACGAGGTTGTGAAATGAATATTATTCAGATATATTCAGATTTGTTTATATTCGGGTTATGAAATGACTAGTGACTAGGAATTATACGAAAAAGGTTTCAAAATCATGAATAACAACCAGGGTTCCTGACAGTAGCAGCCCTTTGTTTGGTGGCATTTGTTGCGCATATTTGAGACTCCAGGGTTACGATTGACGCTAAGAAATCTATATAATAAGTGGTTATTAACTGACTATTAAAAGGTTCATTTGGAATTCGCATCAGCAACCATCAAATGTGTGGGGTCATTTAAAATGTCGTCTATAGAACTTTTTGGAACCTTTTAGTTCACCCTGAGATTTGTTTGAATTCATCCGCAGTGGCTACTTCGCAGGAGAATGACAACTGAGAGTTTCCGCAGATCACCTGGATTCATGGCCCAGGCTCGAATTGGCATCTAATCTTTCAACCCTTCAAGTCCAAACTGCCCCAAATAAGCAGCTATTAAACGAATAATAGGGTTTCAGCATTCTAACCTTACCAGCCAAATGTTTCTGATTCTTTGTTGGACATGGCTTTTCAAGTCACAGATGACCCCCAAACAATACGCTGCTGAATGATTCCCAAGGCATATGACAGGTGTACTGTATTCGATACCCCCGGCTATTATAGGGAACCTTTACTGATTCAAGGATTCGCAAAAGCAACAATCAGATCAATTGATTGTTTGGGGTTCTTTGGTAATCTACGGAATCAATGACTGCACAGGCCCCGCAGCCCATGATTGAAATCAATTTTGGAAACCAGCATCCACACACTTTTTTCATACGTTTCACGTGCACAGGAGCAGCTCTGCAGGAAATCGGAAACGAGCAGTGCTTTGAGCGCTGCATTGACAGATTCCACGCCTGAGTCTGTGCATTGCTGAGTCGCTGAGGCTCCGGGTTTCATCAGACCACCAGCATTTGGTGGCAATCTTGCCATAAGCCTTTCAATGGCCGCCTAAGCCTCCTAAGTTTTTTTTTGATGTACTTGCTAACCTTTATTTGACATGACTGTTGTTTAATGCAGGGTTAATAAGGGGTTATTAACCACTACGATTACTATCCACAACCCATGGTCAAAAATCAAAACACGCATGGTTCCTGGGGAGGCAGCCGCAAATCAGATCGCTGGAGTTTGCCAAACAGTTGCCGGTATCTAGTTCACTTTACTCGCAGAAGGGGTCATACCATCACTTTACCTTCAACTAAATGTTGTGGCTGACTCGAGGCAGCTTAGTGGGCAAACACTTCCGTGCACCACGAAAAGTTGAATTAGTCATGAAACCTTTGGCAGCCTGGGAAACCTGACTTCACCATCGTAGCTTCCAAGTTTGTCAATACTTTTCGCAATAGAATCAGAATTATGTAATTACCATTTTAGAATAGTCATTGAGTCATAAGTCATAGTCAGGAGTCCGGTGACGGATGTGATTCCTTGAGAAACATGGCCACCCGGCCTTCGGACTGTCGAGACCGCCACGCAGCGTGCAAACTGTTCGCATTGCATTCGGTCGCTTTTGTGGGAACGGGGAGTCAATGGTCAAATTAAATTCGAACTCCTTCGTTATTAATAGTATAATAATATACCACTGTCTGATTTGGGAATCATGTTCGAAAACCACTGGAATTTTCGATTCTGCTGCAAATAAACCAAGACCCTGTTGTGAGCCCCAAAATTATCGTCCAAACTAATTATCGTCGATTCAAAGGGTCTCAAGTCTCGCCAAGGTGAAAAAAGGTACGAGCTGGGATTGCCTGCAGAAAACCTCTGTGTTCAGGAGCCCGCTGCCCGCTGATTCCAGTGAGTGGCCATCAAGAACAATAGATTGTCAGATTGTTAATAAAGCCCCCTATCATTGGCTGCCGATAACGGCTAATAAGCATTTAATAACCCTTTGCTGGGGTATCACACCTTTTGTGGGTTGGTTGGAGCATTTCATTGTGCATCGATATGGCTCGCATTTGCTGGTAGGACACGGCTTTCTGGGCAAGAAGGGAAAGCGTTCCACGTGTGGATCCCCACTGTTTTGGAAGAGCAGGTGGCGGCGAGGGAGCGCTAGCCCCCCACCAAAAAAAAAAATCTTTAGAGGAATGCTTGGTGTTCCCTCATCCTTTTGGTGGCAACGTAGCAAACAGTAGAAAAATCATGAATAAAAACCACCCAAATGCGAACTTATGTGTACCCCGATAGTTTCAGAATTTGGATTTAACTAGTTAAGATATATATGATGAATTGCACATGTTTTTTTCTAGGTCATGCGCGCTAGGCGCAAAAGCATCCACCACTATAATGTCGTTGAGATCCATGCAACAGATAACAGATGTAATAGGCCCTTATTTAGTGGTTGGTCTGGCTTTGCAACCCACTCATTCCATTGGCAGTGTAAAATTCTGGGAGCTGTCGGGCCGGGGCCCAATTATTTTTCCCGGTTTTTAATAGATGGGTTAATAGATGGGTAATAAAGGCCATGATTCATATTGAACACATACCTCCCCATTTCCCGCAGCATCATTGTTTCTATCGCTCGGGGGCTTGCTGCGTAAATCTGGATTTCAGTGGCCTGGCTGCAAAAGGTCCGGGGTTGGTCGCTATTTTTTTGGGTCAGAAAAATCCTGATGATGAAACCTTGCGCTGGTGGCTCATATATTTAACACATATTTATTACACCGGAAGAAGTTGCTGCTAAACCATTTCCCCAACAATAATAGATGGGTAATACGCGTTATTATTGGTGGTGGCTGGGCAATAAGCTATGAATACGCACTTATTACGTTCCTACTTCCGACGAGATAATAGGTACAAAAAATAGCTATTATTATGGCCCAGTACTAATTATATATGATGTGGTTTCTGCCCATGTTACATTGGATTCCGTCATATATTCCCTCCTATTCCAACAATTGTGGGTTAGCTGAATGGAATCTAATTCCTGCTGGTCTTTTCTGCCTGGTAATGGATTGTAGCTGGCTTTTGGCGGCCCCCAACTTGATTCAACCCGTAACAGCTACAGATGTTTAATGCAAGAATCGAGCTGAGTCAAGAGACTTGTGCCCGTAGGGATTCAAACCACCCAAAAGTGACCCCGAGTAATAGATGGTTAATAAAAACTTATTATTAGTGGTTGTCAAATGGTTAATAAGCAGTTAATAAGCCATTATTTCATGATTATTATTGTTTGTGGGGTCACCTCTTGGGAGTGGGTTGCATCCCTATGATGATTGTTAGATTCTTTGTTTCAAATCCTCTGGATTCTATTATATATTTATATATATATATATACAAAAATATATAAATAACATGTTACGTTGTTTGCATCATAAATGAACATGGGCACGGGCGGGATCGCCAAGGTCCAAAATGCCGCCGAAGGGCTCCTCTCGCGGAACCCGAATCGACTCTTTTGATGCCACTTGGCTTGACGTCTGGAAGGGTATTGGAAGACATTGGATTCCGCATGCTGCTCCCAACACTGGTTTGTCACCATTGGGGTTCCTATAACATGTTCGGCAGCTGTGTCAGCTTATCCCACCTATCTGACCTTTTTGGGGGGGGCTACAAATTGCATTGCTGCATAGCCAACAAGAGCATCATCAATTACATCAGTAATGCCCCGCTGTTTCATTTTCTGTCAGCCAGCTGAGAACCAACAATGGGCACAGTGGCTTGATGGAGCAGACCCGAACATCTTGAAGGACAGTGACCAGTTGAAGCTGACGCGTCAGGACTTAGCCCTTTTGGTCGCATTTGCAACTGGGTGGGCTCCGTTCGCCACAACTCCACAGCCGCTCAGCGATGGTTTTTGGTCCAGGTGTCCCCCAGCGTCAAAATCGTAGCCAATCCAGTGACCCCAACATCTGTTATTAGTGGCTTATTAACACCCAAAATCATGCATCTCCAATGCATCCCAGGGCTGGCCTAACTAAGTAACTAAAGTCGTTCCCCCTGCAAATTGATTCCGGAAAGGATTGGTGGTAACTCTTGTTTGTGAGGATCCAAAATGGTTCCAGTGGAGGTCAAACCCCAAACCGCCAAGCTTGCCTAAAGGCTTTGAATCACCACACAAGGGCTTAGTAAATACCTGTTGGTGCGCATGGCCTCTGAAGCATACGATAACATGTTCTGTTTTTGGATCGCCCTTCCGGTTTTCGGAAGCTATGCGGATGAAGTGTTACAATCAGTAACTTCAAAGTAGAAGGGTGCAGTACTAGCTTTTTATGGGTGTTCAACCAACCTCCCAAAAGTGATCCACCAGTAATAGATGGCTAATAGGCTTCTATTAGTGGTTGGGTATTGGATAATAAGCACTTAATAAGCCTTTATGGTTGTATTCGTAATGTATCCCTTTGATGATTGTTGAATTAATTCCTTTTTGTTTCATGGGCTAGCGGACTTTTAGATTCAAGCTCGCTCTTATTGATTGTGGGACATTAATACAGTCCGAGACACCGAGGTTGTGGGACATTAAAAGAATAGCAGCAAACCCAAATATAATGAAGATAATAAAATTTCAATAATTTCACCCCACAAATCTTGGATGAAGATTCCGAGGCATTCATAAGGGCTTATTAAGAGGTTAATATTACTAACTATTGTTTGGCAGCATTTTGATTCCCTTCCAAAAGGCCAACATGTCGAGATCCGCCTCCACGTGGTAGCAAAAGTAAGGAACATGACCAAGCAGGAGGATCTCGTGGAGGCTGCTGCAGTAGAATACAAGAGCAGGGGGAGACCTGCACGAGCTACCAAATGGTCAGCAGTTGAAATCATTCGATTCATGAAATGGAAAGTAGGAACAGCTGGGCCAAACACAGACTTGGGAGCAAAAGCCGCAGAATTGCCTAAGGCCAAGGGGTCCACACCGGCTCCCATGCCCAGCCAAGTCGTTGACTGTGAAGCATTCAAGCCTTCCATGCCCACTACCCCATCACAACCAGTGGTGATGAGAAAGGCGCCCAAACCAAAACCTGATACCCATGTTTCCGCTATTCCTCAGACATTCCCCTCATCAGGCTATGAGTTGACTTTTCAACCACAGTCAATTCGTCCGTGGGTTCTGCAGCACCCAGACCATTCTTTCGGGTTGGAATTGGTGGATGATGAATACGAGCTATACCAAGATAGTAACGGAGAGGATGTCATTATGGGCAAGAACACCGGCCCCAGTTACTGCCAAGATCTCATGATTGCAAGCAGAAGCGGACAATGGCGCGATTCTGCCCCTCGGCTTCTAGAAGTGACACAGTTGAAATCACAATGCCACAGCCAGGAGCCATGAGCTAACATGACTCAATGCATCAGGAGGTTCAAGGACAAGGCTGAAGTTAATGACTGCCAACCCGTATTTTCAAGTTTTCAAATGGCTTTTAAATTTCAATGCTGTCAATGAGGCTTCTCAGAACCACTCTGAAAGTCGTGGTTTGCCACAAGGACGGACGGTGCGGAACTGCTTGGTGCTTGGAGCTCGGGGGTTGAATGTGTGCTTTTTTGGAAATTCTAGAAGCACAGGCTTTCTCAAATTCCATCACATCAATGCAAAATACAGCTGCCCACATCAAAGCGGCCCCCAATACATAGTTATCAACAGATCATTATTTAGTAGTGAGTAGCGGCTACCAGCCGTCTTGTAAACGATCTATTTTTTCATCAAAACTAACAAATATGAAGAAAACCACCACCACTGACCACTATTAAAGGTTTATTACTCGTTTAGGGGTCATGTCTGGGTGAGCAGCTGCGATGGCTATAAATGAAGAACCCCTTAATTACTTACTTCCATTCCTAGTTGTTTTTAAATGCGAAATGTGATGGAAATGGTTGGCGCCTGTGCGAAGTTGATAATTAAAGGTTATTAAGGGATTATTAATCATCAACAAGCGAGTTTCAATCGGTATTTTCCAAAGTACCTCCAATAATCATACTTCAAAAACTTGAACATGTCAAAGTGTGGTTGACACGTGGCAGGAGTTGCCCGTATTGGGACGAAGCGAAAGATGAGGCATACTGAGGACCCCTTTTGAATCAAGTGGCGCCATACCAGACCGTCCATCAGTGAAACAATTTCTGAATCAAAAGAATCAAAGATAGAGGTTTCTGCTGTAACCCATGTGACCTGCAGTCTGGCATACGCGCTACACTGCTACCGGGCGCTTGCTGCCACGCCATACGTTTCATGCACCACAAAAATCACTCACTTGTCAGAAGTGTTTCGGTTTCGACATTAAATGTAGGCTTGAAATTAAAATCCCGACTTTCAGCAACTCACAAGTTGGGGGATCCCATCGACAGACCGAAACATTTTTCGCTTGTCCTCGATACAAAACTTGAAAGCGAGGTGAACGGCGTTGAGCGAAACTTTGGACAAAAAAACTTTTGGGCAAAAGGAGGTGATTTGAACCAACTATTTCAATCGTAACAACAATGGTAATTCACAATTTAACAGCCATCTGGTAGCATTTTTTTCCTATTCCGGTACTAGGGTTCCCAAGACTCCCCCACATGATCCTGTTACATGCGAGTTCAACCAACCCACCCAAAGGTGACCTACCAACAATAAGAGCCTACCACTGGCTTCTTGACCACCAAGAGACACTAATAAGGGCTTATTAACCATTAGTTGTGGGGGAGGTATTTTTGAGGGGGTTGGTTGAATCTGCATTGTTGAACCACATTCGAAATGTAGATCCAGACTATTTTTCAAAAAATGCAATCCACGGTGACCCTTCCAAGAGGCAATTTGGTCAGAAGAGTTTCATTGGCATTGGAATCCGCTTCCAATTTTCACAAGCTACCCGAATGAATCGAAGAGGCAGTATCTGTCATCGGGATTCAATCAACTGTACAAAAGGGACCCCCAGTAATAATAGATGGTTAATAAGCACCTATTAGTGGGTATCCAGGGCAAAAAACACATGAGGATCCTTCTGGCTTATATAAGTCTGACTGATTCCTTCCTTTTGGTTTTCCAGAACCATATACGCCGAGGTCATGATCCGCGCACTGAACCACATCTTGTTTACGATGACGGACCGAACCTATGACGCATGGTGCCCAGAGAAGCCTCTGACCATCACGGACGACTATGCAAACGTTCCAATTGATGTGGAATCCCTGCCGTTTATCAGGTGTGTTCCTTGTTGTGCCAATCCAGCAACAACACATTTTCTAGAACTAATCATGTCATAAGGGGTTATTAATGGGTTAATAGTTAATAGTCTTAGTTCTTGTACCATTATCAAACGGTATGAACTACCTTGTCGACGCAATGATACAGTAGCAAACCCAAGTGTCGGGGCGGACTATCATCATCGTAGTTTTGGGGTAATTTTCCTGAGGTGTAAAAAGTTTCAGGGTTGACCCTTGGGTTCGCACATTCAAGGTGGTCGATGAAGAATCCAGCCAGGGGAAGGGACTCAACTTTTTGTCGGAGGTAGTCCACCTCCACTTGGTGGTGGAGCCCGATTGCGCGCATCAGAAATGGAATTCCTTTAAAAGGGCGATGAAGTGGAGTGGTTTCAAGATCCCCATGATGAAGTTATGCATTCTCTGAAGCTTGCTTCCCTTACGACTTGTAAGATTTGTCTTGGTGTGTATTTTTTGCAAGGCATATTGAACACCAAACATATTAAAATGTACAGTAAACGCCCCCAAAAAGGAGTAGAAATAGTAATAAGCTGTTATTAAGCTGGTAATAACCACCAACTATAATAAGCTACTATGTGTGACTGTTCGAGGGGGTTGGTTTGAAGCCCCCGACCAGAGGCAACTTCGCTCACGGCACGTATTTAACGGGGGAGAAGGGCCTGAAACGCAGAGAATTCTTCGAACTTTTCTTGTCTAGGCAGGGACCTGCCTTTTTCACTGAGTTGGCGGAATCTGTGTGCTTCGATCGGGACGAGGAAATGGACTCAGACAATGTGCGGCTTGCCGCCGAAGATTTCATTTCATCTGATTCAATTAGACTAAGGGGGACCTTCGTACGAGAGAAGGGCTGGTTTAAGCTGCACACTGCGCTCAGAGCGCTCCTGCGCGATTGGACCATCATCCAGCAGGCGCTGACGGCGATGCAGGACAGGGACAAACCACTTAATATTGGATTGGCTGGACAGGATGCATTGTATATATATATATACACTATAAATAAAGAACATGTATTTAATACAGATGCACACGGATGTGTAACTGTATCTATCTATCTATCTATCTACCTATCTATATATATACATTATATTCGATCTGCACATTATATAAACCATCTTTAGTATACCCCAAGCGCGGTCCATTTTAAGGTCTCTGTTACTGCTGGGGTCTTTCCACCGCCCAGGAATAGCTCTGGATTGGATGGTCGGAAAGGCAACCCTCCAACCGATAATACAATGCTAATAATGAGCTAATAAGTTGGTTTGTTTCCATACAAAGCAGTTTCAAGGACAAAGTTGCGTTTTCAATCTTGGCCACATTACACTCTGACTCTTCCCCGTGGAATCATATTTTCGTTTTTGGATTCAAATCTGGAAACGTGGGTTCAATGTGTTTAATCAAGTTCCACCACTGCTTCGGTCCAATGTTTTGCACCACTCTTTGGGACTTCTTTTGTGCAACCCCAAAACCAGTGATAGTGAGAGTTGCCCTGTTTGGGTCTCCGTTTGGACCCCCTATCTTGAACTCCTGGAACAGGTATGGTTTCTGATCACGGATTCCATGGTCAGAAAGGCATCCTTCCACCAACAATGGTCAATAATAAAGGGGCTAATAAGGGGCAAATAAGGGACAAATAAGGTGATAATAATCGGTTAGCAAGGTGTTAACATACAATTCTGTACCAGTGCGAGCTGGGGGCGGAAGTTGCAGAATAAAATTGACGTAAGGGTACAAGCAAGACTATGCCTATTAGTTGTTTGCCAGAATGTTTGCACAGTGGGAAAAAACTTTTCTTTGCATTGATCGCCCTGCTTGAAAAGCTTGTTTTCCAGCACTTTTCCTTTTGGCATCCTGGTAATACCAGTGACATTTTGGGCCGGCCCCTATTAAACCAGATTAAACCCATGGAATCTTGGAAGGAAAAATATGCATCCTTCGGTGCGATTAGAAATCACAAAAAGCAAGGGGAACTTTCAAGCTTAATAAACCCTTATTAACAGGCCACTTGGTAGTTTTGAATCAGTCTTGCTGCCATGGAGGAATTGGACGCGTCAATGGAAGATGATGATGATGCTGCAGGACAGGGACAAGATGAGAGAGAAGGAATGATGGCAGAACCGGAGGGTGCCGCTGAAGTCAAGACGAAGGGAGACCTTTACAGGGTCTACGGTGGAAAAGGACCCGTTGCAATGGCAAGAGCCTTCGCAGAGGACGAGCACCTTCAATTGAAAGGGATATTAATCCTGGAACTTACTGGCCCGCTTGGAAAAGAATATTCAGATGATTTGAAAGCTTTTCAAGGTGGAGAAGAGTCCCAGTTAGCTTGGAGCGCTGCAAGGGCTCAAGGCCGTCGCCATTGGAAACTCACAGTCCAGAATGTGCTCGATGTTCTCCAAACTTCAGGCCTTTATCGGCGGCTTCGCTGCGCAGTGCCGACAGGAAATGGTGCTTTCAACCGACCTCCAGACCAGCCTGATGGACTTATGGAAGACGAGAAAAAGATCATCCAGGACATGTGGCTGTTGGGTCTCGAAACCGTGTCCCAATATATTTGCACCCACGCCATGTTCTCTTGGTGTTTGCCACATTGCTTCGCAGTCTTCTTGCTTCCTGAAAGGGAGAGAACAGAGGAAATCAGCAGAGTAAAGTTATTGGTTTCTTCTGTGCTCAAGGCCCACGAGGTGCTGGCCCGCGAGAAAAACGACAAGTTGAAGGAAGCTGTGATGGACCTGGGGTGGCCCAAGTGTCAAATGGCTGTCATCATGGTTTTCCTGATGCTTCAAGCCAACTTCAGCCCAAACGACGAGAAGTGCATCAAGCTGGCCCGTGATTTGTTCCGGTCGACTTCGACGACCAAAGATGTGATGGAGAGTGTTTTTGCCCATTTGCGAGATGTGTCGATGAAACAGAACAAGAACCAACGACTTGGCAATGTTGGGAAGTGGTTTCGCCACGACAAGTGCAGCCCCTGAGGGGTCTCACGAGGTTTTCAGGCCTAGCAGAGAGCAGTTTGCACGTTTTCTTGAAAAAGCAGAAAACAAAAGCTTGCCACAGAGGCTTCTCTTTGACATGAGATGCACACTGCTTCCCCAGACGCACAAGTTTGAGGTCACGCCTGAGTCCGTGCAGCAGGAAAAGTGGAGGCCGGCAGGCCCCCTCTCCCATCAACGTTCTGCTGCAGCCGGAGCCTTGCTGACCCAGCTTGCCGAATCCAACTTTGCGGCTGTGGGTGATGCCTGGGCCGGCTTCTCTTCTAGAATAATTGATGTATGGCAAGGGGAATGACCGGAACATTCAGGAGGGACACTAATGCCGGATTAAGGGGCTATTAAAGAGCTAATAAGGAACTGATAAGAGGTTGCTCGCCACTAAACCACCAAAACCTGATAAGCCACCAAGGTGTGCAGATTCATGGAATGAATGCGGGGGCAATGCGGGGTGAAGAAAGGTGCTATAATAAGGTGTTATTAAGGTGCTATTAAACACGCCAAGGGTTATTCGCCACCAAACCACCTTTCATTTTCCTTTCCTTTTCCTTTCCCCTATTTTCTCTCCTGCCACTCTCCTCACCAAAAAGCCCGGAATGCCTCAACCAGGGCGTCCAGGAGGGCTTCTTGATTGGGACAACTACAAGAAATCTTACCCCCTGTAATCTAATTTTGGGGACGTGTCTACGTAATACATTTACAGTTTGCATATCCTTGGACATGTTCATTGTTCACCACAATTCTTTTGTACCAAGCCGCCACTCCGCGGCTCAAGATTTGCTAGCATAGCTGCAGTAAAAAGGTGCTGCCCTCCACCTGTGTAACACAAACGTTCTTAGCTTCTAGCTTTGGTCAAATCAATACTGGGGGATTCCCCCTCACCCCCCTAAGATAAGGGGATTAAGGCGTTAATAAGGGGTTAATAAGGGGTGAATAAGAGGTGAATAAGGGGCTAATAGTGTTCTTAGCTTCTGGCTTTGGCCCAGAGCCCCTGAATACCGGAGAATTCAACCTCACCCCGCACCCCCCTAGATCCAAGGGGATTAAGGGGTTAATACGGGGTTAATAAGGGGTGAATAAGAGGTGAATAATAGGGGTTAATAGTGTTCTGGCTTTGGCCCAGGGCCCCTGAATACCGGGGAATTCAACCTCACCCCCCACCCCCCTAGATCCAAGGGGATTAAGGGGTTAATAAGGGGTTAATAAGGGGTGAATAAGAGGTGAATAATAGGGGTTAATAGTGTTCTTAGCTTCTGGCTTTGGCCCAGGGCCCCTGAATACCGGGGAATTCAACCTCACCCCCCCCTTATTAACCCCTTAATCCCCTTGGATCTAGGGGGGTGGGGGTGAGGTTGAATTCCCCGGTATTCAGGGGCCCTGGGCCAAAGCCAGAAGCTAAGAACACTATTAACCCCTTATTCACCTCTTATTCACCCCTTATTAACCCCTTATTAACCCCTTAATCCCCTTGGATCTAGGGGGGTGCGGGGTGAGGTTGAATTCCCCGGTATTCAGGGGCCCTGGGCCAAAGCCAGAAGCTAAGAACACTATTAGCCCCTTATTCACCTCTTATTCACCCCTTATTAACCCCTTATTAACACCTTAATCCCCTTATCTTAGGGGGGTGAGGGGGAATCCCCCAGTATTGATTTGACCAAAGCTAGAAGCTAAGAACGTTTGTGTTACACAGGTGGAGGGCAGCACCTTTTTATTGCAGCTATGCTAGCAAATCTTGAGCCGCGGAGACTCTTTGGTGCCGGCCCTCTGATACCGGGGAATTCTACCTCATCCCCCACGGGATTAAGGGGCCAATAAGGGGTTAAAAAATGGCTAATAATAACCCATTGCTTGCCAAGGATGCTTGTTCAGCCCACGGCACTTCTACAAACATCTACCCACGGGCAAATACTATATGGCACTCGGCTTTCGCAAGTGGGTGTGCTGGGCACTGCCAGCGGATCTGGTGGAAACGGGTGGTGCACAAGTTGCTTGGAATGGGGAAAGTATGTTACTTGATTTTTTTCGTTAATGAAGGAAATAACACTGCGTCCAAAGAAATAAGACTAAAGAGGCAGCAGGTGCTATATATTATTCCATTTCTGGCACGTCACCAAGACAGGTTGGGGTGGATTAAAACCGGCCGAACCGGTATACAGAGGGTTGCCAAAAAATCTGGTCCACCAGAAAAAAGAATAATATGCGACCCTAAGGGGCGAACAGCAAGAGGCTACTAAGTTAATAAGGGTCTAATAACAGTTTTACAGAGCCAGCATGCGGAGTGAAAAGAACAGGTTTTTCTGCAACTACGTATGTTGGGATATGACGTTGATGGCCCAATTGCCCTTGTCAACCTGCACGTGACAGAAGAGGGCTGTGAGTACAAGCACATCCCAGTTGAAATGACAGTCCCGGCAGCTGTGCCCCGAGAATTGCGTGGCAAGGGTGCTGCATTCAGGTTGGTTGACCGAGACGGATCACCGCTCTTGACATCAGCAGTCAAACTTGGAACTTTTTTGTACCTTGACCGGATCAAGTCGATACTGACATCCTTGGAGGGTGTTCCTCCCATGGCCCCTGGCAGTGGGTCAGGCAAGCGCGGGAACTTTGTGAAGTTGGACTTCGCTGTGCACTTGGTGAAGTTCCTTGCTCCAGACAGCCTTCCTGAGGAACACGTGTCAATGGTCAGGGCGATGTGCCACCCAGGTATGGGCAGCAGCAGTGGTGAAAAGGAGAATGCGATCTTGGAGTACTTGTCAGCTTTAGATGCCGAGAATGCAGAGGCATTTAAGGATGTCAAGAAGATGGCGGAGGAGAGCAGGGAGGAACAAGAATTGTTTAATTCTGAAAAAGTCCGGGCAAAACTAGGACTTCCACCCCTGAGGAAGCCACCTGTTCCAACTTTCGCTGAGGAAAAGAAATCTGAGGAACAAAAACTTGGAGCGGATGAATCTGAAGTGCAAAAGCCTGAATGTGAAGAAAGGGCGCCCGCCCTGCGTCGTCCATGTGCAGAGTCGCCAAGCCAGCGAGGTCCAAAACGGGTCAAGGTTACGCCGAAAGAGTTCAAAGATCTTTTCCCACCAGAGTCAGAAGGGAAGCTGCAATGCTTTCACGATCCCAATGGCCAGGTTTATCGAATCTCCTATCCCACCGGCTCCTTGTTTGTAACTCCGGTACGGCCCCAAAATTAAGAAGCCAGTGGGCTATTATTATTTTCCAAAGCGTGTAAATTGTGTTTTTTGAAGGTACAATTTGCTTTCCTTGAACCTGGGGTGAGACGGTCCCCAAAGAATACAACTTGAAAAGGGTAATGACATGGATCGTAATTGCCAAGAAAAAGGGGAGCGACACCACACACAAGCATATTGAGGTTCTAATGAGGGGACGCTAATGTGGTATTAAGGGGTTATTAAAGAGATAATAAGGAGCTGATAAGAGGTTGCTCGCCACCAAACCACCAAAACCTAATAAGCCACCAAGGTATGCAGATTCATGTATAGAAATAAGGGGGTCACCAAATTTGCAAAAAGTGTGTCTTAAGGGTGCTTGGATATGGGGATCCCAACAGTCCCAGCCACAACGATATCAGGGAGTAAAACGGTAATTACGGGTTTTTAAAATGGATTGGATGATCCCAGTAGTTCGGGCAGCAATATGTTTGTGGCTGAGGTGTTGAAGCCGGGGAAGTAGCAAGCTGCAGCCGGAAATGGCCTACAAGAGCATGCCCTGCCGAGATCGATGCGCTATCCACCGTTGTTCGCTGGGGTTTCAGCTACTGGAATTAAAACCATAAAGATTCCAGGGTGCCGGAGTCACCAGGTGGCAGAGAAGGAACTGCCTAGTATGAACCCTCTTTGAAACATTTGTAACTTTCTGTAGGGATTCAACCAACCACCTCCCAAAGGTGACCCCTTAAATAATAAAAGCTTATCAAGGGCTCATTGACCATCAATAATCACCTAATAAGGGCTTATTAACCATCTATTGTTGGGGGGGTCATCTTTCAGGGGGGTTGGCTGAACCCCGTGAACTGTGGAAGTTTTGCCATGCTTAAAATTTATACATGTGAATCTCACCGCCATTCTCACCAACCACAAACATTTTAAATTATGTTTACATAAAATAAAGTTTCGCGGGTAAGAGTTTGAAGGCGCGGGGCAGTGCAACCCAGGCCTACGCTTGGTGACCTGCAAGAATTCTTGCAGCAGAAGAATGCTGCCGCCAGCAGTGCCGCCGGAAGCAGTGGAACTCTCACCGCGGGCAGCAAGACTCCCGCAAAGAGAAAACCCAAAAGTTGATGGGGATTCCACCATGTCCAAACTAATTATCACCAAGATTGGATGGGCTATTAAATGGGTATTAACTTAGTATTAACCATCGAATACTTTTCTGGGGTCCGGTTTCGCAGACCCAGTGAATGTCAACAATAGAAATGTAATAACTGGAGCTGATGTTGAAATCCATGATAATTATAATTTGTTGTTACGCAGTGAGATTTGGGTG
>Ga0126342_10003330_pt1 | contig 26440 bp, 24 predicted proteins | sample Cyp1metagenome_FD_92528 | JGI IMG/M metagenome (GOLD analysis project Ga0126342, IMG submission 92528) | Coral microbial communities from Lord Howe Island, Old Settlement Bay, Australia - Cyphastrea 1 metagenome | ecosystem: Host-associated > Invertebrates > Cnidaria > Coral ...
AAGCACCTTTCGGTCCATCAGTGGATTCGCTTTGCCATCCCTGATTCACAACAACCAACCTCTCCTATAGGTTTCCTATTTTTGAAACTTCCGCCACCGCCTTGTGCGGTACTACTGGTATGACTATCCAAGGTTGGCTACCTTTTGTAGCTGCATGGGATGCTTGTCCAAGCCGGTCAAAATCGTCAACTTTTGTCAGGCAGGCGACAATGAAAAGAGCTCCTGAGGTGTCGAGAGAGAGAGAGAGAGAGGAAAAACTTGGACACCTTGGATTAGAGGCTGCTCACTCCTGGCGTTTTTTCATGTTTGTTTGAGGTTTAAAATACTGCATTTGTAGAGACAAAATGATGTCGAAGGGTTTTGGGGCAGATATGGCACCTGAAAACTGCTGAAGAGTTGGAGCCAGGTATATGTTTGTTCGAGGAAAAATGTTTCTGTAGCGAAGACTCTGACATCCAGATATCTTCAAGGAATTAGATCGCTGAGCAAATCCTTTTCGTTGATTTTCCAAGGTGTCCATAGTTTACCGTCCTAGCGACAGACAGCAAGCCCAAGAGTGGCGAAAAGAGAGAGAGAGAGAGGCAGAGAGTTGCTGTGTGATGTTAGTTATTGATTCATAGGGATTGCATGTATTCATGCTATAATTCATGTTTGATTTCTTTAGAACAGTGGTTGCGTCCCAGGGCGGGCGCTGTACTTGATTTCAATTCCTAAGTTCACTGCTTGCATTTGGGGTACCTTCAATGTGTTTGTAGGGATGCAGGATCATGATGATCATGATCATGATGATGACTATTACTATTATGATGATGATGATGCTGGACGGACAGTATATTCAATTTACTTTGCTGGTGGTGGTGGTGATGGTGATCATCGTCGTCATCATCATAATGATCATGATAATGATAATATTCGTTGGGATCTATAAATTCATCAATCTGTATACAGTACATCAATTACGTGTAGAAGGGATGCGCTCCACTAAGTAGAGGTTTGCGGACCTTGGTTGCACTTTTCAAAACTTGTCCAAACGATTCCTGCAGAGCGTGCTGTTAACAGGTCTTCTTGGGGCAGAAGTCTGATCAAATTCCAGGCCGCCGTTCATCCCTGTTGGTTCAAGCAGCCGCAACATGCAACACCGATCCACTCGTCCCGTTGAATGTGGTTGACCAGGTAGCAGACAAACCCCCGAGCAGTGCAGAACCTGGCAGCCCATGATCTGACAGAAAGGATTTCATGCCGGCTAGAAGCCATGATGAGCCATGTCTGGATTCCCGGCAATTTCCTGGATCCTGGCTCATACAATGATGTTTAAACATGTACGCTGCAACCCCTAGGTTTGCCCGCGGCCAATCCCACATATTTTTTGACATGCTCAAATCCCTGCGCAGGGTTCAAGTTTTTACTTTCCAAAACAACAAACACCAAAACCCTAAAACCTAAAACCCTAAAACCTATATAAAACCCTAAATGAAAACCCAAAATCCTGAAAACTTAAAGTCAAAATCACTGCGTATAGCCAGTGTTTTGATTCATTCATCCTCTGGTGATAAGTATATCATATTGTTTGGATGTGTTGTTTGAGTGTGGGCGAACCAGGGGGTTGCGGGGAACATGTATAAAATGTAAGTCGTTAAGTTGAGGGAGAGACCATGCTGCAACCTGTGTTCACCAATCTGTATAGTAGAATTTAAAACACAGACACATATACACAATTAATCAAGCATATGTACAATGCATTTTTACATATTTTTACCTATGCATAGATATCTCACTTATCTGCTGACATGGGGGAATCTAGCCTGACCATAATGCACTGGGGATTCCTGTGGCTCTATGGATACCTTTGAAATAGCTGCGGCTGCTGAAGGCGGATGATGGTGACATAGGCACGTCAACAGAAGGTGATGGCGATTGGCGGCCGCTTGTCTCCTTTTTGAAGAGGGCATTGCTGGGCATTTCTCCACGTGAAACAGTTGATCGTTTGCATAATTACATTATATTACATTAATTTATTGAAAAGGGCCTGAACATTTGGTCAAATTGGATTCCTTTGCAAGATGGTTTTGTGGGCCAGAGGTAGACCTGAGAAGCAAGAAAGGGTACAACCATCATCAAACATGCCCAGCAGAAAGTAATTGCACGTGAAGATTGGGGTTCGCATGGTCCCCAGTTTCAAAAGGGTGGAATCGGTGGGCATGTTTTGTAATGGTTTGCTCTCCATGGAGCAACCCAGGACAGCGCTGAACGCCTTTACCCGACGTGCTCGTGGGATGTTGGCTCCCATGGATTCAGAGAGTTTGACGGTGCCCTTGGCGTTTGGCCGCTCAGATCGGATGGGGATGGTGGAGTGCCATCCTGGATGCAGATGGGCACAGATCTCAGATATCATCTTGACTGAACATGGGTCACCATGGGTCACCCACAAATCTAATCAATCTAATCAATCTAATCAATCATCATCGTTTTAAGAATTCGTGGCCATCAAATGGGATAAATCCACCTTTCAAAGCAGAAGCTAATTAACATACTCTACCCTACAGTCAGTGAACATGCATATTTCGCTAAGAGTCCGCCAATCATAGCGATCACATCCTACGAAAAACATCAAAACAAACACTCAGGTCCAGACCTACGGATGGGGCACAGACAGATGCAGCTTGGCTACTGGAGGAAGCTGATTAAATCTTCTGAAAAATGGCTGGCATAACTCCAGTAAAATAGCAATCTGACATATAACTTACCACCATTTTATGGTTCCGATACTCCTACCTCAATCATGATAAGATTGCCAACATCCCTATCTGAACTATGATAAGATGATAAGATGGCCACACTGTGAGATACAGATAACAAACAATGTCATATTTGGGTTTGTTTGAGAAAGGTGTGTTCCCCCCTTCATTTGTGGCCAGTTTGCATAGAGAAAATGATGGTTACCCATTACAGTAGATTTTGAGACTAGATTCGATTTCTCTATGATTCTATGATGTTGTTTTGGCAAAGCATTGGCACTACCCATATGTGCTACTGGTCAACATTCAGAATTTGTTGGCTGCACAACTTTTTGTGACCTGTCGTGTGCAGGCTATTTAGGTGTGATTACCATTTCACACGGCTCATTTGTACCCACCACCAGTGCCAGGGACAGGTGAGTGTAGTTGACTCTACATGCTGCGTGTCAAATGTTGGATTGTATACCCATATTCGGAGATGGTCATCAATCCATCTACATACCCATCCTAATGATTCGGATTATGCGATGGATGACCATATCACATACCACTTTTTTTTGACCATGGAACGTATGATCTCATTTAAGATCATTGCTTTTACATTGCTGGTCTGCAACAAATCAGGTGGACACTGGTAGGAATCCTTCCATGGTGATAGCAGGGTCCATGTTGATCAGGTGGATGGGTACACAAGATATCCAACTCCTGAGAAACCATCAAGTCCAGGTGGAGATGCACGAGCGCTTGGGTACTTGGGCCAGGCAGATGGGTTTGGCTATGGGGATGGGCCCATGTGACCCATATGTACATCATGTTGATGGTGAATGAAACATTAGGTTTTAATGTTAAATCATGTTGAATATAAGCCAGGGGATTTCGTTGTTCCAGACGTTTGAGACGATTCAGCAAATGCTTTCCGAATGAGAACCCTTAGCCAGAAGCGTGTCTTGTGCATGTCATAGTGTTTATGCACGATTGCTGCGGGTTGATTGATCCATCAACAGGTTTTGTTTTGTTTTGGCCTCTGGTCAGCCCTGGCATTTTGACAGCCAACACGTCCGCATAGCGGCATCCGTTTCCCATGGCTCATCGCATGAAAAACACGTAACGCAGGTAGACATTCCAACCACATAGTCGCATAGTTTTCACATCTTCTGGAATGACCCGGGCGGCTGACCTCATTTTTTGACATAGAACAATGCCAGGCAGGCACAACAAAACCTCACACAGGCACGTTGGGACGGCCGTTTTTTGGGCTGCCACTGGATCAGGATGTTTGAAACAGCTGAAACCCATCAGATCCTTCAGAATTTTCCCCTCGTGCATGCTTAGTTGGGGCAAACCCCCTACTCCTGCAAACCCAAAACACAACTCCCCAAGCTTACCAGACATAAGAATGAACCTGGTTCTACACTACCCAAACTCGCTGCTGAATTTGCAGGGTTTCCAGCACGCCCGCACCATCGACTGGACTCAGCAGGCACGTCTTGCTGCATATTTGTTCATCCTGTGACCACCAGCAGTCACCAGCAAGTGCTGTGTAAAGATACTGTGGTTCTGCAGAGGTTGCGAAAGTTCAAGCTTGGACAGTGTTTAGAAACTCACTGGCAATGAAGACCACGCAGCGAAGTGACATGAACATGGCCGGTGGATATATAGAAATGACTCAGCATATAGATGCATTTAGGTTATTCTAAGGACAGACATGTCAATCCATATGAAAAGTTGTTTCTTGAATGAATGTTATTGGTGGTTTTAGTTTGTTCATGCTCAACCCTTCTTTCAGATCATCAATGATCCGCAATTATCCCCGAGTGACGAATTCCTTGGTATCACTTGTGTCACCTCCCATCGATGGTTTGCAATTTGTTCACGACCGTTCACCACCAATCAGAAGATTTGTTGCGGGATCCGAGAGCCATGTGTGAAGCCAGGTGCAAGGAGTGCGTGAGTCAATGAGCACAGGTTTTCAGAAGGCAAGCAGTGCATGTAGCAACTGGGTTTGGGATCAACTTGGGTGCATTTTGTAATGCTCGCGATTTGGCACCGATTTTCACAGAGCATAGAGAGAGAGAGAGAGATTCATGGAGTTTTTATTTATTTGCCTGTGCCTCTAATTTTGGTGCAGCTGTCAAATTAACGACGTTCCTTTGCTTTCTGAAAAGGATTGGGCTTTTGGATCGCGATATGACCGATATGGGTCTCTCAAGAACTGCAGCATAGATGTGCATGGCGGCATACCCGCATTAAATGACAACAATACATTGCAATCTCCAGGTGGGTGATTCTGCCAGCGCGGCGGGTGCCTCCTTCAGCGAGCACATGTCTCAGGCCAGCCTTGTTGCCTCACAAAGATGTTTGGAAGTCTGTTGGTGAAAAAGATTGAAGCAGATTCAAACTGCCAGAGATCGAGCGTTGCAATGTGTTTCCGCCATTTTGTTGGCATGCCTGAATCCTGAATGCTTGAGTTGGGCACTGCTGTCAAAGACGAGACGGGGCTGAACCGACGCGCTGCTTTGTGTTTTTCGAATTCTGCTGGGAAATGGAAACCTGGGCAAGAAGCTTTTCAGAACCTGAATATCTTCAATTAAACCTCATAAGCATACAGTAAGTAATATAATATAATATATAATATATATAATATGATATAATATTATATTATATTATATATATACATGTATAATATAAATGCATGACCTTCTTTGAATTCACATCCGATATCCGATGTTTGTGGGTGTTTATTCGCTCATGGATCTCATGGGGCGCCAGGGAGTGGAAAGAGCCAAGTCAGTAGACTGGTCTGGAAGAGCAGAGGCCCACCAGAAACATCAGAAACACAAGAAATGTACGGACAAATGTTGAAAAATGCTGGTGTCCTGGTGTCCCCTTCTATTCTCAGGATGAAAATCTTGGAACATGCCATGCCAACAGATGAATATCCTATGGTTGAAGCTTGGGAGCCCCCCTTTGAATATCAGAGTCTTGATGGAGTTGTGATCAACACAGCTGCTGGCGAATCGCTCAACTGCGGGAAGGCCATGAAGTCAACTGCATCACGAAGCTTTCAAAGATTTTTGGCTTAAATCAGTGGGATGGTGCGAGTGAGGTTGGTAAGAGAGGTGTTTGTATGGTGTACACTTAAAGATCTTAAAGGTGTACAGTATAGGGCCCCCAAAAGGTGAAACATTCATGAGCGAAACCATGATACCTATAGGATGCTACAGGCATTTTAGGACCACCGGAAGATGGATGTTGATTGAATATATTGCTTGGCTAATGCTTGATGGACACGGTGAAACTCTTGGAGGCCTATGGAAGTCTAAATAAATCTAGCAGCTTTGCAGGACTACCGTGAAGTCATCTATAGTGATCATCCCTGCACAATGATGTGTTCATTCAGCCCCTCAAAGAGCTCCATGGCTTTACACGCTTCGCTTGGCTCAAAAAGACCTCGGAGTGGGGTCAATGTCTCAGTCCTGACTGGGGCACTGGGGTCATGAGTGACTTCCAAATTGGCATCTCGCCTGCGGTGGAAGCATTGCCACTTGGCTCAGAGGGGTACCCCAGCATCCTGGGATGGGATGGCGGATTCATCCAGAGTTGGGATGATGGGTCTCAAATCATCAACCATCATCCACCATAATCATCCACAGCTTTGCAGGTGCCTCTCCCCAACTTTCAACTCCCCTGGCCTTGTGGTGGGAATCGAGGAGAAAGGCAGCATCCCCCAGAAGCATCAACAATGCTCACCAGTTGCCTGGAGCATCCTCTAGATTGACTCCCTTGGAGCTTGATGCCAACTTACAGGCCAGCGCCAGCTGGGGTGTTAGGGCTCGGGCAGCAGTTCCACCTTGGCACTGATGCTATTGGTACTTTTTGACTTGTTGATCCTGCCGGAAAAATGGTCGGCAATGGTCGGCAAATGGAAGAGGATGTTCCTGCAGAAAATGCTGGGTTCCCATGTCCTTGCATGGTTGTTTCATGTTGTTTCCAGATGTTTCCAGTAGAGTAAGGTTATGCCGCAAGTGGCTGATTCAAGTTGATTCCAGCCTTGAAGCTCACTTTGTGCTCACATAACAGATGATTAACCGGCGAAATTAGCGGAAGACAAAAGTAGTAGGGAGTGGACTTAGGATGTTCAAATTGGTGGTGAAAACCTTCACAACCAGACCACCCACTTGGGCCATGTCCTTGGCGAGTAGATGCGAGTAGTAAGTAATTTTGTCCGCCACTCAGATGCTCATCACAGATTCATCCCTGTTTGCATCGGAGGTGTCGGAGCTTATGTACCGAAACCTCTTGGAGGGAAAGAAGGCTGTCGCAGTGTCGCAGTGAGTCGCAATGGAGATGCCCAAAATGAATAACTTGGTGCTAGTATTGAAAGAGATGGCCGTCATATAACTGCAGAAAGGGCGCTTTTCTAGTTTCATTTTGTATGCCGGGGGTTACGTAAACTTGTTGGATTTGAGTGTGGGCTCCAGCTTTAGGCAAACTAAGAGCACGGAGAATGACAACCACAACAGACCCCTTGCTCCACAATCAATTTTCCTTCCCTTCAGTGATTGCCAGTCAACAACTTAATAATTAGCTTGGCAGTACAAATTTCTCGTTGTCATAGCTCCCCAGAGTTGTCAACTGTTGACCCATCCACACCATTTATAGAAGCCCCCCAATCATGGCGCCCGTATTCCCAGAAGCTTCCCAACTATTGTTTTTTTTTTTTTTTTTGGGAGGGGTATTGTATTCCTCCAAACATCTCCAAACCCATGCGAAGGTTCAGATTGATTTGGATGCTGGCATGGACAGCTGGTATCGGGAGCTCTTTGGTGAGGATTGGATGAAAAAGAACTCCTTCCAACGAAGAGAGCTGGAAAGGCAAGCGAAGGAGAACGGTGAAAACACGCCCATGCGCCATGGCATGCCTTGGCACAGCTTTCTTGAGTTGTTACTGTACATGTTTCATACACATGCATTTATCTATTATAACAATGATGGTTAGTGATGATAATGACGATGACAATGACGATGATGATGATGATGATGATGGTGATGGTGGTGGTGGTGTTGATGATGATGATTTTGATGGTGATGATGATGATGATGATGATGATGGTGATGGTGATGGTGTTGGTGATGATGATGATGATGATGATGATGGTGATGATGATCAAGTCAATTTGTTCATTGAATCCACGGGATTTTGCGGTCACAGCACCTGAGGTGGGTCGAAGCAGCATCAGACTCTGCCGACCTAGCCTCAGAGGTGTTGCAGCTCACAAGGACCGGTGGAGAGTGTTGCTTGGCTCGAAGCGATTGGATGCTGATGGACTTTGATAGTTGGATAGGGATAGCTTCTTGATGGATTGGAGGCTTTTTGTATCTCGAACTTATATAATGGATTTCGATGTGCTGGTGCTGGTTATCCCCTTGTAACTCTGGATCAATCTGCAATTGATTGCTGAATATTGCTGATCTTTTCTGTTCAGCGGTTTGATTTCATAATCACCATGGTTTTTCCGAGGTTTGCGCACTGACGCCGTCGATCGTGAGGCCAATGTTGGGCATGAACCTGCTGGGGAACAGTCAGCGAGCACTTGGATGCGCATCCCACTTCTCATAGATGGCCTTTATTAGCAAGCCTCCCAATTAAGTAATGTAGGAATCATACTTCTTATATCTATCTATCTATATCTAAACACCCTGGAAGTCCAGGGGCTCAAAAAGTACGTTCTCATGAAAATCTGTAGAAAGTGGACCAAAAGAGTAGGTCCATGTATGATACAAATGATGTACCTCTTGAGGTCCCGGAACTCAACAAGAACATTGCTATAACATCCTTAATCGTGAGTAATCGTGAATAGTCGTGGCAGGATCCTAAAAAGTATGGCCCCAGAGCCCCAAAAGGTACGTAAAGGCCCCAAAAGGTACAAATAGCGGCTTTAAAATCGTGAGTAATCGTGAGTGAACATTGCCATGACCTCTCTGCCGTAGAATCATTTATATTGCTATACACCCTCGGCCGTAAACACTCGGCATTGCTATTGTTTCTCGGCGAGGATCCCTTTTTGTCCCACTTTTCCTCAGGACTCATTTGGGACAGCCTAAGGACTTGCAGGGTAATTAGATTTGCTGTGGCACTTTCAGCATGATATATTATATAACCATAATTAGGGATTATATGATAAACATGTGATTTCACCTTTAAACTTTAAACACAATATAACATGATGTAACAACCATCAACTGAATCCCAAACTTAATCATAGTTAACCCACCAATTTACTACTTAACATGGAAGATTCTGGACATAGCCCCGTGATTTACGGCCCGGTCAGCGGCCATTTTTTTCAGGCGGTGGTGGAGTTGCTGGAGTCCCTCCTGGTGAAGTTGCGCATCGCGCCCTATGCGCGCTGCGGCGCGGGGGAGAAGCAGCATGGCTTGCGGGCCATGGTGGGAGCCGCTTGCGCGATGATGGGATGGGGATGATGGGATGGGAATGGATGGGATATTAGTCAGTCCGTGATGGACTTAACCATCAACAATCAGGATTGTAAAGGGGATAATAAGGATTCACCATTATTGCAATGTGAGGATAGATCAGAGCCTATCCTCATATATGCCATATTTTGGTGTGATGAGTATCTATGTCGCCAGATATCTCAAGGTTCCACCAGGGCATCAGGGTTTTGATACCACACTGCCACACATGACTTAAAGTGGTTTCGATCTTATTTGGGAGAAGCTGAGGGGGATGATGACAGAGCTGAGGTGATGTGGCACTTCTATGGTGATGTGGAAGTCATCAGCCTCTGTGCTGATTGCTTGCGCTTGGCAATGACTGGAAACCAGCACAACTGCGACAGCCTTCTGGCCATTTGGACTCCAGCTTTTCCAAACGAGCGGCATCACGGACAAGTTGAGAAGGGCAGCGTGGTTGCAAAGAGCATTGATGCTGCACAGACATCCCCACACAGTGATTTCTTGTGTTGGCACAGAACATGGGAGCATTGACTTTGAAGGTTTGGTGGCCCGGAACACTTTGTATAGGACCTACCCAAGGAGTTGCCATGGATTGAGTGCCGCCAGATGCCCCCAGCATATCAGTTCTTTTTGCAGCTATAGTTCCGGGGATCACGGCCCGGACCCCCCTAAGCACCTCAACTTTCCGAAGGCAACCCTGCCCATGGCCCTGCCCATGGCCCCAGGATGGTCATTTTTGCGCATCGCGCTGGATGCCTTCACCTTCCAAGCGGGTGGGGACCTCTTTCCCCGAGCAGCTGGAAGCACTGGATGCTCCGAGGCCCGAAGCGACGAGGCGCGTTGTTGGAAGGGGGTAGGTGCGGTGAGATAGCAATGCTGGCTATGATGATGAGGTAAATCCATGTGGGATATGTGGGGTAAACCAATGTAAATCCGATGAAATCATTTTTGTTTTATTTTGAACTTTTTTGGGTATGGTTTTGTGAATGCAGTCCAAATGGATCAGGGCGGGAAATGTTTGTACAATGGGGCAATGGAGCACAGCGGTAATGTGGTTTTGGGGACCCGAAAATGGGCTGGTGTACTTCCAAGAATCCAAGTTCACTTGGTGTTTAAAATTTGGCTTTGAATGATCGTGTTCAGTAATTACTTCACTGAGTTGAACCACAGGGCTGTTGAAAGTTTCATTAAAACATCGCCCGACCAGTGGGGAACCACTCCCAACATCAGATGTTTTTGTTGGATGATGTTAGAAGCATTCCTTAAGAAATGATGCTGGTTTGCGCTGTCTCAAGAGTGTGGAAACTCCAGCAAATCCGATGCTTTTATGTTGGTTTATCATCATTTTCGCAAACTGTTTACTGGATGTGTTCATGTTTGTTCCTTTTCCCAATTTTTTGCATGTGGCTATCAATCTTTCTCATCGTTTTTCCGTGGGTTTTCCCATGAGCCATGCCCCAAGTGGTCTGGCTTGGGCCACCAGGCCGCCCTGAAGCTGGCGCAGTGCATCCTGCAAGCGCGGCATTCGCCGTTGTTGGACGCCCAGCTGCGACTTCTCAAGGAGCCGCCCGGCGCACAGAGCTGCGCGCAGCGAACAGAGCTGAAGGAGCAGATGGGGAGCTGAGGAAAGGGGAAAAATGTGGAAGGGTCCCCTCCAGGGTGTAGTGAATTGAACAATTTTGGCTTAAAAAATGGTGTCTACTGAGTCTACTGTTTCTGTTTTTTTTGGTTGGGAACATGTTTGATGGCTATATTGTACTTGCTCAATCCAAGACAAGAATGTGTTCTTCTTGTGAACAACACATTGGGATGCTAAGACACCCTCTGGGTTGTTTAACTTCCCAATCCGTTCTTGACAGTAGAGATGGATTTGCATGACCCGTTGGAAACCAGCTGTTTGGGGAGTTACCATCCAATTCTGACATTCATCTCATGGTGCCGCTGTGGCCAGACCCAATCATTTCAAGTGGCTCAGTTCCAGAATTGCATAGAGGATTTTGTTTCATGAAACTCAGTGGGAAAAACCATGGTTTCCTGCAGATCTTCCCATGAAGCAACCTAATGACTCGGGTGAAAGCCTGCCCTGCCTAAATCGGCGATTGCAGGAGATGCTTCCCGCAGTGTTGCGTGTCACGGGTCAGCTGGCTGGAAGGCTAAAAGGATCCGAGGTGCTCTCTGCCTCTTGGCATGGGAATTCAGCATATTATGGATTTACGGCATGTCTATGGCAACTGCGGTTCGTTACATTGTAAGGTACAAATCTAATCTGTTACTCTTATTCTCATGATTATAGTCATAGTTATATAAAATGTTATAAAGATAAGTTAACAAAATATCCATTAACATTGAGCAGGGCAGACGCAATCAAAGGTTTGGGAGATCCGCAAAAGGTGAATTTCAGATATGTGCAGAGAAATTGGTGGCTTTAAGTGGCCATAAACCCACCAGAGATAGTCACTAATGTGTGGTCATCAGTTGCTCTTCACAGAATAGGCATGTCCATTAATTACCTGGCAGATTCCAGGGGAACCGTTCTGGTTTTGCGGGTTCCAACTTTGGAAATTTTCCGCATTTTGCCCCAAAACGAGATAAAACAAATGTTCCAGATGTCCCCTTCAAATCTTCATCGTTGCTGGCCTCCCCCTGTTTCTGTCAGTCAAATACAGTCAAATGCACATTTTCGTTGAGGATGATCCCTAGTAAGCCCAGCTGAGAGTCCTGTTGAAACCACAAGCTTTGCGCCATGTTCAGGACCTCCTTCAACTCTTAGAGCTGGCAAAGTGACTCCCAAGATCATCTGCAGCGGAGTCGGTGCCGGTGCGCTGCCTATGATCCCACGTAAGGTCGTATGAGGATGCGTTGAACCATTTAAAACATTTTGAAACCTATTATGTTATGTTCTGTTATATCATAGTTGAAGGGGATGAACATCCATTTGCCGGCTTGCTTAGGGGTTCACCAAGAGGACCAGGGTTTTGACCCATAACTCACAACCCATATTGATTTGAGATGTTTGGAGCTAAGAGTCCTCAAGCGGACAGGGTTTCTTCGGCTCTACAAAGCCAGGGGTTGGGGGTTCCATAGTACAACTTGTAACAGGATGTAACAGGTATAAGCCAACATGGCAGCTTTCCATGCACCGAATCCCTGTGGTGAAGCCCCTCCTCACTGCATGGAGCCTGGAGGAGGGTGTTTCATCTTTCGGCCAAGTTTTGCATGGCCAGCAGCCCGTGGTACAAGACTCAGCAGGTGGCTGCAATGGCCCCGCTGCAACTGTGTTTGGCGGTCTTCCGTGACTTCCGTCGAGGCGGAAAAAAGATCCATGCGCAGCCGATGGGTGATGGGAAGCACAGAAATGGTAATTGGCGATTTCATCATCTTGAAACGAAGAGTTGTGCTGAAGAAATCCAAGACCCGAGTACTCTAGTGACTCGAAGAGAGTAGTTGTGTTGGAGTTTGTTATGTGAGTAGCTGCGGGCTTTTGCTCACGAGTCTTGAACAATCAGCTTGAAATCAGAATCCACGCCCAAATCCACCGCCTCATCCAAATAAGGTCGTAAAATCAATTAAAATCGACCTAATCCATCGCCTTATGGTAAAATCAATTAAAAATCACATCCAAATTATGAATTTGAAGTTTGGCACCCAATAAGAGTGCTGTGGTGTCCCCTGCCTGAACCCTTTTTTTTGGGACGACTGAGCCACCTTCCAAGGCGTGGCTTCAACGGCATCGTCTTCCGCTCAATCACTGCAGGCTGGAGTCCCTGGGAGTCCAGGACCATGATTTATGAATTTGAGCCATGAGCCGTCAAGAACCTATGGAAGCCATTCAAGGCCATGCCCACAGGAGATCACATATGATTCATGTTGATTCACCAGATTCACCACGTAGGAGCTTTCATCGCATCATATGCATTTGCTCATCCCACCATGGGTTCTGCAAAACAAGATGATGAAATGCCCAAGGCAAATGGAATTTCGTGGTCAAGTTATATAAATCATGGAAAAAAACCAAAAGCACAACTTGGTGATCACATCAGCCCAGCTCAAACCATCTGCAGCTGGATCACTTCCACGTGATTATCGGATTTGATGTTGACTTCGGTTGGAAGGGAGATAGGCCGCTTTCATGCTGCAAACTAGGTGAGAAATTACTGTGAAAAAGAGTGAAAGGCAATATTTTACAGTGAATCCGCAATTTTTGAAGTGAAAGTTCGTGAACAAAAACAGCACAACGGTGCACAATGACTTGACAGGCGCCTGAACACCTCAGAGCCCTAAGAATTTTCGTCGAAACCACTTTACAGGGGTCCTGCGGTCCTGCAGCATTCAAAATTATGCGGCCTCAACCGCGCAGGAGGTCCAAATACCAAAGAATATCAAAGAATTATAATGAATTATATAGAATTATACTAGCTGTTTTGCAACGTGCACCCAAGGCTAAACAGGGTCTAATAGTGCCATAGAAACAAAACACGCGTGACTTCCAAAGCTTAGCGTTGAGCGTGAAATGGTCTTTGCATGTCTTTGGGACAAGTGCCATTTTTTCAAATTGGCTTTGGACTTTCGGGGCTCATTTCCTAATATCAGAATACTCCGCCACAAAGCCTGGTTTCGTATCGTATCTTTTCATTGTGTGGCCCATATTCTGGTTTGAAGATGTGTTGCTTTCTCAGGGGAGATTGCTAGGACATCGTGCATGAAGATAAATAAGATAAACAACATCAACTGAAGCTGTTGGTTACAAGCGTGATTGATGGTCCCTGCTGCCTTTGACGATCTTTGACAAGTGTGGATCAAGCCATTCACCAGAAAGGTAAAGCCGGCATAGATCAAGCGTGGGTTAAACAATCAGATCCTGCCATTGAGGCTGAAATGCCCCAGATTAGATTCAGGTGGGGGAAAATTAGATCCCCGGAATGATTTCACTGCATCAACACAGATCTAAATGATATAAACTGATATAGATATCAAGTCAAGTTGATAGTGTCAATCATGGATTTCACTGATTAAAGAAGACAACTCGGGCCTTTTAGTGGGGGTATTAATATATTTTCAGAATTTGAGTACTTGCAGCAGGTTTCTTTTTTTTTGTGGGGATACCATCCCCTACTTTATCCACCTGTAATTGATACCAAGGAAAGGCTGGGCGAGAGCAATGTGTTGCAGAACGCCCGGGAAGGTGGCAGTGGGCCTAGCCGCCTGGAACCTCACCTGGACCGGAAAATCCAAGGCTAAATCCACCGCGTTTTATCCAGTTGATGTGATATATAGTTGACAACAATATACAATAATAAACGAAACAACTATATGAATCTGTATGATGAATTATGATAATATCATCCATTTGAAATAATGATGTAGTCGAGAATAGTGTTGAAAGAGTGACTTGTATTCATATTATGTCCTTCGGGGGTCCCACGGAGAGTTGGGGATTTCCCGTCAGGTGAAATGACCAAAGGACAGAGACATGTGCCCTTCACACAAGCTATGCAAAATGGCTGAGAGACAGCAGCCCCCAAGAATGCAGAGATGAATGATCCATATGATGGACACGACATGTCTAGTTTGGTACGACAATGGTTCTTGAGAAGAGGGTGACTTCCATTGGGCAACGGGTCTCAGCTCGCCAGGGGCTGTCTCTGCCCTGTCAGTTGCCAGTGCGATTCTCAGAAGGTCCGGAAGATGTCCAGTTGAGTTGCCTCAACTCCAGTGGTGTCCTTAATAATTGCACCTCCCAAAAAGAAGCTGACCATCTCCCCAACTAACATAGCCCATCATAGCCCCTAGCAGATATAGGGAGTTCGAAGACCACCTTCCTATTCTTGGGGTCGATGTCAACTTGGGAGGTGGAAGACACCTGTGTTGGCAGCTGGCCCATGGGCTGATTTCATGGCTAAGGTGAGCGAGTCTCTGGCGCTGCTTCCCTTGCCATGGACAGGAGGGAATCCGGTGTCATCCAAAGCATTGCAGATCACGGACCCTTCACTGTATGATACTGGGTAAACATGGGTAAACCTCGGTTGGGTAGTCTTTATACTTTATAATCATTTAATGACTATGCTTTATTTTGTGCCATAAATTGGAATGTTGCACTAATCAGCTAATAACTTTGCTGCATGGTATCTTGCGACATATGTGCGTTGAACATGTTGGGATGTAGTGCAGGCTCAGTGCTCAGGTTTTTGATTGTTGCGTGCATTGCATCCATGTGGCAGAAATGTTTTTATAAAACTTTGGACTTGGCGCCCGCTGCTACAGACCATGAGATCAGATCAGCATACCGCCGCTGTGCCCTAACCACTCATCCAGACAAGGGCGGGTCCGCAGAAGCCTTCCGTGCAGTGGTCCACGCCTTCGAAACGTTGATTGATGTCACTAGACGAGAAGCCTATGACCAGCTACGGCGCTGCCCCAATAAGTCTTCCTTTGCTGCTGGATCTGTGAAAAAGGAGGTGCGTCCTCCAAAGAAGCGACATGGAGAATCAAACGCTGAGCCGGCCAATCTGGCCAAGTCGGCCAAAGACAAGCCGCAGCCGGCCCCGGCAGCCCCTGACGGACCACGGAAGAAAGCAAAACGGCCGCCACCGCCGGCCACTGAGCCAAACTCGAAGATGGACTGCGATCCAGTGGGTCACGCAGACCTTTTCTGTCTACTGCTGCGCTTGCCAAAGAAGCAAGCATTGAAAGAGTTGGAGAAACTGACAGAGGAGGCCTTGAATGCCTTCGCAGAGTTCTTGGAGTCACGTGAAGCTGAAGAGATTCTGTTGAAGCTCAGTGTGTCACGCCCGTGCAAGTTGCGGATGCTTGCCCTGAAAGATGGGCCAAAGACTCGAAAGCTTGAAGCTGTTCAGGTGCCCAAAAAAGCAAGGGCTGTCAATAACAAAGAGATGCCCAAGGCACCCAAGCCGACGGCTCGCATGAACAGCGACACCCCAACTGCCCCTGCTGCTCCTCGTCTTGCGAAACCTAGGCTGAAAGGCATTTCTTGCAGCAGCCGGGACGGGCGGTACCATACATATATTGTTTTGTTCCCCTGTTTCATGACCAATGTGCAATGCGTGAAGAATTTGGATACGGCCATTGACATGCACATCAGTCTGGTGCAAATGCGCCAATGTGTCCATGCTGGTTTGGTAGAGGGTAAGGACTTCAGACAAGTGCTGCGAGAAGCTATCGATACCATCCAAAAAGAGCGCACCGCTGCAGGTGCTGAGGAGTTACGTTTGCGCTTCCGATCGTATGTTCGGAGTGGCCCGCGAGGTGGTACACACCAAGGAATCACGATTTGGACAAGGCCATCCAAGACTGGACGGAGGTTACAGGCCTGACAGAGCCTTCGCGGGCAGGGGTCGGCGCTCCAGCCAAGGAAAAGGCTGGAATGCTGCCATCGCGCGAGGAGGAAATGGCAGCCAGGCAGAAGCGCCTGGCTTTTGCAAGAGTCAAACACGGCCGCTTGAAAGCCATGATTCAATTGACTTTGCAGGCGCGTTTCCAGAAGGTTCGGAGACAGAAACTGTTGCAAGCTTGGGGCGTTCCAGAGCTCCCAGAAGGTTTGCAGCTGAACAGCTTTCAATCACCTGATGACAGCCTTTGTGCTACGCTTCGCTTGTCGGATGGGACTGAGGCAGTGGGCCCTTACCGCAAGAATTTCCAGCAAGCTCTCCAAGAGCTGCAGGAGCTACGTGCCTTGCAGCAACGCAAAGGTGATCAGGCCTTGCAAAAGGAGATGCAACGACGTGATGTGGAAGCCATGACGGCTTTCTTCGTAGAAAGCATCAGCTGAGGCCCCAAGGATCCAATGTCTCACTCTGCCGCGCTGGAGTGGAGCATGGTGGTGGTTTACTAAGTATAGTCAATTTGGCAGCACAAGATAGGCACATGATTCGCATGGTGCATCGCAATGTATCACTATGCCGAAAACGATCATAAGTTGAAATGTACATGACTCGACTTAATTATACGTAATTCATACATCTAGATTTTCAAGAATCAGTAGAGACAGCTGCTGGCGGCGAAAAGTTGCCCGATGCATGTGGTGGGCGACTGGGTTTTGGCTTGCATGGCCTCCCCCTTGCCAATCCACATCAACCCACATTGGCAACCTTGAGCACTCCCGAAATCTTTTGTGCAAATTGTACTCTGCTGGTTTTCCATGGTTTTGCGTGGCGTGGATTATATAGTTGGCTACAGTGGCTATAGGGTACCACCAGGGTTATGCAGCAAAGTGGGTCATCAATGTCATCGTGAGGATCGGGCCATGCTGGGTGAACTGAGTGAACTGAGTGTGACCAGTGGTGATTGGGATGGTTTCTGATGGCCAGGATCCATGTCGAGTTTGGAGATTCGTCAGCCTTTTCACGGTCGGTTTGGCCCTGGCCACTTACCTTAATTGGACATGAGACAGCAAGGATCCCTGCCAATGTTGCTGTGAATAGCGCATGAGACCTTTATTGTGGGGTCACCTGTGGGGGAGAATTGGGGAACCCAATGGGAGCTGCAGCAAGGTTCTATTCTCCTTGAACTTCCTTCCCACGTTGTTGATTGCTCCGTAGCTGGCTCGCAAGTGGCACATCACAGAAGACGCGGGGTAGAGATTGAGGAGGGAAAACATCAGAGTATCAGAGACTTTTGTTGGTATGTGTATACTTGCCAGGGGCTTATGTTTCATCATTTTTCATTCATGGTGGCTCCAGTACGGCTTGCTTTTCATATTGTAGAATCAGGAGAATACATCTAGGACGTTCAAAGACATTTGACATCATTTGACATGTTAGTGACTATTTGATAGATTAATAGTATCACCGAAGTCTTGCCAGATCGCGATGGTCTCTCAATGCATGTTTTATATCACAGTTTAAGGATGTTTAAAGCATACATGTGCACCTAGGGCAACCTTCTCGTTGCTCTTCACCACTGGATCCATCGTGATGCTGTCGGCCTTCATCTATCTGCGTCCCGGCCGCGAAGCAATTTGATTGGGGCAGTGGCCTTTCTGAGTCTTTCCTGCGGCTGGAGCACACAGTGACGCAAAGGAGTGTTTCAGTTTATGATGATTTGCGATATAATTGTTGTTCCTTTGTTTTGGATCATTCAACAGTTATGTTTCAATCCCCACCTCTAAGCACACCTGCGCTTGGAAGATCATTATTTTGAAAGTTTGCTTAAACATGATTGATCCAGTCACAAGCCATTCTGAAGTGTGCCAGGGTGATGTGAAGAGCCCCCAAACTGAAGAGCGTGCTTTTTTCCATGTGTTTATTTATCTCATGTGGGATATGTTTTTCTTTGCTGCACGCTGCCTGAGGAGTGGTCCTCGAGCGACTCGGAATTGTTCAGCCAATTTGGCAGCTGTTTCTTTTGGTCACATGGTCAGCTAGTCCGATCAAATAAAGCCAAATATATCCCACGCAACGGCCTTCCCTTCCCGCTTTGCAGCCACTGAGGCCTTTTTGGCTGCGGCCTCAGCGGAAAGTTTACAGCTGGAACTTTAACATGGGAAATGAATGAAAATAATGAACCAGTCTGAACCAGTGGATGGAATATGATGGAATGGGGTATCCGGTTTTTGGACTGAGGAACATGTTGGAATCAATTGGGCTCTTTAAATTTCCATCGAATTTCGTCAGATGATGGCAAACAAGCCTTCAGGTATCACAGACGGTGGTTTTAAAATATTTTTGGACATTAAACCAGCCCACCATAAGCGATTGACATGCATCAGCTTTCAGCTTGGTTCCAGAGTCCCAGCCGTGGCCCAAAACTGCCGTTGCTCCAGCGATCTCAGGAGCAGATATCGCAGAAGCTTGGACCAAAATCAGTGGATATCCTGTTGGGCCCGGGATATGTCGGACTTGCGAGTACTGACAGGAGAATGACGCATGTGAATGAGGCCTAATGAGGGTAAAGCAGCATGAGACCTCATGGGAGCCAATGATTTAACACGGCGCGTCACATAAACAGATTCACAACTGTTTGGGCTCACCATGGCTCAGCAAACCACATTTTTCACAGCCGCTGAGGCGAAAGAAGCTTCCCTTCAGCTTGGCATATGGCCTTGGGCTTTTGGGAACCCTGTGGGCTACGTGCCTTGGCGGGGATGCAAGGGGATGCTGGGAGTGCCATGGGGGAACGGACCCACAACGGGACCAACACATTCATGGCTTATGGACATGTCTTACCCTCCGGTAAACTAACATAGCCATGGAAAATCACAATTGTTTATGGGTAAATCCACTATATAAATGGCCATTTTCAATAGCTATGTTAGTTTACCAGAGGGTACACACGCACACATGTCTGGTTTGGTGACACCACGAATTCCCAGGCAAAATCAGGGCGGATCTACAGTAAATTGATGTAAATTGGTTCCCACCCCCCAAATTTTACAAATGGATCAAAATGCGATAGTGATCCCCAATTGTGCCCCGGGGTTGAAACATCGAAGCACCTACCAGTCCCAGTGGAGCCCAAGGTTTATCCGAAGGAGCTACATTTTCACCGCGATCTTTGCGGCACGGAGCCCAGAATATACAGCTTGGGAATGGTTGGGTTTCGTTGTGCTGGGAAGGTGTGACATTTCCAGCTTCGACTCCCTGAGATCATCCAATTGGTGTCACTTCTCTACTACATCTGCTCCCACTTCCCTGGTGGCACCTCAACGAGACTTGGCTCACCATGTCTTTCTGGCCATTTCAGGAACCTAAACTGGAGGTACCTACCATATATAGGAGCATTAGGAGCATGTAAGGGCTATGTAAGGGCTATGTAAGGGAATATCCCCACAAAATATGGCCTGACATATGGTACAGTGTCCTGAAAATCCCACTGCCCATCCCATCCCACGGCATTGACATGCTACAGCCATGTCCAAGATATCCAAGGCTCAACATGCTGGGCAGGATGGGAGGCCGATCCGCGCGCTCCCTGATTGCGGGCTAGCTATGGCTGCTGGTCTTGTTGCACAGGCGTGGTGAAAATGGCCATGTCCTGTTGCCAGGATCATGCTGCGGTGCAGTCATTCTGAGCACTTTGAGCACATCGTCATGGCCAGGGTATTTTGAGATGATCCCTGATGATCCCATGACTCCATGACTTACTGTACCTGTGCTTTGTTTATATCCATGGTGCTCCTGCTGGCCGCAGACACTGTTTCAGTGATCCTTTCATCTAACATCTTTTCAAAAAGCCAAGGGGATTGGGCCTGTGAATAGCAGATCTATTGCCATTGGCTCAGGGTTTTGGGCTTTGGACTGCAGCTCCGAGTATTCGGAATAGTTCTTGCGAGCACTTTGTTGATCCAAACATGATTTCCTGGAAGAGGTACGTCCAGTTTGATCCCGTTGTTTGTGTCGTCCAGGAAGGCTTTGCCCCAACTCGGACATACTCGGACATGGAAAACCAATGAAGACTTGGTGAAAGCAGCTGTGGTGACAAATCCCAGGTGGAAAAAAGATGAAAAAGAACCATCGGGTTTTAACTTTACGGTTGGTATATGAATTTTTGACCACATCAAATTGATGAAACATGCCCGTCATACATGTTTTTAAAGTCTAAGACGTTGGCGGTTTGCAATGTCATGCTTTTTATTTTGTACGGTCAAACTTTGAAAGGCCTTCGTGAGTGACTAGTGCAACAGTTGGGCTCTAGGTCGGAAGAAGCTGAGGGTTCTTCTGAGTGGTTCAACATGATTCAACACTGGAAATGCTGTCCACGCCCTCTATTTTGATTATTTTGATGGGATGTACTCCACATTTCCATTCGACTCAGTTCTCATTGTTAGATGCTATAATGCTCAAAGCCTGAAAGCCAACTCGGCTCGAGTTTTGCTGATGACATCAGCCAATCGCCAGCGAGTTCTTTTCTGGGCTGTGGCCACGTGCTTCGGCTTTTCACCGGTGGTGGGTGATCCCCAAATGAAAAGGTGGTTTGGACGGCGACGTTCCACGCTGGAAATGACTTGCTCAATAGTGTTGTGGTTTTATTGTTGTATTTTCGTGTATTTTCACCATTTGGGACGAGAATGTTTGATGGCTCCATTGTTTGAGAATTCATCTGCTGGTTTCCCATCCGTGATTTCAACATCCTCAACTGACAAATTCTTTGGGGATATTTGGGGATGGCTTTCTCACAGCCAGCAGCAACCAGCTGGTTATGCCTAGGTTGGTGCCAATCTTCATGGTGCTCGCTTTGCAACGTTTAGGATCTGCAGGGGGGTTATCCAACGGCCAGTTCACTTCTGTTGGACCATTTTTTGGATGACTCAACAGGTAGTGGGGCTTTGAAGTCAGTCCTTGACCATCAATCAAGACACCGGTGTAGCGATTGAAAGCGAACAAATATGGTAGAAGATTGCCAAAACGGGATCAACAATTGCGGACTACCAAGATGAGTGGAACGACAATGAAGAAACCAATAGATCCAATAGGGGATGAATGAATGGGGAAACTCACCTTGAAATGTAGCAAGATGGAGTTTGAAGCCCAAATTTGTGATGTCAAATAATCTCTGAATTTTGATTTAAAAAAAGCATGCAGAGAGAATCCAGGAATATCCAAGAATATTGGTTGGACTTATGCGCGAATCCACGCATCAAGCAACCCGTAGAACTAACCAGCCAATCCACTATGATCCACCCTGTGTCCAGAAAACTGTTCTAACATATTCCAACTCCATTCAGATTTACTATAGATCTTCATGGATCTACATGGATCTTCATGGCAAATCTGAGGGTTTGCATCCCACAAAACATTTCCAAATTTCCAACCTTAATATCTACTTGGCCGCGCCAGGAGAAGTTCCCGGTCGGAGTCCTACAGGTAGCCTCGTGTGTGCAGTTTGCTGGGTGCAACGGTTGCCTTTGTAGGAGGCCGGATCAGACAGTTGGCAATGCAGAAGATGCAGAAGCCTCAAACAAGCAACAAAGTGCGTAAAGCGTTTTTGCTAAAGGAATGGCCAAGAATTGTAACGCACTGTTGGAAGCTGGCGCTTCCTAATAGCTCGCAGTCAACTTATTATTTGCTTCATGAATTTCAATCATGGGCATGGGGGTCATGGGGAATTGGGCAGCATCCTCTGCATTTGAGATCGGATGTGTTTCCCTTGAGCCAGCCTGATGTGAAGTGATATGATGTGATGATGTGAGATATTGTGAGATGTATTCACTGTTTGGACGCAATGTTTTGAGCTGAGGCTTTGACCTGTATACATTTGTGCACCCTGGGTGCATGCCTGCGTCCATGCGGTGCCATGAAGCGTTTGTATAAGACTTTGGGCTTGCTACCCACTGCTACAGAGGATGAGATCAGATCAGCATATCGCCGTTGCGCCCTATCGAGCCATCCTGATAAGGGTGGGTCTGCGGAGGCTTTTCGTTCGGTGGTCCAGGCCTTCGAAACCTTGATTGATGTAAAGAGGCGAGCACGCAATCGCCGGCTACGGCGCTCCGGCAGGTCTGCTGCTGCTGCATCTGTGAAAAAGGAGGTGTGTCCTCCAAAGAAACGGCTGGCCGACTCTAGCGAGCCGGCCAAAGACAAGCCCAAGCAGTTCCCGGCCAAAGAAATCACAGCCACTGACAGAGCACTGAAGCAGCCAAAACAGCATGCGCTGCCGGCTCCTGTGCGGACAGTGCATATGGATTGCGATCCAGTGGGTCATGCAGACCTTTTCTATCTACTGCTGCGCTTGCCAAAGAAGCAAGCATTGAAAGAGTTGGAGAAACTGAAAGAGGAGGCCTTGAATGCCTTCGCAGAGTTCTTGGAGTCACGTGAAGCTGAAGAGATTCTGTTGAAGCTCAGTGTGTCACGCCCGTGCAAGTTGCGGATGCTTGCCCTCAAAGATGGGTCAAAGACTCGGAAGCTCCCGGCTTGGTCCAAGAAAGCGAGTAGTGATGACGGCAATCACAAGGAGGTGTCCAAGGCACCGAAAGAGATGGGCCGCAGGGGCTGCATGAGCACTGGCACCACTTGTGCTGTGGTTCCCGCCCCACCCAGGCTCATAGGTTTGAATTTCCATTCGCAAGGAAGGTTTTACCAGCCAGGTGTAATGTTGTTCACCAATTTTGGAATGAGAGGGCAGGCAGTGAAAAATCTGGATATTGCAATCGACATGCATATCAGCATGGTGCAGATGCGTCAACATGTAGCAGCTGGTTTGGCGGAGGGCAAAGACTTCAGAAAGGTGGTGCAGGATGCTATCCAAACGGAACAACAGGAGCGCTCGGCGGCAGGTGCTGCGAAGTTGTATTTGAGATTTTGGTCGGTTGCGGCTGTCAAGAAGGTTCTCAGGACCACAGCGAGGTCCCATGACTTGGACATAGCCATAGAAGACTGGATTAGGGTCACAGGCCTCAAAGAGCCTTCGCGACAAGTAGGCAAGGCTTCGATTAAAACCCAGTGTAAAGAGGAAAGAGCTGAAAAGCAAGCGGTGGGCGAGCAGCAAAGGGTGTCCAGGCTGGAATGGTTGAGACAGAAGGCTAAAAGACAAGAAACACAACCGGCGGCCAAGCAGAGAGGAAGGGAACGACGAAAAGCAAGACTGCTTGCCAAGCAAAAAAAGAAGGACGTCGTGCTCCAGCAGAAGCGCCTGCCCTTCGCAAGAGTCAAACACGGCCGCTTGAAAGCCATGATATTGGCTTTGCAGGCGCGTTTCCAGAAGGTTCGGACACAGAAATTGTTGGGAACTTGGGGTGTTCCGGAGCTCCCAGAAGGTTTGCAACTGAGCAGCTTTCAATCAGCTGATGACAGCCTTTGTGCTACGCTTCGCTTGTCGGATGGGACTGAGGCAGTGGGCCCTTACCGCAAGAATTTTCAGCAAGCTCTCCAAGAGCTGCAGGAGCTACGTGCCTTGCAGCAACGCAAAGGTGATCAGGCCTTGCAAAAGGAGATGCAACGACGTGATGTGGAAGCCATGACGGCTTTCTTCGTAGACAGCATCAGCTGAGACAGTGGAGTTACTCGGAGTTGGAATGATTTGGAGGCCCAGGGGGAGCTGATGCACGACTCAGCCGGCTTGGAGCGGATCCTGGCGCAGCATTCAATATTTGGCAGCACCACTTCCGCACTTCCAAGTTATTCAAAATGTTATAGATCATAAATATGCATAAATATGCAGCAGCTTAGTTTAAAGCTTAAAGGTTGGGAATGATTCTTTAAAAAAAGATAGCGAGAGAGACTGCCGGGAGAGAGAGAGACAGAGGCACTGTGGCAAAAAGTGGTTCGATGCATCCAGCTGGCGACTAGTGTGCAGTTGCTAATCCTTCATGTGATGAACCAAAACACTGAATAGCTTGCATGGTCACTCCCTTGCCAAGCCACATCAACCCACGTTGGCAACCTTTAGCACTTGCTAAATCAGGTGTGCAAATGGTTTAAGGCGTTTCCTGGCAAGTATTGGTTGGCCACAGGATATCGCCATGGTTCATGCTGCATGTGAAAGTGTGTCATCAACGGTGACTAGTGGTGATTTGGCTGGTGACAAGTGACCAGGATCCATGCCGACTTTGGAGATGCGTCAGCGTTTTTGCGGTCGGCTTGGCCCTGGTCACTCAGCTGAATTAATTAGCAGGAAACCCTTCCAATTTTGCAGTGAATTGGACTAACACCTATAGCCTTCCCATGCTTTGCCTTATTATGTGACAAAAACGCAGACTGATGCACACGTGCAGTGCTGAATTGCCGTTTCATCAACATGCAGGATGGGAGGCCGATCCGCTCCCTGATCGTGGGCTAGCTGCTGCATGCCTGGTGCACAGGCGTGATGAAAATGGATGAAAATGGCCATGTCCTGGTGCCAGGATCAGGTGCAATCATTTTGAGCAGGCTGCAGGCACTCTTTGAGTGATTCTTATTGTCGCTTTTTCAAGAAGCCAAAACAGTTGGGTTTCTGAAAAGCAGATCTATTGCCATTGGCTAAGAGTCTCAGAGTTTGGTCTTAAGAGCAGCTCTGAGTAACCCAGAGTTTTTGCAAGCATTTTGTTCCAAAGATGATTTGCTTGAAGAGATACGTCACGTTTGAGCCGTGGCCGGTGTCAGATTGTTCAGGGAGGCTTTGCTCCAATTCAGACATACTCCGGCATGGAAAACCAATAAACGACTTGGTGAAAGCAGAAAGTGCGGCAGCTGTTTGGGCGGAAGTGTATTGCTGCGGTGGCAAATCCCAGATGGAAAAAAAACAAGAGATTTTGATTTTGCGAGTGGCTCTGGAACCCGGGTTGGAAAAAGCTGGGTGTCCCTTTCAGTGCTTCAACATGTTCCGTTTTGTTTTGGATGGACACACGTTTTCCAATTGGAATTGATTGAAACAATATATATATAGTTCCGTGGCCAGTTTTTGTTGAAGTCCATTTGGCTATATTTGGCTCAAGTCACTCAAGTCTTGCTGGTCACAAGTTCATCAGCCAACCGCCAGTGGGCTGCAAGCTGCTATGGCCCGATACATGGCTGGTGCAGCTTGGTTGAAGTTGAAGGTACGGGGGTGGCAGACATGTGGTGAACGATAGGTGAAAACATGGTGACATGATGTGAAATGTGAAACATTGTGAAACCCTTGAAGAGTATGGACCGCCAAAGGGTTTCATTTGTCATTTGAATACTGATAGTTGAAAGATGTGGAAGATGTGGAAAGGCTTTCATAGTAGAGCCTCTTTGCCAGATGGTTCTGAACCATTGTGCACTTCCTCACTTGCTAGGCTGGTAGCACTCCATGTTTCGCAGCTATATGATATTATATGATGCTATATGTGTTTTTAAAAAATTGTGTTTTATGATATAATAAAAATAAGGTATATGTATAATATATATATATATTATTTATTTATTCAATTTATATATATATACCTTATTTATATATATATATTGAAGTCCATTTGGACCAAAATCACGAAATTTTGTGGGTGGCCTCACCTTTTCATCCCGACTGTTCCAGGTCTTTTTTCTGCTTGGCGCTGCCACGTGCCTGGGCTCAGCAAAATGAACAAACTAGTTGGTATATCGGTGGTGTCAACAGGAGTTATAAGTCAACTGTGTCTTTTCCATTCTCATGTTGCTAAAACAAAGCCCCAACATCTGCATTGGGTTTAATGCTTAAATCTTACTGTACACTGTAATATAGAATGGGCTAGCGCCCTGGTGCCGCCGACCCCCCTATTGGGGGTGGTCTGGTAGAGCATGTAATTTTCATGTCCAAATGCCTGGAAGTCTTAACTGGAGGACGAAGCATGCCAGGAA
>Ga0126342_10003331_pt1 | contig 26437 bp, 19 predicted proteins | sample Cyp1metagenome_FD_92528 | JGI IMG/M metagenome (GOLD analysis project Ga0126342, IMG submission 92528) | Coral microbial communities from Lord Howe Island, Old Settlement Bay, Australia - Cyphastrea 1 metagenome | ecosystem: Host-associated > Invertebrates > Cnidaria > Coral ...
CCACGCAAGGGAAAAGTGAAAATTCCCTAGCTTGGGGAGCCCCCACGGGGGGGGAAAGTGAAAATTCTTAGCTTGGGGAGCCCCCACGGGGGAAAACCACCCTTAGCCCCTCTCACGGACCGACATAAACTTGCGGTGTGGGCGGCCACCCCACGCGAAGCGGGGTGAATACATACAAAAGTCAATCAATTTAATCAATGTAGTAGGAATTGACATGTAGATACTGAACTAATTATTCAAGATTATATAACTATTTGTCAAGGTCAACCGACCTTCCACCTTCCATGAAATAATTGAAATATCCCAAAATATTGGCTTGAAGCCTGCCAAAAAAAACCTTGCGTCATGTACTGAGGTTGCTGTTTGTTGGTTACTGCCTGTGATGATGGCTTGCAACGCTTGCAAATCGCCCCCGTTCATCTTGCTGTTCACATCGCCAGTGATGTGGGTTCCGCTGCGAGTTTGTGGCGTTGTATGAGCCAGGAAGCACTTCTTTGTGCTTAAGTCTGCGCCATTCAGCACATTTCCAAAGAAGGATTCGAGATGATGGTGTGGTGCACGTCCCGTATACTACTGCTATATATGTATACACATATCATACCTATTATGTTTTTAAATGTATGCGCGTGTATATATATATATTATGTATTTATTCATTATTATATGTTCCCAGAATACAGAATTCTACACTTATCTGTGGCAGAAACCCAGGGCAGGTGGAAGATCCTCCAGAACTTCTCCACAAAGTGAATCTGGAGATTGAACACCGTCATTCTCATAGTGTTGTTGGTGGCAAGCATGTATATATACCCACAGATAGGGATATTCATGGATATTCCAAATTATATATTATCTATACAGTATCCTTTTGGAAAGCATCACAGGGTTGCTTTGACATATCATGGAAACCATCATGTTGTAACCTAGATAATGTTTTTACGACATCAGGCAATAAAATAAAGTTCGCCATGGTTCAACAGTGGTCACCCTTTTTGGATTCCCCTTCATTCTTTGAAGGGCAAATCCAAATGGGGCAGTTTTCAGGCATACCCCTTTTAATTCACCAACATGGACCACGTTGGGTTTTATCCATGAAACATGTGCCACTGAATTGAGCAACAAACAAATGACTGGTTCAGGGTTGGAGAATCATCCCAAAACTGTTGGGATGGAGGAAAACAAAAGTTGAAATCCATCAACATCCATCAACCAAAACAGCAAAATGATCTGCCCACAGCTGATCACTGTTGTGACTTCACGTCCACCCCAAATTGGGAGTTTATCCCAAAAAGAACATTCCAGAATTGGTTTCTCAGGATGTTGAAGGAACATTTTACAAGAAACCCCATATTTTAGAAAAATCAACTAAAGTATCAAAGGTTCAACCCTATTTTCACCCTTAAACCAACCCACTAAGTATCAAACTGGTCAAATCATAAGTTCTCCGGGTCAAATCGATCATTTTCTATGGTGAAATCCACTGATAAACAGGTCCCGAAACCCTCTTGGGCCACCAAACAGGTACCAAGTAGACTTGGAACAAGGCAATCGCTGCAGCCACTAGAGCCTGACGATCTTTCCAGTGTTTGCTGCCGAAATTGCCCCAAGTGACCGAAAGAAAAGGTCAACTACCATATCCAGAGGGTAGAGATTTTCCAGAATCATCATATTGATGCCACTATGATCCATAATATTCATGATATTCCCATCATTCCCATCCTTTAAAGAAGGTTTAAGTATACTGGTTGGTTCCAAGCTCCCCTTGCTAAGTGTGTGAAAAACTGCTTCCTGGATATATGTGTAATTGACCCATGTTTTTGTGCCTAAAAAATTGGCCAAAAAAGGGTAAAATCTGCTCAGATCAGTGAACGTTACCCTCTGGTAATTTAACAGTTTGCTATTGAAAATGGCCATTTATATAGTTGATTTACCTATTACAATGGTGATTTTCCATAGTTTTTGGTATGTTTACCAGATCATATTGTTGGTTGCATATAATATGTATGTATATATATATATATACATAATTATTATATTGTATTATATATATATTACATTACATTACATTCCGTTCCGTTACGTTACATTACATTACATTACATTACATTATATATTATATCATATTATATTATATCATATTATATTATTTATACGTATTATATATTGCATTACATTACATTACATTACGTTACATTACGTTGCATGATTATATAATATAATATAATATATTATAATATAATATAATGTAATATAATATAATATAATGTAATATAATATAATATATATAATATTATATTATATTATATTATATTGCATTGTGTTATATATTATATCAAATTATATTATATAATAATAGTAATATATATATATGTTATTATATATATATGATTATATATAATATATATATATGATTATATATATAATATGTGATTATTATGATTATATATATATGATTATATGATATACATACATATTATATACAGTAGATCCCAACATACTCATTAATTTCATACCCGTCTCACCATAAAATAATCATTATCATCAACCAACCATCATTCAACATTCGTACATCGTCCACTTCTTGGGTCCCAAGAGGGGTCCCAAGAGGGGTCTGGGTCCCGCACCACCAGGGTGATATAGATGCAGCAATAGAGTCCCCACAATCTCGGATTTTCGATGGCCACCTGTTGGGGTCGTCGTTTTTCACAAAACCGAAACTGTTTTTTTGAGATGTCGGGAGGTGATGAATGGTAAAAATCAAGGGTGATTAATGATTCATGGTAATGGTATACTAATGGTGAATAGAATATTAATGGTATATACGGTATATGAATGGGATATAATGGTCAATAATGGGTACTAATGGTTAACAACGGTTAACAACGGTTAATAAACAAAATATAATGAGGCCTGCATGTTCCAACCAAGACGTTCTTGCAAAAACTGTCAAGTGACCTAGGTTGCTATGGTTTATGGTCATCCATCCCATGCCATGGGAATCCAAACATAATGGGTAGACAAATCCCTATGAAAATGGATTGATGATCATCCCCCTTTATGGGACAATAAACCATGTTTATTAATGTTTTGACAATGGCACAAATGATTTTATCTAAAGAACATGATGACTATCCAGCCACCTTTTCAAAAAAGCCATAGAAAGTATCTTGAACATCACAAGTTTCCAGACCTCACGTTGAGAAAAAAATGTTTGTCATTTGGTTTAGATTCTGGCACTGCCCATGCTGCTCTGATGAAGGACTGCTTCATGCAAGAAACCCCCTACTGAAGCAGCCTAAGTAGAGACACTAAGAGCTTGTTTCTGTTTATCCAAGAAAGTTATACCTTATCATTTCAACCAGTATATTATATATTAATATAGCAGTCCTTTGCAGCTGAATCTCGGGTTGGTCGATCTGAGTCGCCAGGCATATTTCTGAAAATAGACGGTGGGCACCTAAGAACGCCGGGCGTGAAATACGCTGGGGCCGCTGGGTGGTGTTTGGCACTCCTGGCATCAGAAATCACTCAAATGTCAAAGGTCGCTAGAGGGGGAACACATGTAAAAACATGTGGGGTGGCTACAAGTAACCTATCTATATATTGAAAGCCATATAGGCTGTCGTTGATATCTCATTCACCGGAAATGGTCACCGCTGACTGACTGGATCCAATTCGATACCACCATATTAAATACAAACATGTCCAAGAGAAACAGTAAAGATCGGTCAAGAATCATTCAGTTACCATCAAATATGTTCTCTTTAACCAATCCAATGAATCATTGCTGTGGATTGCTTCTTCTGCTTTTTTCATTGGATTGGTTCTTCGCACTCAGCGGTAAATATGCTGCAATTATTGCAGGCAGTATCCCCCCCAACCAGCGACCGCTGATCCTGACCCATCCTGACCTCAGGAACTTACCCACTGCTTTAGCTCCTCAAGATCATTTCAGAGGGATATGAAAGGATATCAACATCAATAGCCACAAGAAACCTGGATTTCCCCACGGATTTTGCCATGGCCATCTTCAATTCGAGGGCAAAGATGCCCCAAAACCCACTCCGACCCATTCCGCCCATCTGGGTCTCCATGACAGTGAACCCCCGCATCGGCACTTTTCCGCGCAGGCGCGGGCAAAACGCCGCGCCGTGCTGTTTTGTTGAGAAAAAACAGCATCAGGTTGGCTTAGTTGGATTAGTTAGTTGGTTCAACTATGTTTAACTTACATATAGCTATGGAAAACCATGGAAAATCACCATTGTTAAATATTCTTTAAAAGGTAAAATCAGTTATAACTGGCCATTTTCAATAGCTTTGTTGGATCACCAGAAGTTCGCTAGTTGTGGACCTGTCGATGAAGCCCATGTCAACCCTGGTCATGTCCAGCGGGAATCAACATTAGCCCTTGGTCACACCCTGCAAAGATAAAAACCACTGGTAAAACCGTGCATCTCCAACTGTAGCAAACTAAAAACTGATGTTCATTTAATTGCTATGTATTGCTATGGATCTCTTTGTTTTGAACAAAAAAAAACATCCCTGGCTGGTCTCCCAAGCAATTTCGGCTCACGATTTCTTTTTTGCGCGGGCATCATGATTTATTGACAACACCGAGCAATGCTCAGGGCGCGCGTTGTGATTTCTGGTTGCAATGGCGGTCGGGCTGCCAACTGTGCAGTCCATAACAAACAAGTTGGAAATTCAAGAACTTCCAAAAAGATCCAGTTTGAATTGGCCCTTGGGATTCGTTGGGTCTATGAATAACCTTAGATACCCTGCAAAAAATGTTGGGTTTTATGCGGTCAGTATGTACTGTAAATATATTCCCAATTAAGGATAATTAAGGTGTACTAAACTATCCATCCAAGACTGACCCAGGGTCGTTTTACTACGGGGAAATATTTCATCATACTGTACCCTGAAAGTCAGTCGAATGACTCACTTTGCCACCCTTTTTGAAGTCATAAGTCGTAATCACAATTAAAACCACAAGTAATTCATGAGTCATTTTAATAATTCATGAGTCTTACAAACAATTGAACCACAGGTAATTCATGAGTCATTTTGATGTTCTGGTATGTTTGAAAGCATGAATTTTCAGGGCGCTAAGAGCAAACCCCTTCGAGACATTGACTGGGTCAACAAAAGGGTATCTCCCCAGTTGTAAGCTGGCCTATAGATCCTATTAGATCCGTCATAGCCCCATCCAATAACTATATATATATATATCATTATATATATATATCCACCAAAAACCCCACTTAGTCTAGCTATAAACCAGTTTCACTATCCAGGGAACGCCCTCTTCTTGGTGTCGAATTCTGAACGGCCCATGGTCAGGCTAACCATGCTGATTTTCTGCTATCTGGTGAGCCAATACTGAATCATACTGAATCAATTTTGCAAATTTTCAGCTGCAAATTTTCCAACAAAACTTGAATCAATTATATATTTTTTTGGGTTGATTTACCACAGCAATGAAAAATCCAATCTGGGGGCTAATTTTTTCACATATATGAGCCTTGAAGGTTCTTAAACATGTTCTCTAGAGGTCCCAGCTGGTTTTCTGGCAGCCCAACCGGCTTGTCTCATCAACCTCATTCGGATTTCCGGCGCAACACCGCCATTAGAGGGCCCCCATTCCCGATCCGGGGGAGCTGTACAGGTGGTGCTGCTACCTCGAAAACACCAACAGGCACTGCTCAGCATGCGGTTGTGGGAACCAGCTGATCCAGGGAAATGGTAGAATCTTTTCCCTGATCTGTTCAGAAATGGAGGTTTCCTGAAATGGTGTTACCCCCAGATCATCCATTTATAATCATTTATAGATGGATTTTCCATGAAATAATAAACCATCCAGCTATTGGGGTACCATTTATGGAAACCGCCATATCTGTTCCGAAAAAGATGGCATGATTGCCTCCAGATTCAACCTGTGGATGCCTGTGCTTTGGCGACCAAGTCAGGCCCAGGGAGCTGTCTGTTGGTGCTGTCGTCTCCCACAGTGGGCCGCGTTTTTTTTGGCTCGACTCGACTGGTAGCTGTGGACAGCTGGGCCAGGATCCACCCCATGACATCCCACTTGATGATGTTACCAAGCAACCTCCAAATATTGGGTGCAGTAACGATACGTTTCGGTTGGTTCATAACCAATATAAGTCGTGGATTCATGATGAATTGATATCTACATACATCTTTTCATGACGTAGACTAAGCCACAAACATCATTTTTTGCAGAGCTCTTCCTGCAACAATAGCCCCATATATAATCGTTCAATATGTTTGCTGGTGACGTTGTGAAGTCGTTCTGCAATGTACATCCCAGTTGGCATCTGGATGATAGCCACCGATCCACAGTTACCCCCTGAACGCGACCCACCATCCCTCCTAGTCCTACGCTGACCGACTGCTATGTACTCAGGTGATGGCAAGGTGCCATTTTCCCCATGGGTTTGGCTGAAAGTGGTGCCCCAACATGGTTTTTCACTGGGAAATAGTGTCAAGCTCATATTACTAAGCAGCCCAAATTAATCAACACCCACATTCCAAAAAATGTTTGGCAATACTACTTTGGGTTGGTCCCTCCCTATTAATAAACATGTGCGACCTCCCTATTAAACAACACCCTGCGCAGAAATCCTATATAATTCGTTTGGTGGTGAGAAAGTGATTTGGTTCTGATGTTTCTGACCTGATGGTTCTGGTGCTGGCTGATACAAATTGCTAATCATGCTGCTCATGGGTGCTGCTAATTCTTTCTCTTTACCCCCTGTCCCATTCAACTCATTGCTGCATTTTTTCCAGCACAAAGCTGCTTGTCTGATCAAAAGCTTGCAAATGCACACTCATCTCACAGAATCCCCAAAATCTAGGAAAATCCCAAAAGTTCTGCTTGAAAAAAGAAACATTTTCCTTATTAGCCTTATTACTTTCTTATTAAAAAAACGTATTTGAGAAGCTCATATACCCCCTTTAGGTGGGGTGCCCCCCCAAATAATGCGCACGCGCACCCCCAATTAAAGAACACACTCAGCCCCCCTAGCCTCATACTGCCGATTCTTTCTATGAATCCCATGTTTGGTTTTGCTGTTCATTATTCGGGGTGACAAGCTTCTCATGAATGTAGACCTTTTCGGGGGTTATTAATACGAACTTGGCATTATGAAATAATGGTCATAGACCATCGGAATTGGGATGCCCTAGTTTCAACACTGCTTTTCGTGATCCTTCCACCGCAAAACTAAAGTGAACATTTTGAACGACATCTTCCGCGACGTCCTTGTGAAGTCGGATGTGAAGTCGGGTGATCGTTTACCCGACATGTCCACAACATAGCAATGTTCTCCCTTTATTCAAAAGTGGAATCCCCAGTTCTTGTCCCAGATCAACAGCACCAAACGTGGCAAGCTTCGCGTTTAGCCAACAATCAAGTGGAAGCACCAGATTCTCCCATGTCCATGGCACAAATCTGCCACACCTCACAGCAGATCTTTTGTTCAATGCCGTCCTAAGCGGTTTTTTGGCCAAGATTGGAGTGCGGATTTCCTGGAGTTTTCTGACAACCGGTGTTCCCCGAAACCAGAATACTTTCTTCGAGTTGATCCTCACCCTGAACCACTATTCTGACATAGTTTCTGACATACCATCTGGAGTTTTGTATGGCATATATATTCTGACATTCTATTTGACATTCTTTCTGGCATTCTCTCTGACATCTTCTCTGTTCGGGTCCAGGTGCAGCCCCTTTTCTTCCGGAGCTCGCAATTTTTTTTTAATCTAGAGACTCTCACCTGGCAGGGAAAAAAACGATTCCATCATGTTCCATTAGTAATGACTATTGGGTTAATAATGGTTACTAACATATAGTATCCACCATTATTAACCCAATAGTATTATACCTACCAAGATGATCTGACATCATTTTCAAAAAAAAAGATGTTGTCTCCCTTATGGCGGTAACTGATCATGCTAGGCAACCTTTTTTAAAAGCTCCATTTGGGACTGTGAAACACCGTGCTGAAACAGCGGTTGGACCCTGGGCCCCACACCGTTGGACAGCTGTTTCAAAGCACCCTGGCCGGGCAAGTTTGGCAGCTTTAGTTCGGAATTGGACCATCTATGGACCATCTTAATTAACACAAGCTCGTAGGATTTTCATATTCTGGATTTTACAATGTCTGGTGTCAGACTGCCTGACAATGATCTGCTCTGAAATACACATTTGCCTTTCAAGCAACGAGGTCAAATAGTAGCAAGGCCTAAGCATTACACATGTATCCTTGGCCCCATGCAAATTCAGCCCCCGTAAGTTCTCAAGAATAGAGAAGATAGAGAAGGCAGAACGGAATGCCGCTCAAGTTCGTGTACAGTTTTGATGCCAAAACGGGGCTGAAGAAAATCGAGCATCTTCCTTGATCTTTGGTGGACTAAAAAAAACCAGCCACTCGTGGTCCCAAACCCACAAAAATGATTCGTTCAAAGCTGGAAAAATGCACACAGAACCAGAGAGAACCATGGGATATGTGGGCCCCACGTACTTGTAGTACCCTCTAGTAAACTAACATAACTATGGAAAATCACCATTTTAATGGGAAAACTCACTATAAATGACCATTTTCAATAGCTATGTTAGTTTACCAGAGGGTACCTGTCATGAATCTTTTTTTTTCCCAACCACGAATTCACTGGGACCACCCCAGTTAGATGAGTGTGTCGGTAGTACAGCAACAAATGGCTAATCTTACGGTAGATCCGCTGGAAGCAAGATTGCTTAACTGATTACCTGATGAGTCTAAGATCTAAACTGGTTGGTGGTTGACCAACCCCTCTGAAAAATGATTGAGTTCGTCAGTTGGGATGATGACATTCCCAAGTGAATGGAAAGTCATAATCCAGCCATGTTCCAGTCACCACCAACCAGTAAATTATGAACCGACCACAAAGGTGAATTCTTCCGCCTTTCAGTTGGTTGATATTCAAACTTTCCATAAACTGCTTGAAGCTGATCATGTGTCAAACCCAAATACCCTCTGGTAAACTAACAGTTTGCTATTGAAAATGGCCATAGAAATAGTGGATTTTCCCATGAAAAATGGTGATTTTCCATAGTTCTGTTGGTTTACCAATGGGTAGATCGTGTTCCCAACACGGTTCATTGACCGACAGGACGACCCGCCTTCCCACCGGTTGCGGTCCGACCGTTAAGGGCACCTCAAGCATCCCATGGAATCCCGAATGCCGAACTTCAGGGAGAAGTACCATGTCATTCCATTTCAGATATAATATATATTTATATAATAATATATATAATATATATAATATATTTATATAATATATATTATTATATATATTATTATATATATTATTATATATATTATTATATATATATTACATTTTACTATCTTCCGGTAATCAAACCTGGAAATTGGAATCCCCTTATAATCAGAGGTTTAATTGGAATATCTACAAATGGAAGATAGTCCATTGCCACGTTTGATTGGCGTTTCGGGTACGCGTTTGGGGATGTGAAGGTGACATAATGGGGGATTGGATGGGATGTAAAATGATGATGAACCTTGGGTAACCATCAATTTTTGGTTAACCATTGGAAAATGATTATGATACCATTGATTAACATAGGATAGGATTTTTGGAGTATCTGGTATCCTGTTTTCCTATGTTTTCCTATGTTATCCTATGACAACCCCAAATATGAAAGATACGCAAGGAAACCTTGGGGAACGTGCTGGATCGGGGAGTATTTCATGCAACCATCAAACATGGCTGCTTCACCGAGAGAAATTGGAAATTCACTCTGGGGTAGACTAACGATGTGGACTGGTTGGTGGTTTCAATTCCTCTGAAAAATATGAGTTGGGATGATGACATTCCCAATATGATGGGAAAGTCATAAAATTCCATGGTTCCAGTCACCACCAAGCAGTTAATTTACCATTAATCACCATGATTACTCACCATTAATCACCATTAAACCATAGCAAAAACCATGTTAAACCAAAAAATCAGCAGTGGAAAGTCCCATGGCTTTCCCAGAAATTGATCTGCTATAAATATCAGTGGCATCCACACATAAAAAGGGCCTTTTTAAGTGGCTTTAGTTTAGAGGCTAAGCCATCCAATACGGTGATCCAGTGATCAAACTTTACGACTGTGGGTTAAGATCCACCATATTTTATAGCTGGGTAAATCCAAGAACTATGGCCATGTTATAGCTGGGTAAATCCACTATATAAATGGCCATGTTCAATAGCAAACTGTTAGTTTACCAGAGGGTATATGTTTTTCATTGTTGTTCATCACCCACAAGAATCAACCAAGATTTTGAATGCTATGCGAAGTTCATCATCATCACAAATGCCTGCGGAACAAACCATGGAAGTGAGAAATCTCTGTAGAAATCCTAGAACGGGTCAGTTTCCACTTCCGGCTCGGCGTACCAGCAACATTTTCTTGGGTTGTTGAACAAAGAATTTGAATGGGGACATGCGGATTTGTCCCTTAACTGGCTAATTACCCACTAAGACGGTGTTTATCATCAGTCTTGCGTAATTACATCATTTTTTGGACACACTCATGCATGTCCAACCGGAACCAATACGTGAGGTTGATGTATGAAAAAAACTTTGAAAAACAAACAAACACGATTCAGAAAGCTTATAAATAAACATTGAAAAACAATCACAAAGCATGGTAAATGAATGGTAAATGAATGGTAAATGAATGGTAAATGAATGGTAAATGAATGGTAAATGAATGGTAAATGAATGGTAAATGGTAAATGTTCCCCATCTTTCATACTTTTTCATCCTTGGTTTTATCATCACCATCCCTTTGTTCCATCCCATCCTCATCCCTCCGGACCTTGGGCTGCAAACCTGGCTTTCCAGTGATTTGTCATGCCATCTACCCTCTGGTAAACATACAAAAACTATGGAAAATCACCATTTTTCATGGGAAAATCCACTATTTCTATGGCCATTTTCTATGTCGCTATGCAACAAATTACCAGAGGGTACCACTATAGATGATTTAAATTACCGAAGTCTATCATCTCTTTTTTGAGCTTCGAAAAAAACATCGCTGCACATCGCAAATGATGACTTGCTGGATATCGCTTGCATTTTTTCGCTTCTTGAACATGAACATGGCAATACAATTCATAGTTTCACAACCTGGCTGAAAATGGCTGAAAAACCAACCGTCAGTTTCGTGATGATGCACCTCCAGGGGGCCCTTTTTGGCATCCAACATCTCCAATCCCGGGATAGGGACTGAGACCAAATTTTCATCGGCGAATGGTCAACTCTCATGTTCGTTCGGCAAGACGGAAACCAGCACGAAAGCAACTTCGTCAGCTTGCGCGTCAGCGCTTTTTGCGCAAGCACAAAGGACCCACATGATTGACCTCAGCTGTATGCCAGTATCGTTTTGTTTTGGATAGTGCAGAATATAATTATAACATAACATATATATATATAGGATAAATGATTGATACTTGATACTAATCCATCTGATATTCTCCACCAACAGATGGAATAATATGGAATGATATAATAATAAGGATCATCATAATAATAATAGATTCGATATTTTTTTGGATAGTGGAGATTATTCCATCTCGCTGAATTGCAATATAGTGGGATGATTCCGTATAATTAAACCGTTCCAGTGACGTCACGATGTGAGGTGAAAACAATTTACGATACCACTCTTAGATGGGCCATGGGATTAGCGAGCAAACTGGTTAGTGGCTGTGGCTTATCACGTACAAAAAATCCCAAGGAATGCAGTCAAAACAATGATAAACAAACGATTTGGAAATGGTTTATAGCATGTATAGTGATTTCGGGGATGGTTCATTATTGTTTTACTCACATTATAATCCATTTGCTAACTAGTTAGCTAAGTCCATGGCCCATCAAAGTCATCCTTTTTTCATGAATCCAGCGACATCCCTCACACCGTCTGACCTGGATAGTAGGCTGCTGTTCGCTGCTCCTGCCACCCCGCATCAACCCATAGGGCTTGAAATGGCTGCGATGTTGGACCCCCTGGTAATTGAAGATTGCTATCGAACATAGCCCATAGAAATAGATGATTCACCTATTAACCTATTAATTGATGATTTTCCATAGCTACTTGTATGTTAAATTACCAGAGGGTACGGGAAAACGTTCGTACTCTTGAAATGTCCAAAACCACATTGCAGTGCATGTAAAATGGCCAGGATATTGGGACATACATACATATATATATATATTGTAATATATATCATATCATATATCATATACATATCATATTATACATGATATATGATACATGATGTATGATATATGATATATTATGTATTATGTATTATATATTATCATAGCAAATATATATCATAGATTATAAATTATACTTTAAATATCATAGATTAGCCCTCACTGCTGGGACCTGAAGGGATGTAATACGGGGTCGTAGCTGTGAAGAAGCTCAAGAACTGAGATATTTTTGATGGCCAGGAAAAAAAATGAAAAAAACGCATAGTTATAGAATGTAGATGAATGTAGACGAATATAAAACATTATAAAACGTAAAATAATGTTTCCATAGAAAAGAAGTGCACAACAGCACCCATCCAATTAGAGCTTGATCCATCCCTGAAAACCACCAGTCCTGAGTAGAAGGTGCAAGCGGCGTGCCCTGAACTTTTTCCACTCAGAAAGTCGTTGAAAAAAGAGGAGACGGAGAGGTTTGAGATGGTTTGAGTCTGGCGTACACAGTTGAACAATGTTCAACATGGGGTACCAATAAGCCCCCATAAAACTGGCTTGACATGATTCCAATCCATGTTTGCACAATTTCGATTGCCGGGTTGGTAGTTGGTAGAGGGAAACCAATGATCTTTTGCAGTGTCAATTCGATCCATCCGTGGGCCTTCCTGACTCCCTGACTTTAGTTAAAGCCACCGGCAGTTTCAGATGGTTTCATTTAAACCAATTGATACCAATTGCACATATTCATGAACTGGGTCACTCCCCGAGTTACCTAAATTATCATCTCAAAAACCAATCTTTAAAAACTTTAAAAAAACCCATGGGTTTTGGGCACCCGAAGATTTCTCCCCAGATCCGGCCTGCGGCCGCCCAGCACCTGGCGAAAAAAACGTGCAGCAGGGGCCCCTGCACCTGTTGGTTGATTTTACCCACCATAAAAACCCAATCAAAATTGGTCAGATATATCCCATAGGATCCATGGTGCTGCTATATATGGTAACATGATGTAACATGGATCCCATCAATATACCCCAGTCATGTTAGCATATATACCAGCACCATGGATCCGTCATGGGTATTAAGATATTAGTCCACCACCATCAACCCCAGCAAATCAGCAGGATTGCACCAATGGATCCACTGTTTAATTGCTTCGTCAGTACGTACCGCATCAAATCGTTTCAGGGGGGGTTCCAGCACCATGATGCCCAATAGCTGGTTGGTTTATTTCATGGACCATCCATGCCAATCCTATGAAAATACCATGGATTTTATGGCAAATTTTTGCATGACAGCTCCATCTCCGTTTTAACATCGGATCACCAAGTTGATCCAAAGGTGGACCTGCGCACCTTTTTTTTCTGCACCATCTTACGCTCCAGAGCTGGTCTCCTGCGACACGCAACTAATGCATGTTGCTCACGGTGACGGGAGCCTTTTGTGCCAAGCCGTGTTTCTGTTAAACAGGAACACCAAGCGTCATGCTTGTGAATCAATTTCATTGATTGGGACAATGAGACCCGAAGGAAAATGAAGAAAATACATCAGCAGGCCATTGCCGGCAGATGTATATAGCAATATTTGAGTCTGCAGTCACAACGAGTCACAACAGTAGAAAAACGGATTGGAAGGCCTGGTGCCTTTCCTCACCGCTCAGTAAGAACTACAGTAGAACCGTGGAAAAACGGATTGGAAGGCCTGGTGCCTTTCCTCACCGCTCAGTAAGAACTACAGTAGAACAGTAGAAAAACGGATTGGAAGGCCTGGTGCCTTTCCTCACCGCTCAGTGGCACCTAGACCATCCTAGAGTCCTAGATCCATCTCGTAGAAAGGGGTTCTTTTCTACCACTGCCAATCCCAGAGTTCGATTCCAGCCGCGTTCGTGAGCCATTCGAAAGGCAACTTCGCAGAGAAAGCTGCGGTGAAGTAGCTGCAACCTCCTCGGCCTCCTCTCTCTGCCGACTTCCACACAAGGAAACGAAGGAGAACGACGACCTGCCCTTGGAAGACGATGAGGTCCTGGAAGACCGTGAGGTTGGTGATGATGGTTGGGGATTAGTGATCGCCCCAGCATCTAGCAGCATGTTCACCATGGCCTCATTGCCGAGGTCGGAAGCAACTTCAATGGGAAAGACAGGTTTCATCTGGATTGTTTTGGGTCCAACAGACTCATCAAAGTCACGGGGCTGGTTCACATCCGAAAAGCCATGTCGCTCCAAGAAGGAGCTCACCGCCTCATTACGGTACGCCATGGCGCGGTCTGCGTTGCGACTAGACGTCATGTTACTGGCGCGGTGTCGAACGACGTGTCCCAGGGATCTGGCCGGATCTGGGAGTCTGACGGTGCGCCTTGAGCCCAGGTGTACGATGGTGTACGTCCGCAGAAAGGAAATGTGCCTTACCCTCTGGTAATCTGACATAACTATGGAAAATCACCATTTATAGTTAGTTTTCCCATGAAAAATTGTGATTTTTTTATAGAGGGTAGTTCCGCCTCCCCGAAGCAACCCAAGTGACCCGAGCTGGCTTCGGGTGCCCAAGTTGCACAGTCTGACCCTGATCCAGTCTCAGGGCATCCAAATCCCCCATGACCAAATATGACAAAATCAGAAGAATGTGGTAAACCCAATAGTAAACTTAGTAAACCATCCCCAAATGGTGGGTTACTTATTGGGTTGCCCAAATTAATTCGAATATATATTCGAATGATATCTCCATGGACGCCAAGCTCCTGCGTCCTGCGACATCCCAGCATTGGTCGCTGATTTTTTAAGCCTTCAGCGTCTGTCTTCCGCGTTGACTCAGAACCCTCAGCAGTGAGCCAAGCTTTGCCCCAACGACAGCATGCCCAGATTGCCCAGATCCCATCATCTGCAACGAAAAATTCATGACATCAACTGGGACAAAAATAGATACAAAAAATGGAGGAAAAAAATACCATGTACAACATTGTACAACCCTAAGCTGTCAAGATACAAGACCTGTAACTCCCCCAGGATCTTGTTTACCAGGTTTCAAGTCAGGTTTCAACCTCGAATCATGGACCAAAATAACAATGAGGCCAACCGATTCAAGGGGACAGCGAGCCAACCGTCTCTGGAACTGCTTGGTTGTTTCAACCGGTTCAACCTGTCACTACTAGTATGGAGTTACCCTCTGGTAAACTAACAGTTTGCTATTGAAAATGGCAATTTATAGTGGATTTACCCAGCTATAAAATGGTGGATCTTTCCATAGTTATGTTAGTTTACCAGAGGGTATAGACAAAATCATCGACTTGGATATCTGATGATTCCTGCAGGCACCAACCTGTCCATCTTGAAGATTTAGAAGAATCCTCTGCTGCCGTTGGCACGAAAGGCAAAACTTCGCATGGGAGGACGTCAAGTGACACACACAACAGGGTGCTCAAACGACGCAACATCACCTGCTCACTTCCACGATTTCATTGTATTTCATTGATGTTCTCAAGTGTTCATGCCTTGAAATATCAACATTAAAACCATGATAATAACCTGTAGAAGAAGTCTCACAGCCATCTCCGAACCGCGCCGTTTCGCGCGTCGAGTTTTTGGCAGGTGCATCGTCGAGCGACTTGGGTTTGGAGTGCGGCCGTTTCGCGGCCATAGTGCTGAAAACTCACAGCCATCGAAGGAGGTCAATGGATGTACTAAGGTCATGACATGGTCACTGGTATGGTTTATGGTTACCCTCTGGTAAACTAACATAGCTATGGAAAATCACCATTTTATAGCTGGGTACATCCACTATAAATGGCCATTTTCAATAGCAAACTGTTAGTTTACCAGAGGGTATCCCAGAACGTGAAGCATATACCAATCCGCATATATATCCCGATCTTAATGGATTGATAAATATATTGTATATCATAATCGGAATTTACCTGGAATTAATGGAATTATATGACACTGGGTCGACCCAGGCTTTCGTAAACCCGAAAAACCCCTGCTGAATCATTCTTAAACGAAAAATGTACAGTATAATATATTCAGTTGGAATTGTCAAGACCCTAGAATGGAGCTACTGTACCTCATATAACGCCGGATATGTTCTTGGGATATTCCCTACAGATAAGCCTTATCTTAACGGTAGGTAGCTCCAAGAAATCGAACAAGAAGGAGCTTGGACCTTGGACCTACCCCGGCTGTTTCACATCCCTTTCGAATGTGTTAAGAATGCCAGTAGCTATCAGGATCCGAGACTAATCCAATGTGCAGTCCAGTCATAACTTGACCTTGGAGCTGATCTCTATAATCTTTTTGAATGGATCCTTCAATTTATCGTAACCCTACAACCCAATTATATATCCAATTAGATCATTTGGGATATGACATACTAGTAACATCTAGCATGTGGACTCATTAACCACTTTCTCACTGGGATGCAGCCCCCACGGGTAGAACATCTAGCATGTCGACCCCTAGCCTCACAAGGCATGGCTTCGTGCGTTCTCGCCACCCTGCAACATGTTCTTGGGGAAAAAAAACGTGTTGAAACCACCAATCAGATATGGGCAGGGCACTAATATATATATATATATACATATATACATATATATATATACATATATAATATATATATATATATACATATATATATATATACATATATATATATACATATATACATATATATATATACATACATATATATGTAATTATATACATTATACCCATGAGTTGGTTCAGAAAAGAGATAGCCGAAGTTTGGGCGGCACTCAGCGATTCAACCGCGTGCATTTGTTATGTCATCCCCTGGAGTGGCCAGTTCTCTCCATAAGTTGACGTCTCGCGCCAATGTCGCTGGAGATGTTCCATGGATTTCCATGGACCCCACATCATGGCCAACATCAATCATATAGCAATATATATAGCAATATATAGCAATACATAGCAGCCAATTTCAATCTTCTTCTGAGAAACCTCAGTTTTTCCCATGTTTTTCTGCCAGATCTGCAATAAGACGGTGGGATCCATGGTGCCGCCCAGTGCGGCAGGGCCAAACCAGGAGAGGTGACACGTTACAGGCTGAGGTGACACTCGTACAGGCTGAGTGCCCCACCGTGGGGCCATCCCTGCAACGGTGGATGGTGAAGGAGTGCTGGCCTTTCCCAATTGGGGGATGTGAATATGGCCATTTATAGTGGATTTTACCAGCTATAAAATGGTGATTTTCCATTAGTTATGTTAGTTTACCAGAGGGTAACTCCAGTAAATTAACATAGACCCTGGCAGATATATAGGGCTTGGAAGATTAGTGAAACCACTAAAAATTGGTCATTTTCAGGGTCGCACTGTGTATTTTCCATAGGGTAAGGTCAAAGATCCCCAGAATCTCAGGTCATGAAATCCACAGGCTGGAAACTTGGGTAGTTGAGGAATGTCACGCTTCGTTGTTCACCAGATAATCATAGATAATCCACATCATTCACCATCATTAACCATGGTTAACCATCATTAACCATCATTAATCATCATTAACCACCAGTCACCATCATTCACCATGGTTAAAACCAGCATATTTTCCCATGGTTAAAACCAGCAGCCCCAATGGATTGCAATTCGACTCGACCGTCCTATAGATACCGTGGATGGTGACGAGAAATTTAGGAAATGTCGACTGGCTACCTGCAAGAATTCGAAATGACCTGGTTTCTTTTGAAGATGCTGTTATATGTTGTAAGTATATATATACATATAATATGCAAATCTATTGAACAGAAGATATACATATAATATGCAAATCTATTGAACATTATACTTGTCGTTTTACATATCTCCATTATCACAATATGCTATATTATGCAGGTATCAGTACCATTGTTATCAATCTTTCCAGGCCTCTCAGCTCACCAATCCAAGAATGGATCCTGGCGTTTCGCCAAGGAAAACATGAAGACCCAACGGTGATTTAACGATTTTAACGGTGATTCCTACCAAGAATGGTGACTTAGTGGCGATTGAGATCTATGTAATGGTGATTTCATGGATATTAGCATCTGGAAAACATACAAAAAACTATGGAAAACCACTATCTGAATAGGTAAATCAAGGAACTAAATGTGCATAATTGTCTTTAGCTATGTTAGTTTACCAAAGGGATCCAAAGGGTATTACAAATACGAAGTTATTCCACTTTTAAGAGAATTAAACAATATTAAGTTTTTTTTGCATGTATTTGTGTATGTATGTATATATATATAAGATTCAATTCATTCCCATATCAAAAGATTAGTCAAGGTATTCTCGGGAATTTCCCCAACAGGAAACAGCCATCATTGGAGGGGCCAGACAATTTTGAGAGGATCTTGTGAGCATACGTTCGGAGTAAGAAATCAACAGTAGCAGTATGCAGAATCATTTGGCAGTGTGTCAAAACCTTGTACCCCTGGTGAACATCAAAATAGCTGGTAAATGGATGTTCATCCCCCTAAAAATGGTATGTATAGGTATTGATCCATAGCCATTTGAAGATAACCAAGCTGAATGGACGTTTGAGTTCGAAAATTTGGGGACAACCCCAAAACTCGATCTCCCCCACCAGTGGCTGGACATCCACCATAGTGACTCTGGGGGATGGTTATAAATCGTCCCACTAATAATTAGTATGGGTAAAACAATAACAAACCATCTCCCAAATCAGCATTTTTATATATTTTTATAGGTGGTATGTGTACCATTCCCAGTCATGGGTGGTTCATGGCATTGTTTTACCCACATTATATTCATATTCCCATGACTATACCATGGTTAGTCATTAACTATATATATCATATCCCCTTAATATCCCATTCATATACCATGAATGTTCCACTAACCATTAGCATACCATTAGTATACCATCTGTATACCATTAGCAGTATTGGTATAATTATTAATGGTTAATATGTTCCCAATCACTATATATACCATTATAAAAATTATATACTTAATATTACCAGGGAATTAGTAAATGGTATATATTACCATATATTACTTTACTATATTGCAATATACCTATTATATTACCAGTGGTATATATTAGTGGTATACTACTGTAATTCCCTGGTCATATAATATAATAGTAAATGGTAATATATATATATGGTATTACTATATATAGTGGTTAACATTTATATTACCATTATAGTAATACTATACTATTTTCCCATTTACCATTACCCACTATGATATATACCGTTAACATGAGTGGGAAAATAGTAAACATTAGGTTACATAGCACTAACATTAGTGGGAAAATAGAAACCATGTCCATTCACATTTAAATATAGGTTAATATTTAGTATTCCCTGTCCCATACGATCCATGGTGCTTGTATATATGCTAACATGACTGGGGTATATTGATGGGATCCATGTTACCATATATAGCATACATGGATCCTATGGGTGTATCTGGGTAAATTACAATAATTCACTAACCTGAATTAAGGCCATAAAAGGGGATGATTTCCCTCAAATAAACCATGATTCCAGTGCTCGGTCACAGTGAGGTCGTTGTGATGTTCATTTAACCATAACTGGTTGGTGGTTGACCTACCCCTCCGAAAAATACCATTCCCCATACCCTCTGGTAATTCAACATAGCTATTGAAAATGGCCATTTATAGTGGATTTACCCATTAAAAATGGTGATTTTCCACAGTTATGTTAGTTTACCAGAGGGTACCCCTCTGAAAAATACCATTCCCCATAAAAATCTTCCCCTTTTTACCGTGACCGAAGCGCTGCCTGGGACGCAGTCACGGGCGGAGGAAGCTCCACGGAATCCTGGATGTCCTGAGGAATTCCCCTGCATCCACTGGGGCCCTGATAAAGGCGTGGGAAGACCATGGGGAATTCATGGTTTTATTTGGGTTTATATGTGTTTTTTATGGGTTTTATATGGTTTTTTTATGGGTTTTATAGGTGTTTTTATGGGTTTTATAATTTTATATGGTTTTTGTTTGATGATTTCATATATGGTTTAATATAGGGATAATGTAATGATGGAATAACGGAACCATGGGTGGATTTTCTTTGATTTTCTATTGCGTTCTATTGCTATGTTTGATGACTGGAGGGCATATGGTACAAAACCAACAATAAAATAGGGAAATACTTGGGTAATATTGGGTATGTAATGTAACTAAAGTGGGAGTGGGAGTAATGATTATATAATGGTTTATGGTCATCCATGCCATAACTAATAGGAATCCTTAACTTATCATGGGTGTAATAGACCCTATGAAAACGGATTGATGTTACCACTTCGGGTCCTAAATGACTGGTGCTTGAAAACATCACCCAAAAGCTTGAAATAAATCCAGCTCACTCTGAATCGTCAAAAGGATCAACTCAAGGACCTCTTCTGTTTTATTCCTACCCTTCGGTCATCAAACGTGGCTAGCTGGGAAATCCCCGAACTTTTACTGGAGGCTCCAATGGGGAAATCATCTATAGAATACCCTCTACGCCAAGTTTGATGGCACCAAAGGACTTTTAGAATTATTACAAATTATTATGCCTACTAAATGATCCCTACTAAATTATACGAAACCATATTATGTCCCAGTGTTATCTCATTATGTTTCCACGTTTATCCAGTACTACTTATCAAGGATTAACACGGATTAATCATTATTCTCCCATTGCTATCCCCTCTGAAACCGCATAAAGCATAAACATATATATATAACATTATAATATATATATATAACTGACTTATAACCATATATAACTTATGCACTTTATAAAACCACATGGATCTCTCGAAATTCCGAAAAATCCGAAAAACCTCGAAGTTGGAGATGTCGTTCTCATCCTGCCAGCCGGAATGCGGTCTGTGATAATCATATTATATATACCCTCTGGTAATTTAACATAGCTATCAAAAATGATCATTTAGTTCGTGAGTTTTCCCAGCTACAAAATGGTGTTTTTCCATAGTTATGTGGCTGTTTACCAGAGGGTATAGATAATGGCCATAGACATAGTGGATTTACCCAGCTAGAAAATGGTGGATCTTTCCATAGTTTTTTGTATGTTTTTATATATTTCCCATGAAAATAACCATGGATTAAATCATCCGACATCATGATATCCCATTGCCAGAGCTATTCCATAGCTATCCCAGGGCTGCATATGCGTCTCTGTAGCTGAGATTGAAATGGTACCCAACAATAAAAACATATAAAAACCAACCGGGGCTTCATAAATCCAGGCTTGGTAGTACTCAAGATGTCAAAAAACCGATGGGCACAATGGATGCTTCAGAGTTGATGGATCCCATTTGAGAAATGAATCAACGGCTGCAATGAAAATCCGTGAAGCACCCATTTGGGCAACCGACATCCTAAAGAGGGAAAAATAGAGAGGGCGGTTTGATATACTATTCTATGTGTCATCATCTTGGGGTAACCCATCTATCAATCTATGCCTATGCCCAACGGACATCCCACCAGAAACACCGCCACGACCCAGGTTCGACCTTCATAGTGGGCTTGTATGGTGCAGGGTACTGCGCGGCACGGCGTTCGGACGGTCGTGGACTCAGATGGCACCCTCATAGCGGGCGTATACAGTAGTGGGGTCCCCACATCATAGAAATAAACTACCCTCTGGTAAACTAACATAGCTATTGAAAATTGCCATTTATAGTGGATTTACCCATTAAAAATGATGATTTTCCATAGCTATGTTAGTTTACCAGAGGGTAGACTTGGTCTTATTTTTCTTTTGCACCGCACGGTAGTGGCATCAGTTGAGTGAACTTCAGCAACCAAAAATGCTGTTTGGTGGTGGCTCAGCAAATGGGTATAGCTCTTTTGCAGGATTTTATGCAGCATCATACTTCAGATCATTTTCATATCCACATGTATGATCATGTAAGTAAGAGAACTTCAGGGTACCCTCATTCTCAATCCAAAATGGATCCGTGATTGACCCAAAAACCCCAGGGTACCCCCAGCTGCTCGTGGGTTTCTTGGGGCTTGGGATCTACCCTCTGATGGCACCTTGCGAACTGGAAAATCACCATTAAAATAATAGATACATCATCGAACTGTAACCATAGCAAACTGCTAAATGTACTATCACTTACTCTGCGTCTGAAAAGAAAGACACTTATAGTTAATTGAATTACTCATACCAGCACTCTATCAGGTGTTGAACATGGCCTCGAATGCAATATTTCGACGTGCTGAGTCGAGCAATCTCTGAGGCTTTCTTAAGACTGGACAGGATTCTTAATTGAGAGTGTGCAGTGTTCAAAACCCTCTATATAATATACCCTCTGGATCCCTCTGGTTATTTAACAGTTCGCCATGGAAAATCACCATTTTATAGCTAGGTAAACCATCTATTTCTATGGATCATCTATACCATGGCTATGTTGGTCATAACCAGAGGGTATATATAATATGATGTTCATTGTACGAGTACTGGCCGCCAGGGATTCCCATCCAATAGTGGATTTTTCAGAGTTGTTCCGCCATGAATTTTCTGGCTATGTAACTTTTCTCACCTAGACGAAAAAAAGTACAATCATCAGCCAAACAGGGCTCTTAAGACTGTGAAAATTTGAAAAATATACGGAACCCAAGCTAAAATCTTAAAGAAGATTCGGTCGAATTGAAAAGCACAGGACATTATTTAACATAGGAATGGCTTAAAAAATGTTTAAAAAAAAACTCCTTGTTTACCGTATGTTTGGATCCATCCGGCTATGACATCCGGCTATGACATCCGGGGACCACTCGCCAGGTGGGGAACATCAACCGAACTTGGGATCCATGTGGTACACCATCCCGCATCCCTTGAAACTGAGGAAAATACGTGTTGTGGAGGTTTCCATAAATGGGGAATCACCAAAATGGGTTTGTATATATATATATATATTAATATACATATAATATATATATATATTATATATTATGTATAGAAAAGTCAAACGCCAGGAATTTTAGATTAAGACTAACATGAAACACTGATATAATATATGATATGACCCATCTAAAAAGATTGCCCAAGTGTGTGGTCCAACCACAAGCGTTGGCGGGCGCCTCCATAGCCTCCAACTTGGGCAATTCATAGGTGCTGAACCTCGGGAACGCCCCGGGGCTGGAACCCCGAGCCATGGGTCAAAACAGATGGGAATCTATGGGATTACAATGGATATATGGAAAACCCACTGTCAATGGCCATTTCAGGAACCGATTGATTGGAGGTACCTAGCATATCTAAGGCCTATTTTTTAGGCCTATGTAAGGGGATATCCCCAGAAAATATGGCCTTATATGGCACAGTACCTCCAATTTAGGATCCTGAGATTCCCATTGATACTGGGTAGATTCATATTGATTCATGTTTTGGAGGAAAAAAAAAAACAATGGGGACCAACAACAGGCTTGCTCCCTAACCACCCCAGGTACATTTGAGGTGTTACTTTTGGGAATTAAAAAGTAAAATCACCATTTACCCTGCAAAAGTGGCTGTAGCTGAGGGTTGGAGCACCCCTCCCCTTACTTCACGGGTACCAAAATTTTAGGCTGATGTTTACCACCCAATTTTGGGCTACAATATATCAACGTTGACCCGTATAATCTATGGATTTGTTTGTGTAATATGTATATATATATATATATATTATTGTATATTCACATATGGAGGTTTCGTGAAATAGGGGTACCCCAAAATCATCCATCTTAATAGGATTGTCCATTATAAACCATCCATTCTGGGGATCCCCCATGACTATGGAAACCCCCATGACTATGTCACGGGAAACCCGGAAACCCGGAGTAGGATGGAAATCAAAAGCTTTTAACCGAGCACTTGGCTTCAACCCCATACCATTTGGAAACAGCTTCATATCCAACAGTTCCACTGTAGATGTCCCCTCTAAATGTTCCTGAATAGGAAAATCAGCTATGTATAAATAAAATGTTGTTTTTTCTAGCCAGGTTCGATTACCAGATGCTAGTTCTTGAGTTCAAACCACTGCAAGACTTGGAATCAACTTCACTAAACTACAAATCTGGAGTTTCCACCCGGAAACGGCCAGCACAACAACCCCCTTTCGCCGTTCGCCAGTTTTTTCAACGGCCGGTCCAAGACACCACTTGTTGGTGAGAATGTCTTGAGCTCCATCCTGGCACCGCAGACCTTCCTTGTTCCATGGGGGGATAGAGGATTTAACATGTGCATTTCATCATGGGATTGAACCCATGAGGATATTAACCCATGATAGCTTTTTAGATGGGGACAAAAAAAACATCTATGAATGGAATCCCATTTCCAGATTCATCCCCATTTCACGGATATGAATGATGGTATAATATGATGGAATTAAAACCATAGAAATGGATATTGGGATTTGCTTGATGGTTATGATGGCTACCCCCATCCTCTGATCATATGATTTAGTATTGGATATTATTGGATCTATTCACTCTGGTCGCCTTAGGGTGTGTTTTATGTGTTTTATATAAGGGGGATGGGATTCACGGGGTAAACCGTTTAGCCAACTGTTAGGCTTGGCCATCATGGGTGATAACTGTTTGAGGAAGCCCCCTTAGAAGTAAGTTAACTACCGTTTACACACGTTTAATAGGGTAAAATGGTCCAGTACTTAAGTAAATCTACTTGGGTAACTGAATCGTCATCACCTCCCAATAGTTTTTTTGGGTCAATTGGTACGCCAATGACTCGACCATTCGAAGAACCGCTGATTTTTGGGTAGCTCATCTTCCTTCATAAATCGCCAGCAACAAGCATCAACATGTCAGGTCAGCCAAGTTGTCCCAGCTTTTCCCGAGGTTTTCCAGCTTTTCCCAGGCTGCCACCGCTGGGCCACGATTGAAAACCACTCCCAGCCTTGAGATTTCCGAAGCGCTTGGACAAATCGGCCACCAGCAGCTTTTTGACCTCACGGTTCCATCAGTTCCCCCATTCCCAATGGCACCAGGATTCGTTCAATGGTAGGTGAAGCAACGTTGACTAAGCTTTGACCAAGGTTTGACTAAGGTTTGACTACTTCACTTTTGAGTTACCTAAGTTGATGCATAACGAGGAAAATTAGGATAATCAGTGGATATTGCCTATAGTTGATCTACACTAATTCTATTGCAATGAGTATATCATAAGTCTGGGAAATGTGTAAAACTACAATGACTCAGAATCTAGAATGACCAATTGCAATCCATATATATATATAATGAATATGTCACTAATAATGATGAACAATGATGAATATATCATTAGTATATCAAATAGAATCAAAGATATATATCATCAAGTCACCAAAAAGGTCTGATGTCAACGATGTCAACCCCAGATTCAATATATTCAATGGCTCACAAAATGATGTCAAACACGAGTTGCTTCAAGCATTCGCTGGGATCCCGCGGTCACGGGGATACCGGAGAAATGGGCGGTGGGGTGCCAAAAAATACCAGTCAAGCGGGGTTGATCCGTAGGATCCGCGGTTGAGTTCAAAACTGCCGACCCGACAATTTTATAGATGTTGAGCTCTTAATTGTTCTTGGCCCAGGTAATTGCCCGATGTTTGTCTTTGGCATGGTTTTTGATCATTCCCTAGATTTTCCTGGTGAAGCCAGCATCTTTGATGATTAAGTTAAATATGTGCCCATCCAGTTGTTTGCCCAATTGGTTTCTCAGGTTTACCTGGTAATTTGTGACTCTTTGACTGTTTGCTATAGAAACCATAATTTTGTAAAACCGTAAATCATCGAACTAAATCCATCTATACCAGTTCGCAAACAGTTAGTCATTGCCAGAGGATATATCCAATATGTTCCACTAAAACCATAGTTGATGTCTAGCTATATATACAGGTAAACGACAAAGTCATTCCTAAGTCATGCCTAGCTCTGATCGGAGCCCTTCGGCCCATGTAAACGCAGTTTCCAAGAAGTCATGCCTAAGTTATTCCTTTTGCATATTCCCCAATGGAACGCTAGCTCGAAAGTCGTGTCTGCTTTACACTTTAAACCGCAAAAATCATCAAAATACAAATGGAACGCTAGTGATGAAGAAGCTGGTTTCTTTGATGGTTTTTGCTTTCTAACTGTATGACAGAACAGCATGGAACGCCCTGGATCTGAACCATTCAGTCTTGCCCAACCACAAAAGCACG
>Ga0126342_10003332_pt1 | contig 26436 bp, 28 predicted proteins | sample Cyp1metagenome_FD_92528 | JGI IMG/M metagenome (GOLD analysis project Ga0126342, IMG submission 92528) | Coral microbial communities from Lord Howe Island, Old Settlement Bay, Australia - Cyphastrea 1 metagenome | ecosystem: Host-associated > Invertebrates > Cnidaria > Coral ...
ATATAATATATATATATATATTTATATATAAATATATATATATATATATATATATTGATATAAATATATATATATATATTGATATATATATATATGTCAGATAAAATGTCAGATAGACTGTCAGAAAATGTGCCAGACAAATCAGACAGAATGTTGGATAGAATGCCAGAAAAAATGCAAGATAGACTGTCAGAATATACCTGAGTGATAGAATGTTAGAAAACATGTCAGGATATAATATGCCACGCTCGGAATCACACGAAGCAGATCGAAGTAGTGCCTTGCATGGTATCGCATTTTGCGTCCGGAGATCTACTTCCACTGTTGTTTTTACACCTGTCGGCTTTCACATGCTTCCATTTTCTTCACTGTGCAGAACTTGCGGGGTTGACTTCGCGGCAGATGGAGGTACAAGTACATCCTGACTGTCCCATGGATTCCTGTCATTCACTTCTTCGGCCTGAACGACACTGGCTCTCTCTTTGCCCTGGAGTGGTGGACCCTCAGAAAGTTTCAGTAGACATTCAGACTTTACAAACGCAATTGTCCATCAATTGCCTATGTTTCTTGCATTGTGGTTGGCATTGTTCATTATGTTCATGTCACTTTTGGATCAGCTGGCATGTCTTGAGTCCTTAGCTGCACCCCACACTGTAGCGATTGGAGAGAAGTGATTTCGTCAAATGCTCGGATGCTTGGCCCAGGATGCACTTCCCAGATGAGGGTGCAGGTGGTAAATGCAATAAAGACTTCTGGAACAAATGGGTTCCAAGGCGCTTGAAGCACAACGCCTTCGTGCTGAGCTTGTGGGCTTGCGTGTGGCTCCTTGGCACGTATCCTTTGGGTCGGCCATTGAGCGAGGGATGGAGGTTCATGTTTACCGTGTCCTTCTTCGCTCGTATTGGTTTCTCTGCGGCCTGGATGTTCATCACCAACTTCACTCACTCTCTCCCCTGGAACGAATTCTTGGCACAGGACCCAGGCCGCACTTGGCCGGTGCTGCACAATATCATGGCCTTGGTGTTGGGTGGCAAGCATCGCTGGAACGAGATGCTGTTCCATGATGTCCACCACGCCTTCCCCAACGCGGTGGGCACGCTGAGCCAGCGTGGCCGCTTTCATGGCTGGGAGAAGGTCCATGACGCAGCGGCAGAGGTGTTGCACCGTGGCCTGTGGAAGCCAAATGGCGACGAAGAAACGCAGATGCAGAAGACCCAGAAGAAGCGCTCTTTGATGATGAAGCAGAACAAGTGAAGCAGATTGAGTTGCAGATGGAACATGATGGAACTGTTCCTAACTGTTCCAAACTGTTCCGACCTGGCTGCTGCGAGCAATAGTGCCCCTAAGCCGTGCATTGCCGCACTTTTTGCAGCCTGGGAATGCAGCGTAGACATCTTCGCACCACCGGCACGAAGTGTCGTAGGGTGCTCTTATCGCTGATTCCTGATTGCTGTGAGCAAACTGGATGCAAAAAGGGCTAGTAGTCAGGCGAGATTCTTACAACTCCTCATTTTTCAATGTTTTTGAAGGCCGGCCGCGGTGCAATCCGTTTCCAATTCACAATTTCCACTTCTCGTCACGATGACGCAGAGGAGAGAACATGTGTTCCAAATTGAACCTGATGATCTTGATGGTTTTGCATGTGTTTGCACAGTCCCACAACAGTCTATTTTCCCCAAGACCGTATAGGATGGCACGTTTGTCAACTGTTGCTTCCTGCACGCCAGAAGACGACCATCGCTGGCACTCTCTTGGTTCAAAAAATCAGCCCCTGTCTACAGGACAGGTTTGTTGCGCAGGGCTGAAGAGGACAGCGCCGCCGAACGCCAGACTAAGACCACCAAGGACATGTAATACCGTGCCTTCCAAAATGAGGTTTCGTTTTGATTTTCTGCCTTCGTTCATTTCATTTCAATAATTCAGGCATAGAAACATTTTTTTGGCACAATGTGTCAAAAGGTTTGGTTACATATGGCCGAAGGAAGTTTAGTTAGTCAAACTTCCGACAATATCGACAGATGGAAAAGCAGAGGTGGGAAGAGTCAGAGAAGAGAAGAGAAGAGAAGAAGAGAGAAAATCAGAGAAGAGAAAGAGTTAGAAGAAAGAAGACGCAGGTGCGCAAAAAGGTAAAATTGATTTGTAGCTCCGGAGGGTCGAAAAGTAGGCTCGCTACAGCGGCGGGCCCGGAGCCATCTGGCCAGATGAGAGATGAAAATTTGCACGTCGTTGTGGCGCGAAGCACGTTTGGAAGCCAAACAGGTACAAAACACACCAAAGTCGGACCACTTTCAAAAGTTGAGATGTCGAAAAAGTGCACGCCGTTGTGGCGCGAAGCACATTTCCAAGTCAAATTTTTACAAAGCACACCAGCTTCGGAGCACTTTTGGAAGTTGCGATGTCAAAAAAGTGCACGCCGTTGTGGCGCGCAGCACATTTCGAAGTCAAAAGTGTTAAAAACTGGCGGGCTCAGACCACTTTTGGACGTCAAGGATGCATTTCGCATGGCAGGTGGGGTACAAAGAGACATGGTCATCAGAGATGTTAGGAGGTCAGGGCGCTGTGCTCCTGAGAGGGGTTGCATTTTGGAGTATCAGATCTTCAGGCTTGCTAAGATGACTTTGCGTGACAGGTGCAGCACTTCGTATGACCTGGCATCAATTTTCGTGGCAGGTGCAGTACTTTAGACAGATGGAATGGAAAATTCGCAGAACGAATTGGTACGAGGACGTCAGCTCTGCACTCAATTTTCTATGTTTGAAGGAAGTCTCACAGAATTGCTGCGCTTTTGATGTTGTCCAGGTAAAAAACTGAGGAAGTCTCGCAGAATAGCTTCGTTTTCAAGCTTGCAAATAGACAGACAGATAGATAGACAACTACAACTACAAATACAACTACAAATACAACTACCACTATTACTACACTACACTGCTACTATAACTGTTTACAAAGATTACATCTAATTACATTTAATTGCATCTAACTACACTACACTGCAAAAATTACACGACAACTACTACAACAGTAGCAGCAACAACAACAACAGCAGCAACAACAACCACCACCACCACCCCTACTACTACTACTACTCCTCCTACTCCTACTCCTACTCCTACTCCTACTCCTACTCCTCTCCTACTCCTACTCCTACTCCCACCCCTACTCCCACTCCCACTCCTACCCCTACTCCTACTCCTACTCCTACTCGTACTCCTACTCCAACTCCTACTCCTACTCCTACTCCTACTCCTACTCCTCCTACTCCTACTTCTACTTCTACTACTCCTACCCCTACTCCTACTCCTACTTCTAGTTCTACTTCTGCTTCTACTTCTACTTCTACTACCACCACCACCACGACGTCGACTACTATTACTATTACTACTATTACTACTACTACTACTACTACTACTACTACTACTACTACTCCTGCTACTACTACTACTACTACCACCACCACCACCACCACCACCGCAGTTACAACTACAATTACACCAATTACACTGCAGCACACTACACCTACAAATACACATACAACTACAATGACACTACATTACACAACACAACACTACACTACTTACATTATATTGCACTACAACTACAACTGCAACTGCAACTACAGTTACAACTACCACTACATTACACCACACTACACTACAACTGCAACTACACTGCTTTACACTACACTGCGCTAGACTACACTACACTATACCACACTACAGTACACAACGCTACAGTACACTACACTACAGTACACTACACTACACTAATTACCCCACCACAACTGTCTACAACTGCAACTACACTACGCTAAAAACACTACCTTACAACTACAACTCCACTACACTACACTACAACTAATTACAACTAGAACTGCGCTACACCACATTACATCCAGCAGTTGTGGTGAGGTGACCACTGCAACCATTGCAACAACTCCAAAAAAAACACAACTCCAACCACCTTTCGGTCCATCAGTGGATTCACTCTGCCATCCGTGGTTCACAACAACCAACCTCGCCTATAGGCTTCCTATTTTTGAAACTTCTGCACTGCCTTCTGCGGTACTATTGGTATATCCTAAATAAATTGTGGAAGGAGTATTGCACGCATAAAGATATATTATCCTTTCATATAGCAGAATTTTTGATGTCTTTTATGTTGTGGCAGGACCTACGGCGGGTATATGTCAAGCATATTTGTCCAAATCTTTGTAGTGTTCTGGTACTACATACTTGTCAGATTGCATCTGTATGTATCTCAAGATATGTACCTTGTCAGATTGCGATGGAATATATGCACTATATGATATATATATATATATATATATAACCGAAGGAAGTTTAGAAGTCAAACTTCCGACAGTATGGACAGATGGAAAAGCAGAGGTGGGAAGAGTCAGAGAAGAGAAGAGCAGAAGAGAGAAGATCAGAGAAGAGAAAGAGCGAGAAGAAAGAAGATGCAGGTGCGCGAAAAGGTAGCAAAGTCGCGAAACATTTGCGTTTTTCCAATGATTTGTGGCTCCGGAGGGTCGAAAGTAGGCTCGCTAAAGCGGGTGCGGAGCCATGTGGCCAGCTGAGACATGAAAAGTTGCACGCCGTTGTGCCGCGAAGCACGTTTGGAAGTCAAAATGTACAAAACACACCAGGGTCGGACTACTTTTGGAAGTTGAGATGTTGAAAAAGTGCACGCCGTTGTGGCGCGAAGCACATTTCCAAGTCAAATTCTTACAAAGCACACCAGCTTCGGAGCTTTTTGGAAGTTGCGATGTCGAAAAAGTGCACGCTGTTGTGGCGCGAAGCACATTTCCAAGTCAAAATGTTTAGAAACACGACATGCCCGGACCACTTTTGAAGGTTCAGATGTGGTTTTGCGTGGCAGGTGCAAGGGATTCTGCATCGTGTCCAAAGTGAGCAAAACGTGAGGGTTTTTTAGCATTTCCAAAAACGATGGCAGGCGTGGGACATTTGAAGAGGATCTGGAAAGATGCATTTTCCGTGGCAGGCAGTACTAGAGACATGTTCATCAGAGATGTTGGGAGGTCCGGGAGCTGATTTCCTGAGAGGGGTTGCATTTTGGAGCATCAGATCTTCAAGTTTGCTAAGATGACTTTGCGTGACACTTCGTATGACCTGGCCTCACTTTTTCGTGGCAGGTGCAGTACTTTAGACAGATGGAATGGAAAATTCGCAGAACGAATTGGTACGAGGCCGTCAGCTCTGCACTCAACTTTCCATTTTTGAAGGAAGTCTCCCAGAATTGCTGCGTTTTTGATGTTGTGTCAACTTCGAAAAATGAGAAAGTCTCGCAGAATAGCTTTGTTTTTGATGTTGTCAAGTTCAAAAATTGAAGAAATCTCACAGAATTGCTGCGCTTTTGATGTTGTCCAGGTAAAAAACTGAGGAAGTCTCGCAGAATAGCTTCGTTTTCAAGCTTGCAAATAGACAGACAGATAGATAGACAACTACAACTACAACTAAAAGTACACCACAGTACTGCCAGCAATTATATTACGCTACATCACACTACACTAATTACACTACACTGTCACTGCACAAATTGCATCTTTTTACGCTACACTACACTACACTACATTACACTACACTACACTACACTAACTACACTACAACGATGGACAGTGGCTACTACTACAACAGCAGCAACAACAACAACAACTACTACTACTACCACTTCTACTACTACTATGACTACTACTCCTCCTACTCCAACTTCTACTACTACTACTTCTCCTCCTCCTGCTACTTCTACTACTACTACTGCTGCTGCTGCTACTACTACTACTACTATTACTACTACTACTACTACCACTACTACTACTACTACTGCTACTACTACTACTACTACTACTACTACAGTACTACTTCTACTACTACTCCTACTCCTACTCCTACTACTACTACTACTGCTACTACTACTACTACGACGACTACTACTACTACTACTACTACTACTACCACTACCACTACCACTACCACTACCACTACCACTTCCACTTCCACTTCCACTTCCACTACCACCACTACCACCACTACCACCACTACCACCACAGTTACAACTACAATTGCAACATCACTACATTACACTACACGACGCTGCAGTACACTACAACTACAAATACAAATACCACTACAATGACACTACACTGCACTAATTACATTGCACTACACTACAACTACAACTACATTACTTTACACTTCACTACGCTAGACTCCACTACACATACCACACTACAGCACACAACACTACAGTACACTACACTTTACCACACTACAGTACACAGCACTACAGTACACTACACTACACTAATTACCCCACCACAACTAACTACAACTGCAACTACACTACACTAAAAACACTACATTACAACTACAACTCCACTACACTACACTATAACTAATTACAACTAGAACTGCGCTACACCACACTACATCCAGCAGTTGTGGTGAGGTTACCCCTGCAACCATTGCAACCCCTCCAAAAACACAGCTCCAACCACCTTTCGGTCCATCAATGGATTCACTCTGCCATCCGTGATTCACAACAACTAAACTCTCCTATAGGCCTCCTATTTTTGAAACTTCCGCCACCGCCTTGTGCGGGATTACTGGTATACAGCACATCATGACATTTGACAGGTGTACACCCAAATGTTCGTCCTTGTGCGATACGACTTTTATGGGTGGGCATCCCCCAGGCCACCATGGCAGTTTGGCGAGTTGCTCGACATCTCGGCTCGACACAGGCCATGGTGATCGATCCATGGTGCAGGTGTCCCATCAACGAAGGGAGATGCCGTTGAAGATACCACACTGCAACGCTAGTCGCCTATTCGGCTATTCGTAGGTTTACATTGGTTGAATTTACTTCCGGAACCCTGTGGAACTATGAAATCAAAAGATTGCTTGCACTAGATGCTAATAAAATTTACACTAGGGATCAAAACCCCTCAGCCCACTGGACCCATACCATACCGGTATGAGGGTTTATGCAAAGAATCAGATTCTGTAGCCCCATGGAACTAAACCGTTCCGCGATTCTTGTTTACATGGTAGATCGCGTTACCTAATAACATGGAGTGAGACTATACCGATATTGGGGGTCCTATTGGGGCCCTATTGGGGCCACTAGGTCGGAGTGGATAATGGAAAAAACACGGTTGATTGAAACAGAGGGTCCCTGGAAAGTCAGGGTTTGGTATGTGTTTTTTCCAAAGTAGTTAGTGAAAAAGTCGTGCCTGAAACACAATGCATTCTAGGCAACCCCTGAGTCCTGCCTGTAAAAATGCCATGCAATATTATGTACCCACAATCATGATTGGTCGAACATTGGGTGTGATTCTGAAACAAAAACATGAAAGGCCCCTTCGCTGTTGGATCTACCAGTGAAATTTGGTGGTTCCCACTCCGATTTTCAGGGATGGCAACGGGCTGCACGAAACTTCTCCACAGATCTGAAGCGAACCTTGACCTATGAGGCAACGAAGCTGCTGGGAGTGTACTGGACTTGGACTTGGATGATTTTAAGTTAAACACGTTTGACAGTAAACATCATTAAATGATAATTATCACTTGTTATCCAACAAACAGATTCAAAACTGATGAAATGGAACATGACAAGGGTGTCCACACTCATGCAGCATGGGACCTGATTCGTGCGCAATCCCAGCCACAGGAGCACCTGAAAGAAGGTGGGAAGATGGTGGACTTTGCAGGCGGGCACTTCCTTTGCCATGGCAGATGGCAGATGATTCCAAGCATTGTGCTTTAGTAATCAAACATGTGGATGATTTTGTCCATTTCTATGCCCATTGTTGCCCCTTGTTGCACATTTATAGGGATTTCCCGGCTAATTAGCCATGTTTGACTACCGGAGGGTACCGTTCCTGTCTTGTTTGGAGGTTATGGCATGCCAGTGCAGTATGAAGCCAAAGGGAGCAAACATGCCCTGAGCATCATCGATTCCACGAAGTGGACACGAGTCTTGTCACAATTGGTTGCAGTGGCAAGATTGAAAGTAAGATTAAACTGTATAGCTAATGGAGAGTTGCAGATTAAGAACTACAGGCAAAATGTGAAGGACTTCGATCAGAGTTCAGACAGGTTCCTTGTTAGTTTGTTGTTGTTTACTTAAGCTGTTCTGGCTGACATGATTTGATGTCTCTTGGTTCCATTGTTTGCAATTCTTGTACAAAATGGTGCAACATCGTGCACATGTCATCACATTGGTCTAGAATTTCAGGTGTTTGTTTGAAAAGGCTGAGCCATCCTTAGTGAATCGCATGACCAGGAGAGAGCGCTTCTCTTTTCGATGTGAGCCACATGTGCAGCATTAGGTGCCTGGCGCGGCAGCGAATCATGGCTTTGATGTAATCAACGGATAGTTTGCCCCTACGAGCTAGTTTTCTTTGTGTGTGAAGTCAACATAGCTTGGTGCAATATTTTGTTTTCTGCCATTGTACGTGGTGATGAGCTGTGCCATGTACGGCTACATGGGAGGGACGATTCTTTGCTTTACTGCCTGTGTTGGTGTTTAGAGTTTTGAAAGAAAGCACCCCGTCAGAAGGCAGCAACGAAATGGTGGAACAACGCCTTAGAAATTATCACGTTATCTGAAAATGGCGTCTTTACAGATTTTCCTCTTTGGTAGATTCCAAAAAGTGCCCGAAATGCAAGCTGATTCAAAACCAGAAGCAAGAGGACCAGAATCCACCCGTTCTTCATGCTGGATTTAAGCAGTACTGGGTAGCAAAGCAAGGGCTGAATGCAGCATTTGGCTTTGACTAGCTGTTGTCAATGGAACATTTTTCTTGAATTTCCTTTTGAGCAAAGCAATGAAAAAAATTGCCAATCGCAGCAACTTGCATGCACAACTTGGATTGGTTGTATGACATCCATACTTTGCCGCCACATCTTCAAGAAACTAAGTCTTGAAAAAGTTTACATTTCTTCGTCACATCATTTGTTTATCACATCGACCTTCACCTTGCAGCACCTTGCGCCATGGAGGGCAAACGCAAGGCCGAAGCGGGAAGCTCCAAGGACTCCAAGGCTGCGCGCTGTGTGGCGACTCCAGTGCGCTCCACAGGCGTGGATAAACCAAATGGTTTTTTTTGTCACCGATTTGTCACCTTTGAAAGCTGGATGATGCTGGATGTATGTCACCATGAGATGGTCTGATGAGTCTGATGGTATTCAGCATGTCATGGCGCCCTGGTAACGAGGTTCGTCCAAGACCTCCCAAGTCTTGAAAGTGACAGCGCCGGCGACTGAGGCTTTCAAGGCGAATCTAGGCTTTGGAAGTAGCTAGCGTAGTTCAGGTGTAGCTAGTGTTTACATTTGTTGGCATCTACATTCCCAAGTGGGCTGCGTTTCTTGAAGCATGTGAGCCGTGAGTCAAGCGAATGCATTCACGCAATCCGCTGAAGTCTTCAGCGACCAGATATTCGTGGTTTCTGGGTTCGCGAAGCAGATCTCAGGAAACTGACACTTGATGCTGTTGAAGCAGAAACTGAGCGTCGAAAAATCTACGGAGGGCAGCCCCTCACAGAAACAGTCAAGTTGCTTCAGTCCATCTGCAAGACGCTCTTCTGACATTTGCTTGGCATGCCAGTATTTAGGGAGGATAGGATGCCTTCCATAAGCCAACAAACATCAATGTGCTGAGAAATCCAAAGCAGTACTTCAACCACTGTGCCATGTAAATTGTTTGAGTGGTTTTTTGCCATTCTTTTGGCATGTTACATTTCTTGATCCAGCCTAAGGGCACCCAAATTTGCCCCACGTTTGTCTAAGGACAACCCCATGGACCTTGGAGGCACTTCGACGCGCAACTGGACTCAAAGGGTTTGGGGGAATCGGGTAGCAAGCTTTTGTGGGATGTTTTGGGGCTATATTCGCCGTTTTGGCGCTTTGGGTGAAGTCCAACCATTGGCGTTATTTTCGAAGTTGATTGTCAAGAAGGTGAGTTGGTCGTTTTTGGAGTTGCTCTTGAAAACAAGTTGCATGGGTCATTAGATGTCGTTGCGGGACACCGAGATCCAATAAACGGAGGACGGTGGTCACGGAACATCCCTTTGGACGTGCAATGTTTGCCCTTTTCAAGCGACAAATATTTGGAAACAAGGAGAAACGGCCGAAAGAACAAAAAATGATGGCTACGGAACTTCTGTTCGCGCGCCATTCCCGAGAAGAATGTGCTAAGGCCATGGAACATGACCTCAAGCAGCAGCCTCCTCAGAAACGGAACTTGTTGCAAACAATCTCAGATCCCGAAGAACCTTTCGTTCATCCTCCGGCTCTTCGCCTCGGAGACTACTTCTTCAACCAGAAGTTTCTGATTCTGGTGAAGCCTGGGACCTCAGTGAGGGCCAAATCTGTGTGAGACAGTGAACGTTTTACATTTGATTTACTTATGGTTATGATTTAAGGATATTTAAAAGATTTTAAAAGGTAATCTTCGATCTCATGTGATTTGGAATGATTTCGGGGAAAACTGACCTTGATGTTGATTTAGGGGTGACATCGGATTGATTTTGGGTGTTTCTCATGTGAAACGAAGGTCAGATGTCACCGACATGGTCAAGGCGGAGATCCAGCTGATGAACTTGCTGGAAGGCAAACGCCCTAGCTCGGGCGTCATCTCTTTGAAGGAGCTCGGGCTGAACATGTGGCCTTGCAATGTGTAAAGTTTTGGTGACAACGAATTGTGTCAAATGATGCTGTTTTTCCAACTGTCCAGGATTTTTATAGAGGTCGCTTTGTTTTTGGTACTGCAGGAGCTTGGCAACACGCGGCAATTCCAGGTGAACCTTGTGCTGGAGAACTGCAGGGTATGTGCAGATGGCAAGTTGAGAGATGATCGCTGCAAGATCACGTTTGCCGTCGCATCTTGGAGACCCATCCATTCACGTCAAGTTGTTTGTATTAGAGTGTATTGTCGTATTAGAGTGTTAGAGAGTCAAAAGCGATTATTCGGCAAGATAGACTTGGGGAAACTGACCTCCTCTAAGACTAGATGGGTGACTTTGATGTTAGTTGTCGATAGTTGTCGGATGTTGCGAATATTGTGTGAAAATGCTGTAAATCCGTTTGTTTTGATGTTTTTTCCTATTTAGCTTAGGTTTGCACTTTTCCCTGTGCTAACATGTTGGCCTTCTGAGGAGCCGGAAGTGGTACATGAGCTCCAGCTGGTTCGAAGCCGCATCCATGCAATCCCTGCCTCAATCCACAAGGATACAGAGAGGAAACTCGACACTGCGTGGGACACCTTTGGCGGTCTTTTGCGACAAGTGCAAGGCAACTTGACAAATATTGCGGGGTCTAAATGCTGCCGAATACATATTCTTCAAAATTGTTTTGCAGTTGTTGGAAATCTTGTAAGTTGGAACGGCACATTGACACCGTGGGCATCCGTGGGCCTCGTTGCTCCACATTGCTTGAAAATTGTGAGGCCATCAGGAACTGCAAGTCGAGAGGTCCCAGTTCAAAACCTGGAAAAAGGACTTGCATGGTCTTGAGACACGATGTGAAGCGCTGAAGACGGAATATCTCATCATGCAACTTGCCGCAGGCTTTTTCGGGTCAACATGCTTCATGGATCTTCATGGTTGGTTGAATTTCAATTTTGCTTAGTTTCCATTAAGAACGCAGCACTGAACGTCTTTCTTGTTATTTTTATCAGCATTCTCGCCAACCATTCAGCAACCTTGCCTGCAATCCAGGCACATCCAGGCACTGTTTCACTTAGTTTCGCTCAGGTTCGTGGGCAGCAGCGGTGCTGGAAAATCTCGTCTCATCAACGTCCTGTTGGGTGACGCTCCGGTGCTGCCGAGTGCTGGGGAGGGCTCGGCAGTCACTGCAGCCACCGTGGAGCTTCGCTACTGTGCACAGCGGCCCCTCGTTGCAGAACTTGTTTGGGTTGTCTCGAAGGTTGCCGTTGCATGGATCCATCCAAGACATCAAATCTCATACGTCTCTTGTATTCTCTTGTTTCCTTGTGTTTGCATCTCATTCTGAGCAGCTAATTGTTGCAACAACTTGTTACTTGTTCCTCACGCTTCAACTTAATTTCGCCACCTAAGTTTGTACACAGCGATTCTATACTGTCTTGATCTTTGCACCTACCAGGTGAGTCCAGCTTTTGGCCCGACATGTGTGATAGTATTTCCATGCATTACATATGCAATGTTTGAGGTTTTTTACCCGAACAAGATCTTGCTCTAATCAGATGCTTTCCAGACAATAATGGTACTCTGCACCAATACCGGGATAAGATTTTGTCCTGCAGTTCGATTGGTGGTTGGCTTAGGTCGAAGGGCCTTTTCCCGTACACGTACTACGTGGAATTTGAACTCTACAGTAAGGATGAGTTTGTCGCCCAGCGTGATCGCATGACCCAAGAGTTTTTGGAGCAACTTGACTCAATTGATTCTGTTGAAGGACATTTGCATTCTATTCCAGGTTGTGGCATCTTCCAAAAAGAACCAAAGGCTTTGAAACCAACATGGCTTGAACTTTTTGAACATGTGCAATTTGTAAGGTACTGGAATTTCATTGCGCAGGGTTTGAAGGAGATCGCGCAAAAGAAGCGAGAGGAGCAGCAACGCCAAAAGCTTTTGCGCAAAGCGCAGCGGGCCGAGGAGGATGAGCTTGAAGAGTTTGGAGAAGGGGAGGAAGAGGAAGACGAAGGGGAAGAGGACTGCCTGGGAGGGTAATGCTGCAAACCAAGTTGTCATGAAGATTCATGCAGTGCAGCGTCATAGATACGCAAGAGATCGCATGAGCACATTCGAATTCACCGAAGTTGTGTTCACATATTAGAAGAGTATGGCGATGCAGTACTTGAAGGTAACCTACTCCAGCTGCGCTTTTCTCAACAACCTGGCTGACCAGCCTGGCTTGTGATCACTCTAGAGAGTTGCCTCCAATATCCTTTAATCAATTAAGCGAGTCCAGGATTGACCGTTTTGATCCTTATATTCTGCAACCCTTAGTTTTTGCGGTCAGATTTCGCCTCAGGATATTGAGATGGATTTTGACAGCATTCCACCTTCGAAGCCTCCAAATGACGAAGACGCAGCTCGTGCTCGACATGCCTATGATTGGTTCGAAGCTGTTTTTGGCACCCAAGCCATGATTGGATGGCCGTCGGCAGATGCCTTCAAACAGGCTAGGTGGTGTAAGATAAGGTAAAGGCGGTGGAATCAATGGGATGAATGGGACTGGTATAGTTTTTCTATGTTTTTCTATGTTTTCCTTGCTTATTTGTCATTCAACAAGTTGCGCGAGGAAACCAATTGTATTTGATGCTTGGTTAGTCTTGCGCTTGCCACAGGCTTTTCAACACTTCCCTGACTGAAGGCTTTCAACAAGACGCCGCAGAAGCTGAACGTTGAACGGCAGCACAAGCACAGTACCGAGAACCAGGGAAACCTCTGTAGCCTCCTCAAGATGTGGCTGACTCATGATACTTCCCTGGCCAAAGAAGGGCAGTACTATCCACTGGTGTCCAAGGCAAAAGTGAGTGGTCCCTGGTCCGTTCTCGCCCCAAACTTGGTCTTTGTGGACCTGCCAGGAACTGGTGATGACAATGCCGTGCGAAATGACATTGCACAGAGGGAGTTCAAGAGGGCAGACTTCGTTTGTGTGTGTGCTCGGGTCGACCGGGCGGTCACGGACAAGGCCTCGCTCCAGTGGCTCGACAAATCTTTGCGGGACATGCCCAGCGACAATGTGGCCTACGTGGTGACAAAGTGTGACGACGTGAGTGCGGACGAGATCAGACGCGACCATGGGATGAGACGTGGCTCTTGCAGCAAGGCTGCAGAAAAGCGTAACGAGCTCATCAAGAAGCAGTTGTCAGCAAAATCAGTGCAGGTGTTTACTGTTTCGTCCCGGGACTATGCACGATGCATTGGTTTGGAGGATGGAGTTCCCGCTGCGTTCTTGACAGAAGAGGCCACGCAGATCCCAGCAGTGCGCAAGCACATCGTCGACTCAATGAAGTCCCGCAAGATCAAGGCCATCCATACGTAGCTTGAAAGATTTGGGGTTCATGATGGCGCGCCGAAAAAAACCACTACCAATTGCCTGCTGTTTTCTCATCCCAACCTTTTTGTACCTTTTACAGTGTTACAGCCCTTGAGGTTCTACCGGACAACTTTCGCCATCTTATGCCACAGTTTTTCTCCGCCAAGTCAAAGGGAATCACCAACCTCCTTCTGGACAATCCCCCAATAAGAAGGTGTTGACAGTTGAAACAGCCATTATCGGTGGCGCTACATGTTTCAAAACACCTCTATCAAATCCTTGAAGTTGCCAGGCGCAACAAGAACTCCTGGAGACGTTCGAATGGCAATTGCGAACCATGCAGGCACAGACGCAACCTTTGCAAGTGGCACAGTACAATGGGCCCCAGATCTACACCTTGTTTGAAGAGCTGCTGAGAGACTTCACGCCGAGGCTGAAAGGCAGCCGGGGTCAGAAATTTTGTGAGAAAATCCAGGCATTTCACAGAATATCGACGTCAAAAAAATTGATCTGTAGTCTCATTTGGGTTGTGTTTGTAGCCTATTGATATCAAAATCTGTTCAGACCAAACCAAGGAATCTCTAGTTGCCAGTCCTTGCGAGAGCCATTGCCCCATTGCCAAGTCCAGCAGGCCATGCCCAGAAATTGCACGACGAACTGCAGTCAAAAAGCAACGATTTGAAAAACGCAGCGAAGACTGGCATCCAGGCAATGAGGGTCGCGATTTCTTAAAATGATTGTTTTCAGGCAATGGTTATGTACTTGTTTTGGTATGGGCCAAAGAGTGTTTGAGTATTTTGAGTCTTCACATCTCCAAACTGAGCAGATTAGGCTGGAATTTTCATTCATCCATATTCATCCATATTCATCCATATTCATCCATTTTGGGGGCTCATTGGCTGGGAGTGATGGAACTCTAATCGAACGTTGCATCCCATTAAAACAGGCTTACATCTTGCATGGGCTCCGTCGCCTGGCAGGAAAGCCAAAGCCGTTTGGGCAGCAAGGCGCATCACTACGGTGTGGGTTACCACGGCCATTGGGCGAGGCACAAAGCCCTGATAGTGCGTGATGGCCAATGGGCTGGCATGGACATCCCGCAGGACAGGCGGTTGCTGCCTTGCTGTTTTGGGACGGCGTGTGTCAGTCTGCTTGGTTTCCTGTGATTTCCTGTGTAAACTGGTCCTGGCAGCCCAATTTTGACTCAGAGCAGAAAAACCCAAGAGCGAAACTCATGCGATCGGTAGATTCAACTGAGTTTTCGACCCTGATGTAATCCTGAGTTTTGAACAACCCAACATCTGGCAAAGCAAACTTGCAATTCTTCTAGTCGCGGCCTTTCCATGGGACCCCTAGCAACCCCATAGGGTGTTGGTGCGTGAAATCAAACATATCAGTAATTTATAGAGCATTTTAACTTGAATGATTTTTTGGCCCCGCCAAGCATTCGACCAGTGTACTTCAACACAATCAATTCCAAAGAATTATAAGAATTCACGTGAATTCACTAAATTTCTTTACTTCATCCATTGAAGTCTTCCGTTCAATTGTTTTGTGTTGATCAGTCGGGTTTTTTGTCAACAAACTAGGGGACAATGATGTTTTGTGTGTGACGTTTGTCTTCCAAAAAACAAGTCAATTCTATTCAATGCTTGTGTTTTTCTTGTGTTTGTGTTCCCTCTGAAGGAAGTGAGCGAACCTGTGGTGAGCGGGATTGACCAGCATTGGGATGTCTTCAACATCATGCCGAAGAAGGCAGCGAATTTCAGGACATAATGCTCAATGTAAAGGATATTGAGATGCCAGTTGTTTGAGTCACCTCAGCAAGTTTCAACTCAGCACTCTGACACATAATCACACATACAGTATATGTCTTGTCAATTCTCTGCGCTGTCGTGAGTTCGGAATGAATCTGAACATTGGTATCCTGGGTTCTCACCTGCCCACTGTCCCAATTTTTGAGGAAAATTTAGTTCTCAGGAGCATCATCCTATAGTCACTAATTGTCGTCAAAGACCTAGTCCCATATCATTTGGAGGACATTCTCACAGAAAGAAGCCCGGCATTTCGTCGAAGCCTTTGCCGGTCGTTTGGCACCATGGCCAGAGCTGTGTGAACATGTGCGTCAGCTGGGTCCACTGGCTGTGCAAGGTGCCTGGGGGGCCCCTGGGGATTGGATGGCTTTGGCCGACTTTGTTGGAGATTGTGCCTGTCAAACGTATACTTGAATCAAGTGAGCTATGGTTCAAGCATCTGTAGTGCACATAATGCACATGATGCACTTGGTGTGTCGCAGGTATAGGCCATCGTTTGATGCTTGGCTTGCGCTTCGGCAATTGCAACCCTTCGATGATCAGCCAAGATGTATGGGAAAACTTGAAGTTGATCAGTCAATTTAATTCAACATCGGACATCCATTGAAGTGCAAACTTGTCATGCAGTTTGACATGCGGCTTTCTTGAACTTCGCAACTGCCTCCTTTTTGAGGACGGCCGTTGTTGGCAACCTGGACGCGTTCCTGCTGGAGAAACGCGCAGGCTATGCGGAAGAGGTTCAAGCCGAAGTACGGAGCTTAGTTGGGCGTTTCTGATCAGGACCCCAACATCTTTCAATTTCCTCACTTTTGGATATTTTTGGTGGGTTACACGGTGTCGCCAGAAGCGCGCAGATAATACTCACACCAATCATCTGAGTGGCTAGAATGAATCCCTCTTGCTCCTAGCTGCACAGAAGATTCATTTCGAAATTCCCCTAGGTTGGGAGTTGGCTTCAACTTTGGAGCAATGTCCACACCAAAACTCACGGGTGTTTCTTTTATTTGAGGACCCCAAAAACAAGAGGATTAAACGATATTAAAAGCTCAGCAGTAAATACTATCAATGATCTATTTGGTTGGTTTTGTTTGATTCCCTGTCAAAACAAAACCTGCAATATCCCAGATTTTCCCAAGTCGTGACAGTAAGCATTAAGGGTTTCTGGCTTTGAGCTCACCTGCCCAATTCTGAGGTCAAAAGAGAGCTATCCACCCACCTTTACGACGCCAAACACAACTATTCCGGGACCGGCTCCGTGACTTTGGTGGATGATATAGGTCTCAACTCTCAACAGTTTTCAACAGCTGATTGTTGGCTCTCAATAATTGATGTTTCGATATGTTTCGTTGTCTTTGTTTGTTGGCTTCAAGATGGATGAATCATGATGAATCGGTAGTATTCTACCTGTGTTTTTTTAAATCAGCCAGTGGGTCTTCAGCTACTGTAGCTTTGTCTTCACATGTTTTTGTTCCTTTGGTTCCGAGCGTCATGAACTCTATTGGGCCCTGCCTCTTCAGCCTCTGAGTGATTTGAATGATACGACCAGCGACGCCCAAAACATCCCCAGACTTTCCCGGCATTCTATCGACCCTTCCGACCTTTCCGACCTTTCCCTTTCCAGGTAAAACGACGGAAGCAGAGTGTCACAGATTCCATCCCACGCGTAGACCTGCGGCACAGCGCTGCGTCTCCTCAGCAGCGCGTGGCGGATGCCATGGAACATTTTCAGCTGCTGCTGGAGGAGACACCAGGGAAATTCCTATGAATCCACCAGTATGCAGGAACGAAACTTGGGAAGAGAAACTTGCAAGCTTGGCAATATTGGATTGGTTCCCTGGCAGCTTGCAGAAAGCTGTTGCTTGTGACAAGTATGACAATTATGGCAATCTGTGAGTTGTCTTTGAACAATTTTGTAGCAATGTATCGAACTGGAATTTTGGAGCTTGAAGGAGATGATGAACAAGACGGGCGAGGTGATGAGGCGCAAACATGAAACGTCTGAATATTCACACGCATCCTGTTTTCGATCAGGTGGCGCGTCGATCTTACATTTGCTGTCATTTGCGTGTTAACTTGAACAAGTCTGAACACCATTAATTACACAGAAAGGGTACATGTACTGCAATTGATTAGATGTTCCCTGCAGTGAAGCACAAAACCATTCTGAAAACCAGGCGAATACCTAGAACAATAGTTGAGGAGGATCATAAATGAACCAAACCTATGGTCTCAACGTGGAAAGGACATTGGATGAGCTCCAAGGTAAGCTCCAGATTGAAGGCCATTGTTCAAAATCAAACAGTATACAACAGCACAGCTTTCCGAAACACGTTGACTAAACAAATTTGATGGTTGGGTCCATCTCGCCAGGATGCAACATGTTTCCGACTTCTTCCCTTCTATTTGTCTATGTTTGCATTAAGGTGTTTCGGCCTCTGTCCACGCTTTCATTTGGACTCACAAATATCCTTTCTAGTCTTTTCATTTCCTTCCCTGTCCTTCCTTGCGTGTTTTTTTTCTATGGAGGGGCCCTCCCATTGATTCACGGCCATAACTCAACATCAGCAGTGGCCAAAAATCTGCTTAGTTGGTCCTGTTAGGAATTTATGGGATTTGACGTACCGGCTACAAACAAATGCTTGCAATCCTTCTGATTCTCAGGCAAGAATGTTACCTTGCGATGGACATTTTATCATCCATGACTTGAGAATCCCTATTCACCAACCACTTGGGTGTACAGTTCCGTGCATCAACGCGGTTTCTTGGTGATATATCTCCGGGTTTGAGCCACAGCCACCGTTCCCAGTTCATTATGTTTACAGGAGCTCCTTCGCTAAGTGCTGGCACGCCGCCGAAGAACGCTCAGAGGAAGCCATGCGGCAACGCGAAGCGCTCCATGCAGTGCTGTCCCAGGACGCACAGGTGCCAGGGTCACCTGGGATATTCCACTTTTGAGGTGATTTTTGACCCATTGCCACAGCAAGCCATAGCTATGAAGAGCAGACTTAAGAGGGATAGGATGGGATTGCCAGTTTTTCTGGCTTGGGGATATAAGCAACTTTACTGGATGTTCCCTGAATCGCGGGGTACGGCGATTCGAGGGCACCGATCTGAACAGGTGTCAAGAGGTATTACATATGACAATGTTGGCATGTCGTCTACTAAGCACTGCTTGTGAGAAAGGCGCAATGATTTGAGGCTGAATTGGACTTGGCATTGAAATCAGAGAGATGGTTGTAAGACTTTCGGACTTTGATGGCACCATTTTTGCTTAAGCCCATGCAGCTTGTCATTGGAACATTTGGAACTGGCCTGGAAGGTGTTCCATAGTGGCATGAAGCCTGCTATGCAAGCAGTTTCCACCAGTGATGTGTTCGGCAATGCTTCGACATCTTGAAATTTTCGGGGTATTTACAGAGTCCTCCATGGGGAGATGGACGCTCTGTAGTGGGCATAGTTGTGCTTCTGAATCTGGATTTCTGCGCGTGAACTTGTGTGGGATCCATGAAACTTTTGGCCCAACATGTTTGATGCTGTGCATCTCGGGGTTTGTCCCTCTTAGGGAATCTTTGACCGAAGTTTTCAGCAAAGTTGGCAAAAAAAGGAGTGTCTTGACAATGCTTGGTCCGTGTATGTTGCTGTGAGGCTAGCATTTTGGACAGCTTGAGCATATATCTCTTTCTGTCTATGCTGCCTCAAATCAATGGAACAGATTCTGACATCGCAGTTGGAAGCAGTTGAGAAGGGTATGATGAAAGTGACCAAAGTACACGGTGACCCATGCTAACCCTGCAAGAAAAATAGGCATCCCTCCAAATTCTGCTCAGCAGTGGACCAGCCACAAATTAAGGATTGAACGTCACTCCTGATGGGGAGGAACATGAGATGTTGTATTTATCTTCCCAATCTTTGCACAAGACTTCGAGAAGTGAACTTGGACCATTCGTTATTCTGGACGTCAGTTTCACGCAGTCACCGATGTCACCGATGTCACCGGATATTCTGTTGATTTCGGGGATGTGCAGGGTTGTACAGTCATATCAGCTGCAAATTTCTTGTCATGTACCGGATCAAAGACCCAAAAAGACATGAATGTCCCAATATGTCCCAAACCCCACTGATTGGCAATTTCGGAATCAGAAGCATTCCGACCTCAACTATAGTTTCTTCATGTTTCTTCTTGTCATGATTGGAAATCCGTTCCTTGTATTTCAAACAAACTGGTTCCAGGCCTCTCTAGATCATTAGTCGACCAGCAAACCACGTTCCTCAAAGGATCTCCTGTCGGACCGCTGGCCTGCAAACGGATGCTGATTTGCAGGTGGACTGGAAAAGATGCATTCGACTTTGTTGAGCGGGTGACGACCGCTGATGTCTACGGACAGGGTGGTGGGGCTTCAACTACTTAGGGTCCGTCAAAGGTTTGCAGACTACCTATTGATCAGACAAGTGCGATTTCGGGCTCCAGAGTCCATTGCATATGCTATCGTGTGGGGATAGTCCTTGATATGTCCACACATTTCTTGCTCGTTGTTAGATCAACAGCTGGTTTCCAATCAGTCAACTTGTTCTCGAGCCACTAGGACTTCCTCCAATGACGGGGTCTCTGAGTGTGATCACCAATGAACGAGGGGGTGTCATCGATGACACCCTGGTCCGGTACCCAGAAAAATATGCCGATGTGAGCCATGGCTGGCCATGTGTTGTGCTGATACTTCAGCACAGCCTTGAGGTAACAAAATGCAACTCGAAGGAGCATGGGGAGCATGTCTACCAGGCAGCATTTGATTCTGCTACGCTTTTTATCGCCAGCCAGTTCCATTTTGAGGAAGAACCTGTTTTTTCATTGATGTTGCCGCTGTTCCTGCTGCTAGTCCTGCTGCTTGTCGATGTGACTGTGGTTGGTGGTGGCAGTCACCGCTGTGTTCTTGGATTTGTTCACTCAAGTAAGACGTGAGGGACTTTGTTATTCATGAGGACAGACTTGGATTTATTTTGCATGAAACCACTTCAGATGCTGCTTCACAAGTGCCTTCTGAAATTTGTATTTTAACTTTAGCTCTTCTTAAGCTGTCCAAGCTTCCAGCTATAGAGTATTGTTCCCACTGCATGCCAGATGTATAAGTATGCTGGCTTTGGGATTGACGCCGCTGGTGCCATCAGGTGGTGAACGCAGGCTGTGCACCGAAAGACTTGAAGCACTTTGATGAACAGTTGGGAAAATTCGGTGGCGATGTCAAAATGGAGGCCCCGCAGACCATGCCGCTGTTTGTGTGCGGGTGCACGTGCGAAGTCTTGTAGCTTCGAATTGATGGGGACAAAACCCACGACCGAGTAAAACATGTAAAAACAGTACATCCAACGAGTTTTGTGCATATTGCCAGACGATGGCTCTGCCATGCTCTGCCAATAGTTTAATGATGTTTTATGTACAACTTGTTTTTGAGCGATCCATGGTGTTGGCATCACAACAGTCCAATGAAATACTTTGACTAATTGTACCTCTTTGGTGCAGGTCATGTGGGACAACCGAGGGCTCTTTGCCATCCAGGGTCCCAAAGCAGCAGAGGCATGGACGTGGGCAGTGTTGAACTGGTGAAGGATAAGAAGGATTCGCACATTGTCCTTCACACCGTTCTTGGCGTAAACCAGATGTGATCGAAACACATGCTGCCTTGGCACCTTGAAGGTCCTTCAACGCCTTAGTCCATCCACAGATCTGAAGTCAGTGCCATTTGGCCAATGCCTTTGGATGACTTTGGAAGGCACCGGAGGGCTTGGTGGACCAGCCAAGCCCAACTCCAGATTCGCTTGTTGGTTGGGTATCGTAGGGGGTGGAAAGCCTACCTAGTATAATGACCATAGTAGAATCTTGCAAATAACCACTATATACCATTATGATTAACCAACTTTTGGTATCATAACCCGTCACATCCCTTGGGTGTACATCATTATCATTAGTGATACTATCATTACCACCATTCTGATCATTGTGTATTTGATGATGGTTGATGGTTTTAGAATGGTTCAGATATCTATTATTAATTATTAATTATTATCTACTGTATTATTATTTTGTTCGACCATATTTGGGATGATGATCCCCAATGGCTTTCATATATTTTCGGTTAACCCCCAAACCATCACTGGGTGCCTCAGGCGCCGAGTGCTTGGTCTCTCGGTGCCTTGGCGGCCTTGCAGCGGTATGGGTACTGATTCATGGTAAAATTGATGAAGACCACTTTGGTAAGGATAAATGAGTGATAATTAGTGGATAGTTTCTTTCATTTTAGCGACTGTAGTTTCGCAATTATTGATGAAGTGGATTGATTTGATGTTTGAGTTTCTCGTCCATATGTATTGGAAAGTAGCAGCTGATGCTAAATAGATTTGATGACTTCCCTTCCAACAGGGCGTGCTCCAGTCAGGTGTGGCTACACCGGCGAAGACGGCTTTGAGGCCCTCCAGACGGACTTAGGCAACGTTTTTCAAACAACCATTTTGGTCATTTTCTTGAAAACAAATGCCACAATATGCAATATAGATTCAATAGGCTCTTCCAAAAATTCTCTTCACGGCACTTTTATGCAGGAGTTTGCAAGACTGTAAGAGAGTTTTCTGCGTGGCATAGAAAGATGAGTATCCTCCCTAAAAACCAGACTTGTAGACAAATGTAGCCAGTATTATACTGTAGACTGTTTGTCCCATTTCGATCCATTTCATGCCGGTAGTTCCTTAACTGGTTGGTTCCCCAACTGGTCCATGTCACGAATTTGTTTTAGGTGGTTCCCAAACAACCTGGCCACTTAAAACATCTCAAGCATTCTCAAACATATTCAATGAACAGAATTGGATAGTACAGCATTGCACTCCAGATTTTTTGGCGTCGCTCCGCAGGTCTTTGTCCCAGGTTCAGCCGCGGTGCCCGTGTGGCAGCTGTTGTCTTCCCAAGCAGAAGTGCGACTCGCAGGGCGTGGGGCCCAGGGGGCGAACGGTGAACCAGTGAAGCGTGGTGAACCCCATACTTGTAGCTCGTAAATGATCTCCATGTAGAGGTCATGATAGGTCATGATCCACCCCCAAATGGGTTTGTCTTGAAAATGGGGTATCTCAGTATCCCCAACAATTTGATGGTTCATCACATCATCATTTTCGGAGGCAATGGGGTATATCCTGGGGGATGGCAATGGACCCTTTTTATCCTTTTTTGTATTGCGCCATCCAATTTTGGGGTTCAATAGTTTTGACTCTATTGGTGGTGTTGAGCTGCAAAGAGACCCATCAAGATGGCCAATTGCCACTTGCAATACGGTTTATGATTAGATTGTGTTGGATTTACGAACCATTACGAACCTACGGAAATCGGAGGGTGCAACTTGGTGGTGGGTCAAAGTGCTACATTACCACTTTTTGAGTGGAGGCTTTGGTTGGGAAGAAGGAACTGCTATCTATCAGCTTGAAAAAAGGTACGTGTTGCTTTCAGCACCGCACGTAGGAGTGCTGTTCTTGTGAATGCAATTGCAAAGTCATAGACTTGAGGAACATTTTCTGGGAAATACCATTTGTACTCTCAAGCAGCGAAGGGTATCACGATCCCGAAATCATATACCTCTACTAATTACATCTAATTACTGCAATTCCTATCAATTCCTCAGATAATCCCGAAAAGATATTGTTTGAAGAGCGGTTCATAGCGTTTCGATGTTCAGTTCCTTGGTTTTTTCCTTTGCCTGCAGGCTGGGGGCCCGAGATTCCCTGCGCCTGGAAGCCGGGCTTTGCTTGTATGGCCGAAACCTTAATGGTCTCGCGTCATTCCGGTCACTTGTCGGAGACATGAGGATCATGCATGGTAAAGACATCAGAATATGCTCAGAGAAGGTTAGATGTATTTTTGAACATTCCTGAACCATCTGTGAAAGCCGAGAAGACATGAACAAATTTGCGCCGTTGGTTTCTTATGGTTTGTCGTGGTTGGAGGAAGGCACGAATTTCAAAGGACTTGACCGATGTTCTCCATGGAGGGTCCTCATCCAAATGCCTGAGGCACTACTAGACTGCTAGGGAAAAAGATGGAAAAAGGAGGTATTCCAAGGTGTTTTGTGGTTATTCAGATATTCAGATCATGTCTCTCACTGCTGAATGCATGTGGAACAAGTTGTGATGAGGGTGAAGCATGAAGTGCTCAGTTTGGTCAGTCCCTTCTGCAGATTTTGAGTGAGTAAAAATGACACTGCATATCACTACATGAGAAGGAGGTCCATGATTTGCCTTATGTGTGGCATCAGCCTGAATCAGTACATACTGAAGACATGACTACCAAATAAGATAATCAGAGCAAATAAGTATGCAGTAGTTAGTGACTTGTTTACATTCTATTTACATAAATTCAACGGAAACAAAGAAAAAACACATGTGCGCAACCGAACGATGTCAAGGTCACGAGCTCGATGAGGACTCCAACTTTTTTCTGTACTTTGGGCACAAGGGTTGTGGTGTCGTGGGAATTCTTGGTGATCACGACGATTCCAAGTGTCCAAGTTGCAGCGATTTTACTGTAGGTCTAGAGATGATTTAGATGACCCAATCATGGTCAATTGGTGATTTGTTGGCTGTTTGCTTGTGCACCAATAGAACCCACTTATATATCTTGTTGATAAAATTACAAGTTTGAATTAATGAAAAATGAACTGCGTCAAGATAGCATCGCCAAATTACCTGTTTGCTGAAAGCATGGTATTCTTCCACCCACCAAAATTCGCCCTTTCATTCGTTCCTTCATCTTCCTTGTTCTCAAAGAGCGGTCCAATGGCCATGGACAGTCTACCCTGCTTCTGGACTGCCAAATGTATGCAGGACACCACTCCCTCGGAGGCTGGTCTTAGTGGGGATCCCAAACAAACCGCTACTTTCAGATGGAATAGGCTGGGATATCCTCTGACACAATGGTGTAATGGGAAAATCATCATTTTTAATGGGGATTTCCTCAACATCCAAGAACAATGGTTCCAATTCGCAGCTGAAGGGAGCACAACTTGTGTCGATTCGGCTTTTCTGGCCGACTCCAACGACCCAAAGTCAGCATGGCATAGTACATGCACGACAGGAATTTCAGGGGTTCATGCTTTGAGCCCCATTTGAGGGTGCTGTGATTTTGTTGTTTGAAGATGCTAGCTTCGTTTCCAAATAGAACCTTTTCATGCAACATCATACAACATCATTGACTACAGTGAGACACTCTGAGGCTGGGTAGTGCCAAAGGCAAGACGAGAGGGTGCTAAGAACAAATTCATTGGAAGCCGGGAACTTAATAAGTCAGCAGCAGGAAAGTGGGATGGAATTCACCTTGGATTCCCACAGCTTTGCGGCAAAATCTCCAGCGTTGTAGGTGAGGAGATTCTTGCCCAACTGGCTGACAAGTCGCGATACAAGAGGTGCGATTGGATGAAACATGGCAGCCACTAGCTGCAATGATGGCCCCCTAGGACCCCTACAAGATATAAACAGTAATTACGTGCATTGACTACTCATAGATGGGGTTGACTGGATTGACTCCAGTTCAAGACATTGGAATACAAGTTGTAATTCTGTCTACACACAACATGATTGATATACGATATTTATATATATATATATTATTTATAATATATACATTTATTATGTATATATTGTATGTAAACATGCAAGTATATCATGTAACATAGAATCATGCAGAATATAGAATTATCTAGTATTATAATGTATTATTTACAAACATGTAACATGTATGCCATGTACAACTAGCAGGGGTCCCATCTTGCATCAGGCTACGTGCTGGCCTGATGCCAGCCTCTGGCCCTCCAGCCAGAGAAGGTGCTGATATCGAGACCTTAGATGGTCAGGTGGTCGGAACCGTGCGGGCCCCAGCTGATACTACTGACAACCTACTGACTTCAAGCTACACCATGCTACACCTATTTCATTAAGATCCATTAACAGGACATTCCCCTAGCCTTGTTGACATTAATTAGTCCAAAGATCAAGTGTAGCACTCCACTGGAGATAATGACGAAATGGCAGGATCCATAGCGTCGTTCACAATCTAAGTGGGTTTCCTCATGCCAAGAACATTGGGTAGGTGTTCAGCAAATCCGGGCGCATGCATTCTGATTCTTATTGTGAGATATTGTGAGTATGTTTATCTTTAGTTTTATGTTTCTTATCGAATATTATTACTGCTATGCTCTCTATATATAATATCCTCTAAAATATCCTCTAATATATAATATAATATATAATATAATTTGATATAAAATATTATTTAATATATAATATAATATAATATAATACAATATAATATATAATATAACATATAATATAATAAATAATATAATATATAATATAATATATAATATAATATATAATATAATATAATATATAATATAATATATAATATAATATAATATATAATATAATATATAATAGAATATATAATACAATACAATATATAATATAATATATAATATAATATATAATAGAATATATAATACAATACAATATATAATATAATATAATATATGATAAAGGATAATATATAATAT
>Ga0126342_10003333_pt1 | contig 26435 bp, 26 predicted proteins | sample Cyp1metagenome_FD_92528 | JGI IMG/M metagenome (GOLD analysis project Ga0126342, IMG submission 92528) | Coral microbial communities from Lord Howe Island, Old Settlement Bay, Australia - Cyphastrea 1 metagenome | ecosystem: Host-associated > Invertebrates > Cnidaria > Coral ...
GGAAGGCTCAGTTGTGCCATAGGTGGGAGGGCGTATTACGCTTGAGCCATCTTCGTGGAAAAGCTGCGGTATCATTCCTACAGGGCTGGGATTCATCTGTTGGCAGGGACCCAACACTTTGGTTTACAGGGATATCAATTTAGGATCAGGGATCCTTACAACAGTTGTTGGCTTGCTACCAATCTTTCGAGAATATATACATATAATGTATGTATATATATATATATATTTACACGTATACAGATAATGTACGTATGATATACAGTCTTATGTATATTTATATAGATTATAATAGATTCAATATATTGGCATCCATGTCCTGAATCTGGTATCATCTGGTACATCGTATCGCCAAGCAGCAAGCTGCACAGTAGTTGGTCTTGGAGTCAACTACAACCTTGACGGCCTGGTGGTGAAAGAAACCAGCTATCAGTTGCATCTGCGCTGTGATAACTCGATGTCTGGGGCTGTCAGGGCCTGGGGGCCAGTGCGGCCCATTGCGGCCCATTGCGGCCCATTGCGGCCAATTGTTTTGTACATGTAAAGATGGAGGAACAAATCTGTAAAGAAAAGTAAGAGAAAAGGAGGAGGAAGGGAAGAGGAAAGGAAAGGGTCAATCTGTGTCGCTGAGGTTTTGCAAGGGTTATCCCTTATTTCGCTCTTGTCTAAAACAGCTTCAGATGTGGACATTATATACAATTATAGGCATCGCTTTAAGGGGAAGCCCATCGGTCTAGTGTTTGGTGCACTTTCCAGACATAAATAAGCACTCCCTGCTCAAGTAGTCTATGAAGTTTTAGCCGTACCTTATATCCCAGCATAGATCGGTACTGTAACTATATCTTAGCACGAATTGATGTGCACATATAATATAAGAACATAGATTAACTATCCTCATCGTCATCAACATCTTCATCGCCATCGTCATCGCCACTTTCGTCGTTGTGATCGTCGTCGTCGTCCTCCTCCGCACCAGTCATCATCATCATCATCACCATCATCATCATCACCATCATCATCATCATTTTGATTTGTCAACGGAGTTTCATTACAATATAATAATACTACTACTACTACTAATAATAATAATAAGCTTATCAAGCTTTCTTTGGTGTATACAGTTGACAGCAGCCCCACTCTGACTCTTAGACTTTTTACGTGCGAAAAACGGCAAGATTGGGGGCTAGTGGCTGCATACTGGAGTGTTTTGCTCATTGGATCCATAAATATCCTCAACGTATCGTAATGTCGGATTAGGACAGAAATTCTGTTGCAGCTTTCAAATAGGATATAGGGTTGCGACAGAGTCTGCCCCAGCAAGGATGATTCATGAAGACATCGCCGGCTAAATCTGATATCTGTAAGGATCCATGGAAATTTGGATAAATCTGGGATGAATCGAAACCGGGCCATTTCGAATTTAACACCATCATGTGGCTATGGTACCCTAGGTACCCTAGGTACCCTAGGTACCCTAAAATAGTTGCTTCATGGATGGTTACTCCCCACAAACATGGTAATTTCATAGGTTTTGACCCATACCCATGTCTTATTACCGGTCCATCATGTCTTACCACGTCTTACGCCTTGGGCCTTGGGCCTTGAGCCACCTGCCGTTGTGGGTCAAGACCCACTTCTCCAGGCCGGCCTTGTCCAAGTCCGCTTTCTCATCCACCTCGCTCCAAGCTGTCCGGAGGTACATCCAGATGTCAGTGATAGTGATCGTTACAGTGATATTTATAGTGATATTTATAATAAGTGATAGTGATTTATAGTTATAGTGATAGTTATAGTGATAGTTAACTCCTATATAGTGATATTGTATAAGGACATAATATAGGAGTTAATCTGAAATATCTGAAATATCTGAACATAGTTTATAATAGTGTCAGTGATAACTATAGTGATTTATAATTGAACATCTACATCTATAGGAGTTAATCTGAAATATCTGAACACGGGTTTCCATAGTCATGGGGGTACCCCAAAGTTTGGATGCTTTGATGGAAAATCACCGGACAACAAATGGATTATGAACAAGGGTACTCCTATGACTTAGGGCATATTTATATGCCTTGTTGATGTTCAACCCAAGACCAGGTAATAAATGATCCATCATTGCTGGATCAGGACTTGGTCACCCAGTACTTTGGAAATCTTTGGAACAGTCGTGGCGCCATGGCGCCATGGCGCCATGCTCCCGGGATTTTCGCTTTAAGATATCTGCACATACTGAATACAGAGATACATCAGGATATCAGAAGAATACATCATGATACCTCAATACACCTGATGTAGACGTGCCAGTTCATGTCTTATATGTTTACCAATACAAGTCAAACAACATTTCTATCGTGTCTGAAAGCTAGGACAGGAAACGTAAGTTGGAGAGCCTCCTTCCCGAAAAACTTAAGTCGCTTGAAGTCGCATAAACAATGTCAGGAAAACCCAACGTGCGAGTTGCACCAGTTGCACCATTGAGGGAGGTGGATCACACATAGCTAAGTGCCGCTGTACTTGTGCAATTGGTGCAGGGGAAGTCCTTGGAATTCACCCTGTGGCCGCGCCCAGCACTCTTGTCCCACATCTGTGCTGCTGTTGTCCCTACGAAAGTGAAACTCTCATGAACTTTGGCTCCTTGATTTCTTCTTTCGAAACTAGGACCCACCGACTTCGAGGCAAAGATCTCGATTTGGAAAAAACACATCGTTCTCAGCCAAGCACGTGTAAAATGGGTCTATACACGGAAGAAAGTGAGTATAGTGCATAATGATGCATAATGTGCGTATTACAAAGGCAGCTTGTCTGAATAAGCCTCCAAACATGCTAGAAGAAGCATCGGTCTAATATTTCAAATCAAACCACTCGTTTGAGACATGGCACCTGCATCACAAAGTTACGGATGGTAACAGGGGAAATAGGGGAATCAACAGCTCAGTCGTTCTCAATGCGATTCGGGGTCATGAATAAAAGGGAGGGGTATCTATCAACATGTTTCAACAAGACAAATAAAAAAAAACATCTCTGGGCCGACCTAAATGGTGAATTACATTGAATTCCTGGCTTTTCTCCAAGTATGTTGGTGAGATTTCGGAAATTTGCGACCAACCGAGTTGCTGTGTTAACATTCCGCAGTCTGCAGTGGAGTGGGGGATGACCTGGGCAGACTGGGCCCATCCTCGGTCTTTGCCGAGGCTGGGCCCACCCGCCCGTCATGGGAAATTTCCACGTCATCCACATCCACCACATCACCGGCAATTTCCAGCACATCAGAAGCAGAATCGGGCACTCTTTGAACCGTCTCCTGAGGACAACCCATGTGGAGATTCCCTTTGTTTTCGCAATCGCGGTTTTTGGACATCAACAAATTTGGACAGGTTCCGTCGAATACCACACGTTTGTATACAATGTCTGAAAACCGTCGGTCCCTTTCTTTCCAATTGCCGGAGTTTTTGTGGTGCCTCATGTGCATCAACATGTGGGATGGTGTTGCATGATGGACTACACGGCTGTAGACTGCGGCAAAGGGTCTGGACTATGTTCTCCGCCTTCATCCTTGAAGAAGCAAACTGTGATGTTGTTCACACCCTCTCCTGTCAGGGAAGATAGGGAAGCTGGGATATTCGTACTTCGGTGGGTGATCATTTAAGTTCTTTTAGTTTTTGATCAGCCGTATCCCAGGTGGGATAGCACTGGTAGGGAACACTGGTATACGCTGGTCCCATCTGTTTGTGCAATTGGTCAAAAAACTGCTGATCCATGGGGTTCCTATCCTTTTCGTTTTTTCTAGGCCATATAAATACGGTGTTCGAAAATACATCCTACTTATCTACAAATCTTTAACCTAGAATGAACAAACCTTGTGTCGGCGCCTTGTGGTTTATCTTAGAAAATTGGAATCTTGAACAAATGCAGCATGTAATGCAAAAAAATGTTACAAACCACTTCCCGGTTTGCAAACTCTGCGAGCCGTCCGCTCGCCGTATCTCAGCCGTCCACACCTGTTCGCTGATTTGGTCCCAGATCTAGACCTCGGCTCCAGGCTGATTTCTGTGCGAAGATGCGGAAGATTCCACATGTCACATGCCTTTTGCAGCATTTTTGGGCTGCCAATCCAAAAAAAGTTCCGAAAGACATGTGGTCTGAGTGACCTCATTCGAAGTTGTGCTTCAGGCTGAAATGAGCCCAAACAAAGGATAATTTTCAGTGAGGATTTCTTCAAGTCATTTCACGTGTCCAGTTTGGGGGTTGCTGTGTTCCAGTTATCCACTCTTAAGCGACCGTCATTTTGAGACAGCAAGTATTGCCTTCTAGCTCAGCTGGTTTTATCAGTCAAAACCCACATGGTTAAAATCTGTGCTAGTCATCATGGACAAAGTCTTGACTGCATAAAATGTCTGCTTGTCACAGGCTGAAGCTATCTCACACCAAGTAAAGCTGGTCGTTGGTTTTAATCCTTCTGAAAAATATGAGTTCGTCAGTTGGGATGATGAAATTCCCAACATATGGAAAGTCATAAAAGCCATGTTCCAAACCACCAACCAGTAAAGGCATCTAAAACTCATAACATCAAACAAACCATTCGGATTTGAGCCATGAGCCATCCGAACTGGAAGGCGTTTCTGCCGGGGCACCATATGGATCTCTCTTGGCCAAGCAATCGCAGAGCAACGGCTTCGACGTCAAGGAGGACCTTCTGCTGCAGGACGTGTTAAATTGAATGGTCATCCACGTTGAATCACCTTGAGCAATGAGTGTTTTTCTTTTTTGCAAACCATGGCAAGTAGATAACAATGGTCCGCAATGGATCGTAATTGTCCATATATGGAGGTTTCCTAAAATAGGGGGACCCCAAAAGTATCCATTTTTCATCATTTTAACTCATTTTATAGGATTTTCCTTTATAGATCAGAAACCAACCACTTTGGGGTGCCCAAATTATCCCAAATTTGGAAACCCCCGATATCACACTGCCAACATCCCATGCTAGGCCGCAGCCGGCCTGGCTGCCAGCGAATGTCCTCTGGATGGTGTTTCGAATAAACTCGCAGGGAGGCGAGGCGGGGACGCGGTGTAATACCTGCCAAATCATGGCGGATGTGGAGATTTTTACTGGTCGTAACAGAGGTAGACTATGGATATATATATATATATATATGGAAATATATATATATATGCTATTAAAAATTATTGAAACATGTCATGCCACGATTCCTTTATAAAATTCTTTGATCTGCAGAGTCACCAGATGACAGAAATTCTGCTGATCGGAAGGAAAGGTTCAACATTGTTCAATTCTTTGGAATCACACGTCTCAAAATCAGCAATCAAACTTCATGGTCCTCAACATCCTATGATATCCTGTGGGTGGGAGCAGGATTCTCAGGAATTTTCCAGGCGCTGGAAGTTCCATCTACCCACTGCTGCTTAGCGGCCCGGGAAAGCCAAAGAAATGGATAGCAGGAATAGCCAAATAGTTCCTGAGCACATGAAGAATTTTGCTGCGCCACATTGATGAACTGACAGAGGACACCAAATCAAAGACGTTGTGAACATCTTCAGAAAACCCTGCAAGAACATTCAATGATTTCTTCAAACGGAAGTGCAAATTGGAGGATTTCCAAACAACTTTCCGGAATACACAAAAAAATGAATCAATGACCAGTCGCAAATAATGAGATATTTTTCAGATCATGGTGGCAACATGTGGCAACATGTGGCAACCTGCAAACCACAACCCTGTGGACCAACCACGCAGAGAAGTTTCGCATTGCCGAACAAGTTGGAGTTGTGTTCCATATCCGGTGGTGTTACCAGCAGCTTCCTCGCTCGGCCTCATATTCGCAGGGAGAGGTCATCATTGATGATAGTTTCCCAAGAGATCCAAGTACATTATGATCATCATCACCACCACCATCATCATCATCAGATTATCACCATCACAGCTAAAATTCTGTGCACCCAGCAGCTCCGATAAAACCTCTGTTTTGGGATTCTACCCCAGACGAGTGGCATCGCTTGAAAAGCGACAAGGAATGGTCAACAGGGATCAATCCATCTGCTTCTCCATGAATAAACAGAGTCGAGCAAGAAACATTGGCGATGACGCTGCCTGGAATCAACATGAATCAATCAGTAGCCGCTAGGCCTGAAGGCACTTTAAAAATATCCACAATTTTGTTCAAAAATACTCAAGAATACATTTGATGTCGTATGAAAACTCATCCTTGTAACCACCATGACGACCAACAAGCACTAATACGTTGTTCAACAGCTCTTTGCAAACTCTCTCGTCAGCAAAATCAACTGATCGCATATTGCGGGGCGGCGTGGGGACTTTGACTTTGTGCGATGTTTCTTGAGGCATACAGTAATTGGTTTCGTTGCGGTGTGGGTCTTAAATGTCATGTCCACTCCAACCCCAAACGTGAAATGAGTGGATTCTGGCAATGACGTCTAGACAATAGGTGGCTGGATACGTTTGATTCCGGGCGTGATGAGGTCATGTTGCACATTATATTAACATTTTAGTATATTGTATATTAAATTGTATTACACTATATTAAATCATATTTTATTGTATTATATTACATTACATTGTATTACATTATATTATATATTATATCATATAATATTACATTATATGATATAATAGGATATTATATGATATTATATTAAATAGTGTTTTATTATATAATGTTATATTGAATGTTTATCATGTTATATTATATTATTCTTCGTTGTATTACATTACATTACATCATATCATATTGTATTATATTGTAAAATCATATGTATAACATGTAGATGCAAACATGTCAACAAGTAACTAGCCATGTCAAAATACATCAACACATGTATATATTTCTACGTGTAGATTTGTAAATACCTATACAGTACATCACATTGCATTGCTTTCTACATCAACACACAGTATATTACATTCCATCATATTGCAGTAGATTGCGACAAGTGGTTTGAAAAAACACCTATATCATGATGTCAGTGTAAACCGAGTAAGTAGATATGAATGCATCATATGATATATATACATACGTATGTGTATATATATATACATGCGCATATTAAAGAACAATATTAGATTAGATATGGTCTTGTGTATACTATCTACATAATCCATTTATCATATGATATCTAACATGTAACAATTTACAATATTTAAAACATATAGTGCAAATATATGTATGTATATATAATTTATTTGATTCTTATCAATTAAACCAGCAATATGTATATCATATAATGTATGACATATCGTAGACACACATAATATTGCAATGTGATGACACATGTAGATTTGTAGTACATGCAAAATAAGATGCAACATACATCAAATACATCAACATACTATATATAAGGATATATATATATGTATATCGGGTTCGTTTCTGCCGTGGGACCATTGTTGAAACGCTCCTGAAACGCCATGGAGAGAAAGTAGCCCCCGATGCTCTGCACAGCCGCGCGGATGGAGAGGAAGGCGGACACCAAAATCCTCATCCGATCAATGGAGGCTATTGGAGGTTTGTAGCCGAGAACATCAATGGGGAGATGTCTCATCAACAACCTATTAATTATATGTATATATGGTTCTTGGGGGTTATTGTGATACCCATCAATATCATCTACGTTTTTCGCCACGTCATGCCATGTACCATTGCTTTTCTTTGATTCCTGGAGGGTATCACAGAAATCATCGGCACAACATTCAATGGATTGGTTTCAGAGAAATTTTACAGGAAACCCCCTTGTTTAATGGGAAAATCTATGCTTTCCTGTACAATTTCCCTTCAATCAATCCAATGACACATGGCAGTGTGTCAAAACCAATAGTACCCCTGTAGTTCACATCAAAATAGCTGGGATTCATGGATGTTCATCCCCCTAAAAATGGTATTTTCATAGGTATTGATCCATACCCACATTGGAAGTCCAACGCTTCGGAACGTTCCGACTTCGTTCCGACTTCCTCCAGTCGGAGTCTCGGATTCAAAAAAAGTCAATCATCGACCCCAGTGGATCAACCATCTGCAGATATTTGATGGGAATAATAGAGTATATCATGATTAAACAATGGTTAAGAATGGTTAAGAATGGTTAATAATGGTTAATAATGGTCATAATAATGGCGATTCATGATGATTAATGATGATCTGGTTGGTGGTTTCAACCTACCCCTCTGAAAAATGATGGAGGGATGATAACATTCCCAATATTTCAACCCCTCTGAAAAATATGAGTTCGTCAGTTGGGATTATGACATTCCCAATATATGGAACCACCAACCAACCAGTGCTTCTTGAAATCCAAAACCAACTTTTTTAACGATCCCAGCTGCGCAGCTTCACCAAGTTTCAGTCCACCCACGGGAAATCTTGAAGCCAAGTAGATGGCTGGGCCGCTCCTGTCATCCACAACCCTTGGGATCCCGGAGTTGTCACACACTTCCATCGGAAAACACCTGTTTCGCCATGACCAAGTCCGCCGGAAAACATGTCATTTCAGAATACTCGTTTTCGATATTTTTTTCGAATATCTGCAGAGTCCACGCCATTGGCACAATGGAAGTCGCAACTGGGTGGGGATCAGCGAACAAGGCACGATTGGGAGGAGGGCGGCATGGAAAAAGAACGGCCGGCACTTGTGCCATGTCCATCTATGTCCGAATGTCTTTTTGGGAAGATTCGCGGAACCTCATGGAAACTCCATCTTACGTGGTCCTGCCAGCGTTTTGTAGATTTCTCCTAGTCTCAAGTTCATTGTTTGAACATCTTCAAATGTAAAGATTCGCAGGGTCCCTAGGGTTGGAATTTTCTTTCCTTGTGTGAAAGTGCAAGTTGCCAAGTAAAGAACAGCAGGACGCAGTGAATAGGCTGCCAGAAAGAAAGGATGGAACAGTGTGGCTGGGAGACACAGTGTGGCATGGCTGTATTAGGATTGAGACGTGACAGAAAATGACACAACGTGAGCATACGTGAGCTACAAAACAAAGAGACAAATCAACAAAGAGGGTATATTGCCCGGTCATACATGTAGACAAAATGGTCCCCAAGCAAAAGTTTCAAGCAGACTGACAAAACACAATCGCACCTGAATCCAGGCACCTTGGCCCTATTTTGAGGGTCAAATTGTGCTGTGTCTGCATAAGTATGAGTGTGTGTCTACATTGATGTTGGCAAATATTTGGACATCCACACCATGCCGCTGCGTGAAAATGCGTGAACATATCTATTCTATGTATCTGTGTGTCTTTTTTCATTCATATATTCATGTCAATATTTCTCAGTAAATCACATTGCAGCCACTTTTTTTTGTATGTTGGCCTGTTGGCCTGTTGGCCTTTTTTTTTTAAACCGCCCTTGACTTTCAAAGCTGAGGTTCCCAAGAGATCTTCCAAAGAGAATCACCTGTGAGTATCGCACACCAATGATGTCCACCAAAAAGCCTTGGTCGTCGCCGAGGTTCTGACGCTCGCCAGAAGCAATTTGGGGCATCTCACTTAGCCAATGGCTCTGGCACCCCTAGTTACCCCACCTGGTCAACAGTCCCAAAAAACCATGGAACGATCCACCATGCTATCAATGGGAAAACTAAAACTATTTCGACTGGGCCATGGCTTCAAGTTCGCAAACTCTTAGTTTACAAGAGGGTATATACATACAATATGGGCCCCCCAGTTATAAGTCGCAGGTTTATAAATCCCATTAACTATAGCTATATCATAAATCATAGTTATTGGAGTTATAAACCAACTTAGCTATCTAGGGGGCCCCACATTGTACAATATGTATATGATAAGGAATATCCCGAGATCCCCACGGATCTGGGATAAAAAAAAATGGTTATGGAAAAAAGAAACACGGATCCAATTCGCGGGATGCCCATCCAAGTAGTCAATCATATCTGCTCCAAGACCAATGTTGTTGTTTGTATCGATCCATATGTAAGTATCTATGTGATATGTATATATAAATATATTGTATATAATACACACACTTCGTATATACCCACATACAATCACAGCTATACATAGCTATACATATTGATAAATACATTCCAAAATGACCCACAGCCGATGATACAGCAAAGGGACGGAAGGCCGTGAGCGATACCTCGCAGACCGCAGCTTCAGAGGCCTCCAAATGGTGCAGCAAACCATATCCTGGGTTGACGACATCCCAAGACACTGACAAGGCCTGGCTCCGGTGAATATAGCTTTGCGAACTTGAAAATGACCATTTATAGTCGATTTTCCCATTGAAAATGGTGATTTTCTATAGTTATGTTAGTTTACCAGAGGGTATAATATGTACTATATGCATCTATATCCTGTAACACATTGCATTGCATTACGTTGCATTGCATCGCATTACATTACATACATGCCTGTGATGAGGATGTAGATGGAACATCCACGAAGATGCGTGTGTGTGGTGAATGGTGTGAATGGCCGTTCAAATCATCCAGTCAGCAGTGAAAAGATGTGAATGGGGGCCCCAAAGCCCTGTGCAAATTCTTAACTCTGTGACTCTATGGTTCTATATGATTAGATGGTCCTGAATTAACAAGTTCAAGACCTCTGAGAATGCTGTCCTTTTCCACATTGCTTCGCTTAATCAAGACGTCTAAAAGCCTCCCACAGAAAGGCTCCTGGGTATTCAACTGCCAGCACGTTCACTTTGAACTGGTCGCGCATGTGCTTCCTTGCTACTGGCTGAGTCATCAGGAGTTTCTCCGTCTGTATTTTCAACATCTCACAGCTCGATTGATCTTCAGATTTGTAAAACGAAACGCACTTCAAAGGTGTACGCATGACAGATCCATGCTGCAAAGAAGCCATCGCATTCTGCTGTAGAATGTTTTAAGATGTTTTAAGGATGTTTAAGGTGTCTTGTTTAAACTTCCAAACCCAAAATATCCCAAATATTCCCAAATAGAAAATCGTTCTGCTTGCAACCAGCATCAAAACGGCAAAGGACATCCCAAGATCTTCCTGGTGGCAAGCGGAAGCAACGCTTGATGCGCTGCCTCTATGGGCTTCAATGTACACACCGAAAAGGGAACCCCTCGGAAAGGACCCTCGAAAACGCCAAGGTGTTGAACGAATGATAAATCTTCGGAAGAGCTTTGATGGAACAGGCACGGCAAAAAAAGTTCAAGGTAAAAGTACTCAAAGGGTAATGCAAAAGGGCAGAGTTCAGATATATTGAAAGTACGGACTATTCTTTACCATGATGGACTTTGGTTCTCTTTTGTTCCCCAAGTGACCCAAGTGACGTAGAACCCAGCCCTTTATTATTTCACCCAAGCGTCTGCATTGGCGTGAAAAAAGAGGATGACCGTGGCAGCTTTTGGAGCTGGAAACCAAAGACATGGAATCCCATCCTGCAGTGGATCCTCAGTTCGACGGATTGGTGAAGATTTTCTTGGGAAAATCTACACCGGAAACCATATGTCTTTTACATCCTTTTTACAATCATTTATACAGGAGTTTTACCATCAAATATAGGACTAGGAGTTTTACCATCAAATATAGGAGTTTTACCATCAAATATAGGAGTTTTACCATCAAATATAGGAGTTTGACCATCAAATATAGTAGTTTTACCATCAAATATGGACAAAAAACATCCATCAAATATATGTTTGAATTTTCCCATCATTTTTTTAGGAGCTTTCTTCCAGCATAGGAGCTTTCCGGTTTCTTCCTTTTCCCATCCAGCTGGATGGCTAGATCGCAGCCCCAAGCGTCACTCACACGATCAGGAGAGATGATGGAGTTCCAGGGGATCCAGCACAAATGCCTGACACGAAAATATCAGTGTGACAATACCCATGTCGGATCCATGGTGCTGCTATATATGGATATATATATATATATGGTAACATGGATTTACACTATTTTACCATCAATATACCCCCTTTATGTTAGCATATATACCATATATGGATCCTATGGGATATATGAAGGTGACATAAGAAAACATCAAAATCAGATAAAAATCATATAGACAATCAGATAATATATATATATATATATATAACATGCTATATAAATTCATAATATAATAATATATTCATAATAATATTTCATAATATGAAATGATATGAAGAAGGATTTGGAGCCCACATCTCGTCCATTGAAACGATTCTGTGAGTGTGATGCCTCTGAACTTTGGAGGCACGACTATCCTTGGCTCGTGCCGACAGGATCGCATGGAATGCTTCCAACATCTAGCCAATCTAGCCAGCCTCTTATAGGATTGCGCTGTGTAGGAAGGGTCAGGAGCTGGAAATACCTCGGGGCGGCGCTGAACATTGGGGGCACCAGTGAAGTACTGGAAAGTCAATTCCATTGTGCTACCTGCACAATTCACACATCAATCTCCAGACTCCAGTCCCAGCACCAAATTGATAAGTACAAGTTGGACTGCAAATGCCATCCACTTGACGAATCAAGATATATCAAGATCAAAGCCACAACCGGGATGGGTTCGGTTGAGGCGCTGCCAAGGCAGCAATCTGTCAAACGGCCCGTGTCACTGTAGCAGCTACGCTAGCAACATTTCTGAGCGAAAACGCACGCACTCACCATGAAAAGATATGAAAAGATATGAAAAGCCGTAACAAAGTCATCTAGGAACAAAGTTGGAATTGCTGCTGTGGAGGCATCCATAGTCATCGGCCACTTTTTTAACATCCAAGGACTGCATGCCATGTTTCCCAAAATAGGGCTACCCCCAGTCATCATCCATCTTAGCTTCGGATTTTCCCATGGAAATCAAGCGAGCTTAGCTTGGGGTAGCACCCATCAAAACGGAAACCACCCTTGGTGCCAGGTAACAAAACGGTTTCCCAAGGCTGTTCCTCGCATCACTCACGGGTGAATCTGCTCACCACAACGCCATGGTCGCCATGGCTCGACAAAGCCCGAAACAGCAATGGCTCGTGGCACTGCGATGTCGATGTCCAGTCGATGTCTTGGTTGTTACTGTCCGACGATGGTGTGTGGAGAGTCAAATGTTGCTGGCTTTTGTTCAAGATATACCAAGATTGTTTGCTTTGTTTAATTTCAATTCTATTGCTTTGCCACTGGTCTGATAGCTTCTTTGATGGTTTCCCCCTAATTGTCGATGATGCTACTGCCGGCACTTGCTTGTTCCCTTCTTGTCGTGTCAATCAACTGCAATCGAGGCAAATGTCAAAGAATCTGCGGTTTGAGCGTCAAGATAATCAATTACGCAAGACACCTGCGGTTCAAGCCATGGAAGAAGGCATATCGGCGAACATGAAAGTTCTGTAAATTAATAGACACTTCTGTGAATGAAGTGAGGAGAGATCTGCTCGATATGCTTCAAAAAATGCAAAATGATCACACGCAGCGGAGATCCAAGTCTTGATACAAAACCATTGACCGGACATATCGCTGCCATTCTACGATCAAAATGAGGATATCTAATACTGTAGATAATATATATATATATTATTGTATTGTATTGTATTGTATTGTATTGTATTATATTATATTATATTATATTATATTATTAATTCATATTATATTATATCAATTTATATCATAGTATATCATATTAAAGTGTATTGTATTGTAGTGCATTATATGGTAATCCCACAGCACAAAGGCGCAATTGCTAGCAATCACTACTTGAACAGTTTCTGACTTGCGATCTTACAATACTCTCACATACCCACAATACCCAATGCTCATGATCTAGTTGATCTAGAGGGCAGCCCCGCCCCAATCTCTTGGAGGCTCCGACGTAGACGGCACAAATGCCATCTGCATGGCCCAAAACGGGGATTCGAGATGCATCCTGGACAAAAGCCAAAAGTGCAACGTTTTTAAAGGAAGAGCTACAGCAACTACACATGCACTCCTGACACCTCTGGGAGGATTGGGTCAATCACTGGTCATTTTTGAGTGTTTCTCTGTTGCAAATAGACAGCACAGCTGTTGCTCTTTCATGATACCACATTGAATTCGAGTACTCTGGGCATGTCATTTGCTGCTTTGCCAAATGCACACAGCCAAATCGACAGAACCGCAAAACTGAATTTCCAACTCCGGTATGATGCACCATATGTTCGTGGCAGATAACGATTTCCAGAATATTTTCAACAACAGATGTTGTTTCAAAAAAAATAGAACATCTGGAACATCTGTATCCAGAAGATCCAGAACAGCCAGGTTTTTTTCTGGCCCCCAAAAAATATACCCTCTGGCAAACTAACATAGTACCATAGCTGTAGAAAATCACCATCCTTAAGTTCGGTAAATCAACTATAAAGGTGCCATTTTCAATAGCTATGTTAGTTTGCCAGAGGGTATATCCCATGAAATTCCCATTGAATCACTATAAAATCCCATTAAATCACCAAAAAAAAAAACATGTCAATATTAATTTCAATGGGCCATGGCTTCAATAGCTATTTTGACATAACCAGCGGGTTTCACCCTCTGTGTCCGACTGCCGGCCTTGATGGATCGGACCAGCTCATTGGAGCCACGTGGGATCACCAAGTCGATATACTTGTCCTGGCCCGACGACCAGCGGCTACCACCGGAAGGGGCGACCGGTTCTGGAAAACCTGGAAAACCTGGAAAACCATCATGGGATTTCCCATCAAAAGCTCCATTGATGATATTTATACCATCTTGACATTAACAGTTTGCCATGGAAAGGAATATCACCATGCTATAAAAAACGGTAAACCCAGGTAAACCATGGGAAATCCATGGGAAATCACGCTGGAAAAACATGGAAAAACCGCAAGATGCTGAAGGCCCCTGGGTATCCTGCAATGTGAGGCCCCCCAGTTATAATTGTTAGTTGGTTTAGATTCGCCCCAGTAACTATAGTCATAAGATGTTATAAGTACCATAAACCATAGTTATTGGAGTTATGTGCACCAAGTTAGCTATCGAACGTAACGGGGGCCTCACAAAACGTGCTGAGGCAACCGCACCTGCTTCAGCAACTCCGAAACCTCTGTGCGAGTATCAACGCCTGGCGAGATCTCTAAAAAATTCTATGCCAATCAGACCTCAGAATCTTCAGAGAATTATCGTTCAATAAATGTATGTATATATTATATATATGTGTGTGTGTCAATGAATATGTGTCATATCAATGCATATTAAGGCATTTTTTTTTGCACATTTTTGCACAGATGTTCGCATCTTCAGTCAAGACCTCCTCGAGAAACAATGGGATACCATGGGATACCTCGTCACCAGCCCCAGCCGACCTTGAATGCAGTCCGTAGGCCTGGAAGTGGCTCGTTTCCGGCAGGGAAGATCATGAAACACCTGCGTATACTGTGTACAGATGTGTACAGTGCATATCTATAGTCATCCTGGAGTAGATATAGAGCGTGCGATGTTCGAAACGATTCCCATTTTGGTGATGATTTTTGGACATGTCATGAACATGTCGTATGAATCCACATGACATCTCCATATTCTACCTATTTCAGAATGACTATGCAAGGCAAATGCAGTCCGTCAGACATACTGGAATGTTCCCCCAAAGCAATGAACACATTTTTAATCATTTTTATCTACCTTCTGCCTTGTCACAACTACATACAACTACATTATTTTGAAGCCTCATCAAACTTTCTGAAGCAGGCCCAAAATGGGTCGAATTTTAGGGGAATCTCCGATCTGGCCAAATCTGGCCAAGTGGCAACCCGACATCTTTCAAAGCTGCAGCCATTGCAGCAACCAGCGCCGCATTGGAGCGTTGGGCCTGCGGTTGCTGTTGGGCCTGTTGGGCCCGTGGGCTTTGAGCCCTGGGAAATAACTGTACAGCAAGGTGAAGTATATAAATATGGTAAACTGAATGACCCAAGTTACATTAATTATATCATTCACCATTATCTACCCAAATGAAAGTCAAGAGACATGTCAATTTTCATGTCATTTCTATACATATGTGGTACTTGTAGTGGCCCATAAATGAGGAAACTGCAGTACCGTTGAACCAATTCTGACTTTGAACAAAAAATAGTTGGCAAGATGCAACATGATGCAACTGTCTGCCGCAAACAATCAGCATTCATCTCTCCTTTATTGAAGCCCAAAGACCTTAAGTAAGTTGCCATCCAAACACTCACCCTCAAACAGAGACATGCCCTCTCCGCGCAGCCATGGATATTGGATGATATCGTGTTCGGGGCCCAAAGAGGTCCAAGGAAGCATAATTTTGATATCATTATATAATCCTTTCCCCCTATTACTAAACCCCCCCCCAAATACAAAAAACTAGGGTCCATCTCCCAGTTTGGAAAATTTCAGGTTGGCCAATTTTACTGTTAATTGATACCCTTTAGAAAACAATGTAAAAATAAAGCTACCATTTGTGGGTTTCGCCCCCTAATAATAAGAACTAGTCAACCCCGGGGTGTTTATTATTAGGGTCCGTCCGATTTTTTTTTTATATTAGGGCTTGTAATTCATTATTAGGGCCTGCTTCGAAAACCATTTTTTGGCAATATTTTGATTGCGTTATATAAGGAAATTTAACTGATTTTGAAATCGGAAAAAATAGTTTTTATTATTAAGGTTTTAAATTTGTTAATAGGGTCCGCTTCGAAATCCAATGTTTGGCAATATGTTAATTGCGTTATAAAAGGAAATTTAATTGATTTTGAAATCGGAAAAAATAGTTTTTATTATTAAGGTTTTAAATGTATTAATAGGGTTCCCCCCTAATAATAAATACCACCGTAATAATAAAAACTACCTGAGGTGTTTATTATTTGGGGAGGGTGGGGGTTTAGTATTAGGGGGAAGGGATTAGTTTATTAATAGGACAAAAATAGAAAGGCAACCATTTTTTTGTGCTGGACATTGGTCCAGGAATCTCTCACGCACCATGGAAGCACCTCCTTGCCGCCCTTCAGCAACAATGCGTTGCCCGACTTCAAAGCCTCGTTTCGTTGTTGGAGTCGCAATTCGTGGGGCTCAAAGTGGGGTGTTTAGGACCCAGTGGCCACTTGCAGGTTGGCATCAATACAAGAACTTCTGATACCTGAGGATCCTTTGATCCTTGAGGGTACATCTTTCAGAATAGACGTGCCCAAATTTATCCAACATTTTTCCCGATGCCACCAACAAACCACCAATTCTCCCTTAGAGCCAAACCAATGAGGCGATTTGAACCGCGGCATCTGGTCGGGCTTCAAAGATGATTAACAACACCTGAGCAGCACTGGGGCAAAAAAAGGCATGGCTGCATCAAGCTGCATCACAATATATCACCTGGTTGGTGGTTGAGCCACCGCTCTGAAAAATATGACTTCGTCAGTTGGGTTTTTTTTATCCCACAAAAATTATGGAAAGTCATAAAAGCCATGTTCCAGTCACCACTAACCAGTTATAGTGTTGGTATGTGTTGGTCATATATAATGTTTGTTCAACCACCAGTCACAATCGTCGATGTCACATGGCACCAACCATCACCGATACTCCTGGGGATCCCCTGCACCAATGGGACATGTCAGTCGATAGAGATCCAAGCCTCGATGCGCCCGAGTCTGGTGATCAAACCCGCTCAACCTATATATATATATATGATGTACATGTACATATATATGTATATATATATACACAATATATGTGTATATATATATATACACACAATATATGTATACATATAATGATACATATATAGATATTCATCTGCTAGTTCTTGGTAGGTTTTTGCAGGAAATCCCACCCGCGTAGGGTGAAGGAATCCTGAATTCCAGATGATCATCCTCGCCACACTTCTCGCCTCGAAATCCTCCATGCTTCATAGGGTGACCATCCTAGACTTCATCTCCTTCCCAGATGAAACACATATATGATACATTCTATAATATAATAATATATATATATATGTATAATATATATGTATAATATATATGTATATAGTATATATATAGTATATATATATAGTATATATATACTATATATATAGTATATATATATACTATATATATATATATGTATATTATATACTAGTATATATATATATATATATATATATATTAGTGTATATATAACATCATGATAGATTACGGACAAAAACTTGAAACATATCCCAACTAATCTCAATGCAGGATCTCGTCCCTTGAATCCTCTCGTATCTCTGCCAGGAGACCCTCAGACACCTGGTTGGCATAGGTCACTTGTCCAATGGGATCTGGCCTTGGTCGGCCAACTCTTCAGTCCCTAGTGCAAGTCTAGTGGAAGTCTCGTGGCCATGTTTTTCAGCTTAGGCGCAAGTGAATGATCTCATCAATGCCCTTCAGAAGTGTGTCAAATTTGCTGCCACTGACCTCAGTTCTGCGAGGAGACGCTGCACTGCTTTGTGCTTCGCTTCGTGGTCCTTTGAATAGTGCCCACCTCGTTACATTTGTTTGACCAACGCCGCAGCTTTCCAGAATCAATGCCAAGTGGACATCCCTTTAAAATCCTTTAAAGAGGAATTGACAGGAGTCCTGGAGTCTACTTACTGCACAACACACACTTTAGCAGGTAAATGATGGACGACAGGACGTTTGCTTGAAATTGCCGCAGAATACTAAAACCCGCATCGCTACGGGACTTTCAAACCAGGATCCTGTGTATACCTACATTTACAATTCATTTACATATATAATTTCCATATTAATCCATAGTACACTTCCTGAAAATCCATCCTGAATCTCTACCAAGCCACATCAAGACGCTTATACAGAGCGCTAGAGAGCTTCCCTGCTTTGACTGCCACCTGGCCAGCTAGCTCATCGCCGGTAATCGAACGCTGCCAGCTAAATTGCAATGGCCTCCATGGATGATCCATGAAGAATCTTTGAGGGCCTTTCTGCTTTACAAATTTTACAAATAGCAGCCGTAGTTTTTTCTCACGATTTCTTCCGAATATCTGTGGATATCTGTGGCACAAAATTCTAGACCAACCCATTTTTTGCCTAGCCATGCCTCGGCGTCGGCCTTGTCCTGTGCATTGGCTTCTTCAATCTGCACCTTTGCAGAGTCCGTTAGTTTAACGGAGCCCGTGAAAAACGGAGCCCGTTAAAAAGGGACGCACAAAACGCATCCCCAAGTAATTCCCCAAATCTCTGATCTCCCCAGTTGGATAATGTTGGATGATGTTGGATACTAAGATCTTCTAAGATCTTGTCAAATTTCGTCAAATTTCGTCAACCTAGTTTCAAAATGTTTCAAATTTGCCAAGGAGAAACTTTCTCCTCTGGGTGCCAAGGACTCGTTGGGCCAGCAGATGCTTTTTGAAGGCCTGCCAGCTGATGTCGAGGGACGCTAGCATGAAGATTCATCAGAAACTACCATGAGAAACTTTAGCAGTTTCACCAGTTTCACCATTGAAGACTCCAAGTGTCAACTGTGCTTCCTGAGACCCAGGAGTTTCAAGGCGCTCAACATTGATGGAACTTCTCGACACTTGAATCTCTGTACTCCTAGCGTGAAATGTTGTGTTTGATATGTTTGTGTTGGGCAATCACCCTGGCACACCGAGATAGGATAGTCGGATAGTCCAACATTTCGCATGCAGAATCATGAACCTGTGATTTGGTCGAATCCAATGGTTTTTCAGCTATCTGCCAAGTCATGAATGAATCCATAAATCTGCCCACATTCAACAACTTATAACAACTTTATCATCCATCGTTTACATCGTGCGTATTTCCTGAACATATTGACGAACAAAAAAAACCTGCAGCCCTGTACCATGCCTCCAGGGCTTGATTCCTAATGGCCTGACTGTGTTGCAATCCCCAGGGACTTGCGCTGTCGATTTCGGGATGCCAAGTGGACTTTTTTCATGTGAATGACACAGTGAATCACATGTATCTTCAACCCAAGAATACAGAAGGTCTAAACGAATGCATGTGGTCATTGATGTCAGCATAGAAAATCGGTCAAAGAAAACAGTGTTTCCCCTTAGCAGAGTAACAATGCATGATACATGACATCCATGACATCCATGACATCCATGTCATCTGGCGCCAACGTCAACGTCGTCAACGTCGTCAACGTCGTCAACGTCGTCACCTCACTGGCGCCGGCCAGGCTTTGCGCAGCCATTCGGGCTCTCTTTGCAGCTTCCTCACGGGTGGTCCATTTCAGATCCCTGGGGATTTGTCGTCTGAAAATGGGCCGCTTATTACGATGGGATTCTGGGGATCTTCTGGTCACAAGGAGGTCGGTCCAACCACTTCGGCATGTCATGATCGATTACATTTGATTAGCAATTGTAATATACTAATATATAATATACTGAAAATTATTATGTATGTATATATATATATACATATTATGTACTGTATGTATTATATAGTATCAATAACTGGAATATATATGAATATCTATATATATATCATTAATATTACTTCCAATTACTAATCATCGCCCTGGCGTCCCAGCTTTCAACAAGGCATGCTGCTCTTTCTCGCCTCCATGATGAAGGCGATGTCCGGTTCCACAGATTCAGTTGTGTACTGTATATGATATGTACATGACATTACTGCATCCTATATCATCCTATATACCTATGTTGTCTATCTATATAGTTTATACATGTTTATACAATCCTATACGACAGCAGCATGACAATGAGTATATGCTACGTCTAAAAATGCTACATTTAGAGCGCCTCTGGCCATCAAATCCTTCGCTGAGAATTGGCTGCAGCATGCGCAGAAATTGCTTCATGGACTCATAGTATGTCATAGTCATACCCTCTGGTAAACTAACATAACTATGGAAAATCACCATTTTCAATGGGAAAATCCACTATAAATGGTCATCTTCAATAGCTATGTTAAATTACCAGAGGGTACCTTGTGTTTCGGAATTCGGAGTTTTCTCTCAAAGTTGTAATCCAGAACTGGGACGAAAGGCAGAAGCTCCGTGGTCCTCCTACATCCGCCCACTTGCCAACTGAGTCTGACTCAGCATTGGTCACTGCATGTCATAATCATTATATTTACAAATAATATATATATATATTTAAAGATAATACTATAATAAGATAATATAATATAACATAATATAAATATAAATATAAATATAACCATAATATAATATGATATAATATGTATGTATAAATAATATGTATATATAATATAATATAATATAAGATAAGATAATATAATATAATATAATATAATATAGAATAATATAATATAATATAAGATAATATAACATAATATAAATATAAATATAAATATAAACATAATATAATATGATATAATATGTATGTATAAATAATATGTATATATATATATATGAATCTTATGAATAGTGCCAGTATTTGGGGCTGGAACATTCAGAAAACTCCACAGATTCCGATGGTGATTCCGCGTTACTGGTAGATTCGACCTCCCCCCGTTGCGACTGTCAATGACTTTTCAATGCTGATGACTGAAATGCCGAAATCGGAGGTACATCCACAAGTACTCTCTCGTTGATTTAACATAGCTATAGAAAATCACCATTTTTAATGGGAAAATCCACTATAAATGACCATTTTCAATAGCTATGTTAGTTTACGAGAGGGTACCACAACCTTCCAAACCTTTAAGGAACACCAAGTCATGACTTGTGATGCCACGGAATCTCAGTGGAAACCCCCTGCTGTCTATCTTTTTGCAGAACGAGTCAGACTTGCTGCAGTAATTACCAGCCCTTGGCATTGGTGCAGAAGCAATTCAACGACTTGTGAACTCTCCAAAGATCTAACTTGGGGCCGTTAAATTTATCATAGGTCACCTGGTTGAACGGTCACCGTTCACCCCAAACGATGTCGCCTGAAAAAAACTTGGCTTAGTATCGATGATCTTTTCCAACCAAAAGTGCTGGGAAATCTTCCTATTGCCTGAAATGTGTCCTGCGGTTGCTCAATTCTTTGCGATGTCTATACCCATAGGATCCATGTATGGTATATATGCTAACATTTGGGGATATTTGGGGTATATTGATGGTAAATGCTACCATATATAGCACACATGGATCCTATGGGATAGGACCTTTTCATAGAATCTTTGCCCCATCATCTACAAAGACATTGCGCTGCACTGCCAGAGCCACCGCTGCGCTGCGGGCATCACGTTATCACGGCATTCTGCCAGTTTCTCGCCGTGCTGCCGTCAAAACCCGAGGCATGCTGCGAGACCCAAAAAACAACGCCTTTGAGGGCAACCCTGGAAGTTCCAATCTCTGCATAGAAATCTTTGCACATCTTATTATATGTTGTGTTTTCTGGTACCCAGAGATCCTCATTGCCGCTCCATATCCAAGTTCTCCGCACTTAGATCCTATCCAAGTTGGGCTACGGGTAGCCGCGCTGGGCAAACAGGTTAGCTGTTAGTGTCTCATAAATTTAGGGGTGCAGTTTGAGTTATCAATGAATGAAACTATGTTTTTTTAACATCAATAAACTTAGATGTAACCCCTACATCTATGGTATTCTATGGTTCTATCATTATAATCATTATATTACCCACATATTAGTGGAACGGTGTGGAACTGCACCCTCAAGTAGTGAAGTTTAATATGTGTGAAATCTGTGAAAGACCACACAAAACATGCAGAAAATTCACTATGCCCTTGGATCCCTTGGCCCTCAAAGGATCCGCCGAGATTCTCATCGTCTCATTTCCTGGGACCAAAAATTGCAATAGGAACATAACAATGTGGGGCCCCCCAGTGATGCTAGTTGGTTTATAAATCCCATTAACTATAGTTATAAGTATCATAAACCATAGTTATTGGAGTTATAAACCAATTTAGCTATCTAGGGGGCCCCACATTGTAACAATAATTGGAGCCAAGATTGTTTCGGTGATTTCCCAACAGAAACAACGACAAAGAAAATCATGTGAGTGATTTTTGTAGTTGTATAACCAACAATATCCAACAATAAACATCATCCAAAAATCACGATAAATAGTTTTAACTCATAAGTTATAAATTCCAGGAAGGTGGTTCCCTACCAACATGTTTCTTCCTTGCCAGGTCCCCATCCGCCCCATCTGAGCAAAGTTCCAATGACCGCTGCGACAACACGGGGGCATATCGCCTCATGACTTGGCAAAATCCGAATCGGAACAGACCATTCCCATGAATTTCCAGGGATGCAATGGGTGCATGTACGGCAAGATGAAGCGAACTGAAACTATAGAACTGCTCAGCCAATCTGGCCCTTTTGATCCTCCATTCCTACAGTAGTGATATGTGTTGATATGTAGTGTTTAGATGTGTTTAGTGTTGACAAACTACCCCAGGCATACATCTTTCACAAGACTTGAAAGGGTCATGATATGTCATGATACTCTTGGCCTCCGCCCTGGCTAGATTGAGCTGGGGGTGATAGGGAAGGAAAAGGGAAATGGGCCAGGACGCATGCCTGGGTGAACGAGACACAAAATGCTTATCGCGGGCGACTTCCCACAATGCATGAGCGCCCCCCCCCACCACACCCTTCGAATCTCCTATTAAAGAAGAACCCCTGCAAAACACAAAAATCATTCAAGTGATCCTTTCACCGACAATTGGGCTATCTTGGGCTGCCGGACGAAGCGGGCGAGCGTTGGCTTCGGGAATTGTCTCGGCCTATCGAAAAGGCTGCGCAGCTGCGGGTCTTTGGCATTCAATGGCCAGAAAAAGATCACATCTGTATCCTGAAAATGGATGAAAGATGATGAAAGCAGTGAAAAAGCTATGGATCAATTCTTTTGTCATAGAGCCCCTTATGCTTTCGTACTGAGTCATTGATAGTCTCCGAGAAAGTCACCATGGGATGTTGATTTTCATCGGTGTGCCGCCTCTGTTCGATGGTTGAGACCTCAGCAATGAACTGCTGAATGGTCACTACACATCGGGCTCCGTGCGAAACTCTGAAAAGAGACAGAGACAGGAAAAAACATGAGAAATCATCATAGAGTTATTTTATGATGTATATAGTGATTTATCATGACAACTAATGATGTATAGAATATATATATATATATATATACAGCTACAAATTATGGAGTATATAATATTTTATATACAGCTACAGTAGCTTCCCCAGCATAATCTACCATCATCTACCTAGAAAACACACCTGAAGAATCGCCCCGAGTTCACGGCCATGACCAAGTTGGAACCTGGGATGGGCCCCAACATATTCATTCACTCGAAAGCTGAATATATATGTACTTATAAATATAATATATAATATATAATTATATACATAATATATACAGTATATATATATAATTATATATATATATGTGTAATTGTATATATAATTATATAATTATATATATACATGTATGTATGGTGATAGTATGGTGATAGTAGTGACAGCACCTTGGAATCTTGATGGATTTTGATGATTCTGAGAGTCCTTTGCGTCGTGGCGTTTTCAAGACACCGACTTCCTGGGTGCTATTCGGAAGCATTTCTTTGTTTTAAACACATCGTCTTTGACCGTGGAATTTGGAGGTTTCCAAAGTCATGGGGGCACCCCAAATCATCCAAAATTTTCCTGAACATCATATCATTTTAGTATTGAAAGCTATGGTATTAGGGGTCACTCATTTTAAGAAACCCTCATAAAATGGATCCATTTGCTATTGATGCGACCGATGCGAAGCGCGAAAAACTCATGCTGACCTGGGAAGCCCCGACTGTCTTCGACATGGGATCGATGTGTGGAGAGCGACTGCGGAAAGCGGAAAAGCTGGTGAGCTTGGTGCTTCCAGAAGGTCAATGGTAATTTCAGGATCCTAAAATGGAGGTACTGAGGTACGTTAGTACCATGTAAGGCCATATTTTCTGGGGATATGTGGGGATATTCCCTGAAATTCAGGCCTGAAAAATAGGCCTTATATATGGTAGGTACCTCCAATTTAGGTTCCTGAAACGACCATTGAGAAGGTGGTAGGCGTCATAGACATGTGGGTAAAAGATTGGATAGTTTGATGAGTGGCAGAAAGATGTAGAAAGATCTAGAACGGAAAGTGATGGTCCAAAAGGTTGCTGTACCAATAACAACCACACACCATCCATGAGATTGGAAAACTGACATGACCAAAGCAGTTCAAGATTGCCCAAGATGCCGTTCACTGCCAGTTTGTTTCCCCTCACAGCCCCTCATGCCTGGAACGTTGAACCTCAAACTGATAGGCTCAGCTGGGCTACAAGGTTTTTTTGTTCGGGCAGGAGAACCTCCATACTCGGTAAAATATGGTAAAATCATGTAACAATATGTAACATCTCATTCAGAAACCCTTCAGAATCACTACTGGAGCGCTTCCCCCGTTGAGTATTCGACCATCGCTTCCCTCTTTGAACCTTCGAGCACCACCAGGGGCACGATGTTCACTCCGACAGGGGGGCAGTAGATAGTCCCAACAAAATCTGGAGAATTTCCCTCTGACATAGATCTGGAGAATCGCCCATCCCAACAAAAAAAAGCAGTCTGCAAAAAGCGTCCTTTACAGCAGGGTGTTAGTTGGAGGGTAGTTGGAGGGAAAGTAACAAGAATTACATAGAATTACATGTTTACAGGTTTGACAGTGGCAACGATTTTGCCAATGCAAGGAATGCACGGTGCAGCTGAATTGTGCTGTTGACTGCAGTTGCGTGGTGTCAGTGATTACTGCAGGGTTTCCACAGGGCTTCTGCCAACTTCGGATTCAGAAAATCGAAACTCTGGCTGCTTATATAGTTAAGGGACGTTAAGGGTCAATAAGTATCAACAAGTATCAGTCAGTATCATTAAGTCACAGGTTCCTCCTAAAATGGAACTCCGCAAACAAACTATAATATAATATAGTATGATTTTAGTAGCCCGGGGTGGACATTGTACACAGCTTGCACGAATGGAAAGCAATGTCCTGAAAGGTCCAGCGACCACAAATCGACTGGATCAATTTGATTTTTTCTTGGGCACTAAAATCACCAAAGAAATCCCCCCTGGTGCACCTCTTCGTCGATTCTGTGCCTGCAAAATGTCACTGAAAATCATAGAAATTCACAGGATAACTGGGCCTCGATCTTGGAAATCAGGAAAAGCCCATGGTCAGCGCAGAAAACCCCAAAGTGCACCAAAGACATTCAAAGAATTTCAAACATCAAATCCTCCAAGATTCTCAGAGTCAAAGCTTCATGCCAAACATGTTCCCCGCCTCTTGGAGGCCTGGGACGCTATGCTGGCTGCCGACTTCACCAACGTATGTGCTACACGAAGATCTACGAAGTACTTCCATGCTACAATCAAAAGTCTGGATGAAGGGTTTTCTACCTTCTCAATGGTATGTGCCTGTCTCAACCCTCCTCCCTGTATCAAAGGTGCTTTCTTTTTCCCCTCCTCAAAGGTCCTGGTTTCCCAGCCGTA
>Ga0126342_10003334_pt1 | contig 26430 bp, 19 predicted proteins | sample Cyp1metagenome_FD_92528 | JGI IMG/M metagenome (GOLD analysis project Ga0126342, IMG submission 92528) | Coral microbial communities from Lord Howe Island, Old Settlement Bay, Australia - Cyphastrea 1 metagenome | ecosystem: Host-associated > Invertebrates > Cnidaria > Coral ...
TAATGTGTACATTATAATATATATATATATATATATATGTATATATATATGTATATATATATGTATATATATATGTATATATATATGTATATATATGTATATATATATATATATACATATACATATATATATATATATATATTTGGATGAATTATACTAACCTCAATGTGCTGTCACTGAAATGATGAGTAAGGGAATCATCCCCAAAGGCTAGTGAATTTCTATAGTTCAGCCATAATACACATATTCATACGCATTCCCCAGCAACATCCTATGGATGAATATCCCATTCTCTATCACACTTCGAAGGTACAATTCACCCCCTAGTCATCCCCCAAATATATACTTTAAGGAACGGCCAGATCCAGATCCAATTCACATCCCAAGATATCTTCATCCACGGCCAGCAGTTTCAGCATCTTCCCCCGGAAAAAAGGCGCGAAGGTCACGTCCAGCTGGTCCAGCTTCATGCCGGAGATGTCATTGAAAATATCCGATACCATGTAATACAACATAACATACTGTGGAGGGTTGCGAAATCCTGTATGTGACCGCATACCGAATTTTTCAATGGCCATGTCAGGAACCTAAATTGGAGGTACCTACCATATATAAGGCCTATGTAAGGCCTATGTAAGGGAACATCCCCATAAAATATGGTCTTATATGGTACAGTACCTCCATTTTAGGATCCTGAAATTCCCATTGAATTTTGGGACTATAGGGGGATTATGCCCATCTATCAACTGGTGATTTCTTCCATTTCAGCTGTTGAACAAAACCATGTATAGTTGATTTACATACTAAACAAAGGTGATTGTCCATGTCCATAGCTATGTTAGTTTACCAGAGGGTATGCTTTACAATGAAAATGAAGGTTTCACCAAGAAATATTGGGAATTGCGTTCCATTACTGCTGTATGACTTGGGTATGGAAAGAAACATGGTGAAGGCTTGATGAATGACATCTAGCAGCTCTAGCATGAATCGCTTTAGGATTCAGTTCGGATTACCTGGTGGATATCCTGAGGGTCCTAAGCAGAGGATATATTTTCCATAGCCGCAACCATGTAGGTGCCCCAGTTCGTGAGCAAAGTTGCTTTACAACAACAACTAGAGTAGACCCGGTAGATACATCATGATAGAGTCAGATGGGATTATAGAACAAAGCCCATAGATGGTTCATAAATCACATTGAACTATAGTAATATACGTATATGTATATATATATATATATATGATATACCTTAAGTCCTATAGTTAACCATAGTTTGTTCAATGTTAAATCATACGGCTGATTGGCAGGTCGAGTGTGGGGTCTTCAGGACACTTTGATAATGATGGCATGGGTCAAACTTGGGTACCCCAAGAATTGGAGTGATCATATATGTTAATACAGTGAATACGAAAGATACCCTCTGGGTATGTCAAAACAGCTATTGAACATGACCATTTATAGTGGATTTACCCAGCTATAACCAGAGGGTAGACATTCCCATCGGTTCCCGGTTCCCCCAGGTTTGACATATTTTGACTCAGATCCATAGATTTGCATTGCAGCATTTTGGTGAGGCACGGGCACGCTGGACTGGACTCAGAGAACTTGGGCCATGCAGGGCCACGACCTGCTTATTTCGCTTGGAAGAGACCAATTTTAGATGGGCCCTGGGTGATTTTGAGCTGGTGATTTCCAAAGTTCAGGAGTCTAGTGGGTCAGCTCTAGTGACTGAACGGATTGAAGCTTCAACCTAACAACGAGCTCGGATTTCCAGCTCTATGCAAAAGGGGGCACCCAAAGACATAGTTTTGGTTAGTCTACCTAGGTGGATGTTTGGATTTATGGTGAAATATGATGAATATGTTGTCCCCATATGATTCCAGTCAAAATGTACTGGGACTTTCCAGCAGATGCTGGGGACTTTTCTCAGAAAACATGCTGGGGCTTAGTCGAAATTTGGACTTGACCAGAAACAGTGGTATCTTTGATCTGCAAAAAAATCCGGATATGACCCTTTGAAACTGGGGTTTAATACATGCTGATGACCTTATGGCCGGCGTTGTGTCCAGTAAATGCTCGTTGAAAAAGAAGGATACAATGAATTTTCAGGCCAGGTTCGAGCTTTACGATGGTTCAGATTTGACTCTAGGCCTTATAAATTAGTGATTAGTGATTTGCCGCTTCGGCCAGATTTGCAATACTCCATGCGATGATTCACCGGACACATTTCGATCAAAAAGCTGGGACGAGGTGATGATTTTAGGGTTTCTGTGGGTTTCTACAATGAACATGTAGCTATTTATCGCAGTTTTCTACCGTAGATATCCGTAGATCACAAGCAATCCCAGTGCGCCAGTGCTATGATTCGTATGGCAGTGATCACTGCGATCACCCTGGGCCCATCTGAAGGTAACAGAATCCTAAAGAAAAAAGTGCTTGGTCCGGGGCTGGAACCGGGGGCATGGCTCTTGGCTAAGCTGGAACCGGGGGCATGGCGGCATGGCTCAAGTCATACCATGACGACTGACATACGTGAACCCCTCAAGTCATAGGCTGATCTACGTGTTTTTTCATGTTTTTTCGGTCTATGATCAAGAAACATATGGCTTAGATCTGTGGCTCCCAGCAACATCAATTTGTGATATGTCAGGTTAGGACATGGCTCGAATGATTTCAACCTTTACCATTGCGTATCAGGATGGGCTGAAGTACCACTGGAACCTCGTGTCTGGCTCGCCGTGGGCCAAAGCTTCTGAGCATATTGCTGGTCCCATATGACCATGCAAGCAAGAACGTATCATATGTCAGGAACTACAGTTTTACATACATTGAGTTTAAGGTTTTACATTTTATAGAATATGAGTATACAATTGCATACGTTTATTGTTTATGTCAAAGGGGTGTTTCAGCCAGATACCAAGACTCTTTTCGTTTGCCATCAGATCTCATCCTCAGCAATTGGTATAAAAATCCGCGTGCTGCAGACGGAGCATGACACCCCTGGATCTTCAATTTTCACATGCACTTTACCCCGAAAGTACATGACACTATCCATTTCTGGTGGTCTTTTGAGGGTTTCAGACCTTTGAAGTAGAAGCTACTGAAAGGACTCTGAAAGGCCTTTTGCTTGCTTTTGAACAAAGTCTTCAGGAACTTGTCAGTTTGTAAGGGCAGACAAAAAAGGATTATATTTCATATACGTTGTTCTTCTTTGTTATATATATATAAACTGTATTTGTTTGACAATTTTTAACACCCACCTTCGTACGACATTCCACCTAGATTTTCGCTGAATTTGGCCACTCTTCAATCTCGTGAAGCTGTTAAGCCATGGCGAAGGAGCTGACTGTTGGATTCATGGTTTGACTTAAGTGTTTGTTTCTTTTCCGGAACTGCTTGCTTTAAAATCAGGACAAGATGGGATGATTCTCGGGTGTGCCCGAGAACAGACTGTGTAAGCAGCAAGCATTTTTTAGGTTTTTGAGCTTCAATGGAGACTTTACCAAGAATCACATGGAGTCGAATCCAGCAAAATTTTGGGATTTTCGTCAAGATCTAAGGTATGGACCCCGTCCAATAGCTCCAGAGATGGCTTCGACATTTTATTTTGGAACAGTGGGATCTGAAACGAGAGTGGCCTGTTTGGACTGAACCATAAATTCAACAAATGTCAAATAGTACCAGAAAAAGGTAGAAGAGTCATGTGATTTACCGTACATGTTTTTTACAAGTCTGATTTGACTTTTGTGAATCTATAGTTCATCCTTTTGGTATTGGGGCTATACCTCCTGCCCCAAGTCGCAGGACCGCTCTCGCTCGCCGGGCGCAAGGGGCGTCAAGGTGAACGGAGCAAATGGAGGTCAGCAATGAAGATGATGGTTACTTCTAGGTCGACTGGATGGCTAGTTTCTGATCCTTTAATTTCTTGTGATTTCAATAGGAATATCATGGAATATCTATAGTTCACCAGCTGAGAAGTGATTTTGTTGCAGGGTATCTAAGACTGGCAAGGACTTATGGTTACTTGTGAGTGCCCCAGAGTTTGCTAAGTTGGTTAAATTGCTCTATGTCAACTTGGGTTTATGGTGATTACACAGTTACAGGTAAATAATGGTAAATATTCCCCAAACATGCCAGATATCGTTGGGGAAGATTGGCGAAGTGGAGAGGTAACATCATCAATTTCACCTGGCCATCATTGACCTACAATAGGTTGGAGTAACCTGGAATGAAGATCGGGTCTTCTTCCCCCAAAATAGATGTCTCTAATTACCAGTTGCATCCAACTACTAGAATCTGCCCGCAATGAAGAGGGGTTAGAACTTGGACTTGGAGACTTCAATTCTGTGGGGTTAGCTGATTGGTGGTTTCAAACATTTGGATTATTTTCCATTTCATATATGGGATAATCCCAACACCATTGACGAACTCATATTTTTCAAGATGGTTATTGCACCACCAACCAGTTAGATATGGTATTGGAGAATCGTCCCGTCCTAGTTCAATGGTTACGCCATATCCTTCCCATGTAAACATTGGGGGTTTCCAGCCATGTCAAACTACCAGGGGCTGGCTAAGAATAAGGTAAGCCCCAAATCCCAAATTTGATGGTCTAATTTTCCCTGTAAAACTGCCATGAACTGCAGGTGAATGGCTCATTTTCAGACAAACCAACCACTATTCATTGCTCAAACCTTATTTTGACGCTTAAATCACCATGTATCACCATGTATCACAAACTTGTTTGGTCAAATCCCATTGTTTCATGATTTTTCATGGTGAATTCATATTTTTTACACCATGTATGATGAAATCCCACCAAAAACAAGACATCCTGGTGCTGCGGCAGGTGTGCGCCTCCAGGTGCAGCCTTTGAAGGGCAACTTTGGCGCACTGGTTACCACTGAGCTCTCGGCGCCGAGGCTGGTCAGAATGTGACTAGAGCTAACGGGGTAGAAGAACCTGATTCATGGTTACCACTTGGTTAATGATGGTAATAATGGTTAATAATGGTTAATAATGGTTAATAATGGTTAATAATGGTTAATAATGAACCATATTAATGTTTAGAGCTAACGTTATGACTTTCCATATCTTGGGATTCTGGTGGTTAATGATGGTTGATGGTGGTTAATGATGGTTAATAATGGTTAATAATCCCTGGTTACTTTAATTGATGGTTACTAGGTCAATCTTACATGGATACCTACTAATCCTAACTAGTCTTTTGGTATTCATGGGAATATCTACGTTCACCAGCAAAGAATTTGTCATTTTTTGCAGGGTATCTAAGATTGGCAATGTTATAATCCCTGGTTGGTGGTTTGGAACATGAATTGTATTTTTCATACATTGGATAATCCTTCCCATTGACGAACTCATATTTTTCTAGATGGTTATCGCACCACCAACCAGAATAATGTTGGTTGCACAGGGGGAAAACACAACCTAATTGACTTTAGTATTGCCCCAAAAATCGGGGATGAGCCGGGGTGGGATTAACTTGGGTATGATTAATTCTGACTATATATTATATTGGTATAAGTATAATCATAATCACAAGTCATATCAAGAACAAGAAAAATAGGTGGTTAATACCCATAGTTGGTTCATCGATTTATTGTTCGGATAAACTATTTTTCGGGGGACTTACGATCACCAGGATCATCCACGGATCGTAAGTGGTTAATAACCATAGTTAGTTCATCCATTTCATAAGCATAGTTACATCGACGGGATAATCCATTTATAGTCCGTCCATAGTTGACCCATCTTTCTAGGTGTAGGACTATGGACCCATATATTTCAGCTCACCCATTTATAGATTTATCTACCAACAATTTCGACTTTCCATAGCTATAGTAGTTTACCGGAGGGTATAAACCAACGCAAATAATGATAATAACTGGGGGACCCTCACCTTGTACCCTGGCTATTTATAACATATAGACAACATAGACCTTGAACATAGCCCGTGTTTAGTGGAAACATGTGGAAACCAATCTTCCAACCCCGGTTTGGGAGGGTTCATGTTAAGGTAACTTCTTACATGTTCCGGCCCTGTATTGTTCCCATCATACCATGTAGTGGGATATGATATAATCATGATATAATAGTATCGGAGATGCTTAGTATATGATATAATCATGATATAATAGTATAATCACCAGCTATTGGATGATCCCTCTATAATACAGTAAGTATATCACCAGCAATAACGGAGGTACTAACCACCAATTCACGAGGATATTCATGAGGATGTTAACTATCAACAAGGTAATGGTTTGGTCTGGAAATGCGGTAACAAACAGGTTTGAACGTGATGAGAATGGATATATGATATGTGGCTGTGTCTGGAAATTGGAGACTTCACATGAATTCATACTCCAAATGGCACTGTTGATAGGAACAATCATGGTTGACCATTTCTTTTTTGAGTCTACCCTATTTGCAGACAAACCAACGGTAGAGACGGATCAGGGTCGCAGATTGGCCAGTTCAAGGTTTAGCAGGTGAAAGCTGCTATGCCACCTCTACGTATTGGGTATGCTATGAGGCCTTTGGGTCTTGTGGTGACAACTCCTTGGCTGGTGGGGTATGCTGCTGTAGTGGATAGCTGGCGTCTTGGGGCGCAGATGGTCTACTTCACATTGACCATGCTAATCCCGGTGTATGCGGTATCTGAAAACCTCACCGCAATACTCAGTGACCTGCTGCTGTCGAGTTGGATCAATTACATCGTTCCAGTGCCCGTCGGTCGTGTGAACGGGCCACTTGTCATGAATGGCACGACGTTGTCAATCGGCTTTGTATTCGCGATGCTAGAGGCGTACGTGCAATTCGTGTGGGTCCGGTTGAGGATTTGCGGCAAGGTTGTATCCATGTCGATGGGTATCGGCGCTCTCACACGTTCCATCAGAACAATAAACAACTAACAGACAACCAGCGATTTGACTTCGATTTTCTGAAGGTTATTTATTATCTTCCATATTTTCCCATTCATCCACAATTTCGGGAATCTCCTGGGATCTTTTTGTTTTTGTTTTTTTTTTAATGGCTTAAGGTGAAGGTCAGAGGTTCCCCTCTCGGCTTTTCGATCGCCCTAATGAATCGGCGAAAAGCTGCTGCACACAATCTGGACCACTGATATAAAAAGTGAATTCATAGGGATCCAGCCTTTTTTGTAGGTGCAACCTGCAAAATACGCTAAAGCTGCTAAACCTATTTTGAGTGGCCATGGATCAGCCACTGTTCATGTGATTTTCCATCAGTTCATGGGGGGAGTGACCCACGGATATCCAAGGGATCAAAAAAAAAATCGGCATTTCGAGGTTGTGCAGCATCATGATGATGATGATGATTTTGATGAAAACTGGGATGTATGTATTGGGATGTATTAGTTTGTTTGTTTACCAGTGACCATGATTACATATTCTTATACATATTTATATATGTATATATATATATATATGTGTATATGATCAGATTGCCATTGTCAGTATGCAGGACTATCACTAAGAACTGTATGATTTTTGGTGCAACTACAGTCACAATGTTGTGTTTAATTGTAGCGCCAGGATCTTGCAGACGCCAGCACTTCAAGAGCAGCTCTACCAAGCGTGGCAGGTACGGGACTTCAACCGGGGTAGGGTGCAGTGCTGAAGGGTAGGTTAAGGCAGGTGATTTTGGCATAACAAAAATGATGTGCAGACGTGAAATCAAGTTCTGGTCACCTTGAAAAAATGGTTGTTGATTTTGAGGATGGCTCAAGACCTAGTGGACCAGTATTTGTGTGTTGAGCTATTTGGGTTTGATGATTGTCAACATCCAAGATGGAGAATACATGAACATAAGATCAACATAAAAATGGTCTAAATTTTGATTGCCACCAAATAAGACTCATTGAATTTGACACCCGGCTTTTTCATAGAAATCTTGTGCTTCAGTGGTGCCAGATAGCTGTTGGCATGTGCTGGACTTTCTTTCAGCCTTTCATTGCCACGGGTTCTATGGGAAGCACCCTTTATCGAAAAGCAAGGAAATGGGTACCGACGATATGCTGGCACAAAAACAGCATTCCTCTGGTACTGCACTCATTATGTCAATGGGAATTTCAGGATCCTATATAAGGCCTATGTAAGTGAATATCCCCACAAAATATGATGTGGTCTTATATGGTACAGTACCTCCATTTTAGGATCCTGAAATTCCCATTGATTATGATGCATATTTCTTGTCAGATCAAGTGGAGCGCCAGGGGATGTTTGCACATGCCCATGCAGCGACCAGACTTGGCATTGTCCGTGAGCCCGCACCCTCCTTCGATTCCAACTCCGGTTTGGGCCTTAAAATGTTTTCGATCCCATTTGATACATAAGTTGTAACCATTCCAACAGTTTCTAGTTGTATTATATGTATTTATATGTTATATTCGCATCCAGTTTTTTCAGTCGCAGTTATCATAGCCTGTCACCACCTGAAACGACGGTGAATCCCAGAAACTCAGAGACCCGTATTCATGGAATTCACTGGTTCAATCCCTAGCTTTGACCATGAAATTTATGTTGTTTACCATTTATGATTTTTGAAAGTTAAGTCCACCATATCTATCCATATCTAGACTTATACATGTATTGCAATAGCGGTATTATTATAGGTTTAATAGTTGTTTTTGTACATATATATATGTGTTAAATCTATGTTGAATCAACCCATATGGTGCTTACCACAGCCATGTCACCATGGAATCTGCAAGGAGCGTGGCGGCTTGCTGGTGCTGCGCGGACTGAAGGAATTAACCGCAGGACTCGAGTGTGGCCATTCGTCATTGGGAGATAGTGGTGGTTCTTCGGGTTGGTACCAGTAGGAGCAGTACTGGTTGGTGGTTTCAAACATTTTTAATTTTCCATAATATATGGGATAATCCTTCCCATTGACATTGACTAATATGTTTCAAGATGGTTAAAACCACCAACCAGAGTAGTAAGTTGGGTAATAGCCTAAAGTTATGGCAGCAGTCTTGGCCATGGGATGAAATAACTCCTGCAGCCAAGGTTTTTTACATATCACTTAAATTATATTTTTTCAGCCAGTTATAGGATATAGCTGTTAATGGCTACAACTGTACTGATAAATGGGGTAATGGTGAATATTTATTGGATAATATGGGAACATCGCGGTTTTGTCAATGGATTCTGATCAGTTTTACCACGGTTTATGATTGGTTTTACCATCCCTGGTGTAAAAAAACGACAAGCAGTGCACCCAAAGAATCAACATCATCAACCATTGGGGATGGTAACGTCGCAACGTCACTGGAATCATGGGAATAGGATAATCGCAACATATAGCACAATGTGAGGCCCCCAAGATAGCTAAGTTGGTTTATAACTCCAATAGCTATGGTTTATGGTATTTATAACGAACTAGTTACTGGGGCTTATAAACCAACTTATATCTTGGAGGCCTCACAGTGCAACTATTTTGAGGTTAGTGAACCACTCTACTTCGGCAAGAATAATTTGCATCATCCCCAACAATTTGGTTTATCATTCGGTTTATCATTAATAAATTCATCCCCAACAAATCTTACCAATAATGATTATCCCCAACTGCTATACGAACTAAGGTACGAAAAAAAGCTACTATTTTGAGGTTAGTGAACTACTACTAACCTAGTATTATGGATACTTATTATGAACTACTAATATAATACTGATTTGGCATTACACTTATTTGGGAAATGATCGCCGGTTGGTGGGCCCCAGGGATGATTTACGGCAGCTGGGCAGCCACCATAGCTATTGAAGCCATGGCCATTGAAATAGTGGATTTACCCGTTGAAAATGGTGATTTTCCATAGTTATGTAAACGTTTACCAGAGGGTAATGTACAATCCAATTGTTTACAATTGTACTAGATTAATCCAATCCTACCACAGGATCTTAGAAAAAACAATCCTGTTTGCGGTTGCACCATGTTGCACCCGTCGTGTAGTTCATTGGTGAGTCCTTGCAGTCCTTGCAACTGGACTGGACCTAGTCGGCTTCCTTCAACTGGCAACCTCAGTTCATCAGCTCAGAAAATGACTTGGCCCCAGTTTCCAAGACAATGTAGTGCCAGACATTGGCCATAGTTCTGGAAAAAAAAATAGCAACAAACACATTAAACAAAAAACAACAAAAACCACATATTTTTTGGATTTTCACAAAAACCGACCCCTTTATTCGCTATGCCTCTGGCACCTTGGGCCGCGCTCGGCGCGCTATCTCTGGCACTCGGAGAGGCGCGCGCAAAAAATTCATGTGCGCAATGTTGACTTGGATAAAACATGGTACCCTCTGGTAAACTAACATATATAGCTATTGAAAATGGCCATTTATAGTGGATTTTCCCATTAAAAATGGTGGATCTTTCCATTGCTATGTTAGTTTACCAGAGGGTACAGTATTAGTTATTTACCATCCAGTAAACGTTTACATAGCTATTCAACATGGCCCATTCCAGTTGATTTACCTATTTAAAATAGTGATTTTCCGTAGCTATGTTAGTTTACCAGAGGGCATATTGGATAGAACATGATAAACATGGATAGCATCTGATGTTCTGTGGGTCGAATTTGGAATAGACTGAGAAGGCCTGTGTTTGGTGGGATTTAGTCACAGCTGTCAACACCTTCATAACCAGCGCCCGAAAAAAAAATGTCCGCAGCATGATCCGCTTAGATATCTGCGAGCTGGGCTTTGGGTCAAGATTTTAGTCTCAGCCAGAGATATTTATCGAGATATGTTGGTAATTTCTTCATGATCATGAACTGTGTTGTTGGTTTCGAACATGAATGGATTATTTTCCATGATATATGGGATGTCATCCTTCCCATTGACTAATATTTTTCAGAGGGGTTGAAACCACCAACCAGATGAACTGTGTTTCCTGTTTGTTGTAGATCTCTTCAATTAGTCTTGATACCCAGAGAATCCCACTGAAAAGAAGGGAGGCAAATTGTGATGCATGTTTCACATGGGGCCATCATGCCACAAACCATAATATCCAAATGTATCCAAACACAAAGACTTAGGATGTTTCCTAAGTCATGGTACCCCTAAATCATTCATTATTTGGGGGCATTTTCCATGAACCATCCACTGGGGATTCGCCGCAGGCCATGCTTCCTGATGCTGTGCCAGACGAGTGCAGTGCAGCGGTACCTGGATGATACAGGGCTCACGCTGGGACGGAATTCTGAAGTCGGAATTGGATTTGGGTAACAATATGTAACCTGGTTGGTGGTTTGGAACATGAATTTTATGTTCCATAATATATATGGGATAATCCTTTCCATTGACTAATATTTTTTCAAGATGATAAAAACCACCAACCGGTAACAATCCTAAACTGTTTTTTTAAACAAATATTGGTAATGAGTAATTTGTTTGATCAAACAGTTTGTTTTAATATATGTTTCCGGAAATACATATGCACAACACTGTATAATCGGACTACTGTAAAATCTATTATTTGGGAGTTGACTCAATGTGATGCAGCATGGTACAGCCAATGATAAGCGTTGTTTTGGATGTGGATGATGTGGTATTCTATTTCTATATATAGTTATTTTGTTTTGATTTTTCCTGTTGCGGTAGTCACAGATAGATTCGGTAAATACCCACTACCAATTCTATCTCAATGTTACTAGATATCTGGTTGGTGGTTTGGAACATGAATTTTATGACTTTCCATATATTGGGAATAATCATCATCCCAACTGACGAACTCATATTTGTCATAGGGGTAGGTATACCACCAACCAGATGCATATATCTATGTAAATCAACCATTTCCGTGGGCTTTCTGTAAATTGTTTTTTTAAGGCTGAGTTATGGTTCTAAGGAGGCCATGATGCCATGGATGTCCCTCTATGCACTCACAAACCAATCCTAATTGCAATGGACACAGTGTTGATCTATGATCTATCGAATAGTATGCCATATATAAGTGTATGACCTGGATTTCATTCCAACATATTCCAACTAGCCCTGCAGTCTGTTTTCGTTATAAGGCATTAACAGCAATGCTCTCCAAAATGTTGAAGCCACGTCCAGCAACGCTTGTGTGATGAGGAACTTGGTCCCAGGCTCAATTTCACAAGAAAATTTCAAATGCAGATTCCATAACTTTGCTAATCTATGTTTTAAAATGTTTTGAACCTCGACCTGGTTTTAAACCTCAAGGTTTTATACCTCGAACAGGTTGAAAAAACCTCAACCTGTGTGTCTATTTCCATAGATCTGCTGAGCCTTGGGCAACGCTGCCAGGAAGACTGTGGCTTTGTGGCATTACAAACACGTGCTGTCTCGAACGTGATCGAGTTTGACCATCTGGAACGAGCCCAGTTTCGCACCAAGGGCCAAAAGTGTGACTGAACAGAAATATATGAAACCTGCTGAGCCAATTGAGCCATTAAAAATACCCTTGTTAAGTGGGTATGAAACAAGGAGTTATACTCAACCAACTAGTCTAATGTGATGGGATAGGGGTATTTTTAATGAACATTTTTTTAAGGTTTTTTTGTGGGGTAGGGGTAAATATTTCCGTGTCCTAGGGAGTTTTTGTTCAGTTGGGGGACAGGTCTCAGTTTTGCCTCATGGGGTCGACTTGGATACGAACCTGGATGTGCTTCTCAGGCATCGTAAGTGGTGTTTAAATGGAGAAATCGTCGAACTAAATGGGGGATTGTCCATTGCCATGTTTGATTTGTCAGTGGGTAACCATGTTGCAACCGAACGTTCCGATTTTCCCATCTCCAGGACGTGTGAATTGAATATGCCCCCAAGTATCAGACCCAAAACAAACGGATATAATTGATTTATACTAAATCAGGCGTTCATTTGGGCTGTAATTAAATATTCAATTTTTGTAGCGGAAGTGATGATGTGTGGCACCCCAGTTATCAACCTGGCTTCTGAATCACATAAATTGGATTCACCCCCCGACACGGCGTGTTTAGGTCAAGATTTCAGGGTCACCGGAAACGTTCAAATGGTTCACTATCGCAACTGGGCCGTTGGCAGAGCCCGAAGATATGGCGTCAAGGGATGGGTGGCCAATGGCAGCTGGGTATGTGGTTTCAGCGTGTCGTGTTGGGATATAGGCCCCCATGTTTGCTGGGATATATTCACTACGTATAACTATGATGATTATGGTGAAATCTATCCACTTAGTTCACTGGAACTGTCCTTGAGTGATGGGAATTTCAGGTCGGGGCTTTGGGGATTAGCAATGGGAAGCCATGGACCGTTTAGTTCGATGATTTACCTACTAAACATACGGGGAACATGGCGATTTTCAATCGCAAAGTGTGAACTTACTAGAGTGTGGAACTGGTTGGTGGTTTGGAACATGTTTTATTTTTCCATATATTGGGAATTTCATCATCCCAACTGACGAACTCATATTTTTTAAGATGGTTCAATATGAGGAACTGATATGAAACTGAGACTGATTGTCTGATTCTTTTCTATGGAATAGTGCCTGGGGATATGCTCCCCAAGGGAATCATGAGGATACATCATCCATTTGATCAATTGTTTGGAACTATAATTTCATCGGCTGTATGTTTTCTTGACTGTTTGCGTGGGGCCTGGTGTTTTTTGGATTCCTAACAAATTTATGAATCCTTCGCACTAAAAAGTGGCCTCCGAACACCTAACTTAAACCACCAGTAATACGTGTGGGTTGAATTACCCTCTGGTTATTTAACATAGCCATGGAAAATCACCATTTTCAATGGGAAAATCCACAAACTAAATCACCATTTTCAATAGCTATTTTGACATAACCAGAGGGTACGTGTGGGTTGTTGTTTCTATTGTTTTTTCTTGGGCCACTTTTTTTTCATGATTATCCCAAGTGGCTATCAGGGTTTGTCTCAAATTTGGGTACCCCAAAGAAATTGGTGAATTAATATTTATCCTAGTAAAGTTGTAAGTTTGGGGGATGTCTCATTTTGGGACAAAATTTATGGATAGGAATATTTTGCTCATGATGTATACCAAATTCGATTTATGTGCATTAAATATCATGACAGACCAAGACATCCTTCAGCCGGGGTAGTCCTCCACACCCTGATAGATCATGTTCCACTTAAAGCAACGATTCTTTGGGGAATTTCACATTGCCAGTCATGGTGGATCACGAGTTTCCGATTTCCAGCTGGGTGAGAAGACGTTTGTTTTCAAACATTCCCCACATTTTCAGCATAACAAGCATAACAAGCATAACAACACTTCAACATGCAACCCATGGTGTTCCCGAACATGCACCCCATGGTGCTGGTATATAGAAAGCTACAAGACTGAGTGATTTCAACCAGTCCAGAGATTTACGAGTCACGAGTCACAAAATCACAGGCCTCAGAGGACAGCAAAACTACCACATTTTCAGGTGCCCTAAAGGTTTGAAATGATGAGTTAAGTTATTTTTAGTTTGTGTATATTTATGTACGGTAAAAAACCATATGATCCCTAGTTAAGTTATGAAGTTAGTGAAACGTAGTGATTTTTACCGTACATAACTAGGGATCATATGGGTGAAATGATGGATTTATGTAGTGTAAAAATCCATATCCCTAGTTCACCTAATTGAACAGCCGCTTAGTATTCCCATTATTGATAGTCATACCATGTTATACCCCAAAAATGCGTTTTTCTCGAAATGTCCCGATGAAACCTTTGTGTTTTCCCGTTACAACCCCATGATCAATGGGAATTCCAGGATCCTAAAATGGAGGTACTGTACCATATAAGGCCATATTTTGGGGGTATATCCCCTTACATAGGCCTCAAAAATAGGCTTTACATATGGTAGGTACCCCCCGGATATCCCGTGAAATCCCATGAAATTTCAGGTGGTGATTCAACCTTGGACGGCTCCCATTCGCCCTGTCCCACCTGCGGCTGTGTCCTGGGACATGTGGAGGGCTCGGCCTCTGCAGTCGAGCAGTTCGTGCGGGAGATGTGTCGTGGTGGACCACCCAACTCCTACACCAAGTCCTGCAAGGTACACAACTCGGCACCTCGGAAGCGTTTCGAGTGAAGTGACGACTTGGAAAGCTGTTTTTTGAACATCGTTTTAAGGAGGCGCCCCATAAAAAAGATGCTATTTCTAGTAATACTTACTGAGATAGCAATTTAGATATTTTTGAGATCATTTGCCAGTATTTTTAAGTTTACATAAAAACATATATATAATATATAATTACATATTATATAAATCATGATTGATATTAGATGGTTGTTCTATGTTTGTCTGTATCACTGGAAATCCAGTTACCCAGTAACCGATGATTGGGAGTTCCACCTTTCTCTGCATTCAAAAAGCATGAAATGGGCCGGAAAAAAATACCATCCGGCATGGAGATGATTGGATCCTCTTTTTGGAACCACGCATATGCTGATAGATTACAGATGTTTTACCTTCATTTTATAATTGGACGTCACGTTTCTATTTTTGGGGGTGGTTCTATCGACATTCTCAAGCTACCTTAACCCTCAATTAAAGCGTTAAAACATATGTTCACTTCATGATGTTGTAGCTAGTATGTTTACCAGTTTTTAGGCGTCAAGTGAGGGGTCAATGAAGATATAGAAGGTGGATATCTGGCCGGCCAATCAAAGGGGCTGATATGTGGTCTTTCATGGTGGAAATGATGGGTAGAAAGTGGAGAATCATCCCTGTTCATGGTCTTACTATTCTTTGGCAATACGTATAGTTACCCTCTGGTAAACGTTTACATAACTATTGAACATCACAATTTTAAATGGGAAAATCCACTATTTCAATGGCCATTTTCAATAGCTATGTAACAAATTACCAGAGGGTACCAACATAGTTTTCCCATGTTTTCCCAGATTAGTTTGACAGATTTGAGGAATGCTCAAAAAAAGGGTACTGTGGAATTTCATGGAAGTTCACCAGCATTAGCAGTGCACATGGCCAGTTCAGAAGTTGGGCCGAAAAAAGCTTGGTTTTTTGGAGGTTTTACGAGTTGATTGGTTAAAAAACTGGTGCTTTGGAACATGAATGGATTACGACTTTCCATCTACTGGGAATGTCATCATCCCAACTGACTCAAGTGACGAACTCATATTTTTCAGAGGGGTAGGTTGAAACCACCAAGCAGTAAACATCGTAGAGTACCGATCGAGTCACTCTGCATTACTGGAAAAGTGGTTTCATGTTGGTTGACAGATATGTTGTCGATCATTAATCTGTTTTTTTTGATGATGATCAGCTAGGATTGTCATGGTTTGTCATGTTGTTTTGAAGTAGTTGTTTATCCATTGAGCCAACCACCTAACCTGACACTTTATGTTGTGTCAATGACTTTAGAACCCGCATCCGAGGACTGTTTCAGTTGCGGTTCCTTCTACAAAGAGAACCGATTCTGTAAAACTTGGGACGTGAAGCAGTGCAAGAGACGCTGTTAATGTTGTGGTGTCTGCAGATTCTGCTGCGCGTTCTGGAAAAGAAAAACCATGGGATTTCCGCCGCAATGCCGATGTTTGGAAGGAGGCTTTCTCTACGGCGATTCTCAGGTGATTCTCCCAGATGCCAATCATTCAGAGGGGATGCCCCGAATTCTTAAATGGCTCATGTTAAAAAAATCCCATAGGATCCATGGTGCTGGTATGCTAACATTGGGGGTATATTGATGGGATCCATGTTACCATATATAGCCTACATGGATCCTATGGGATTGCTACCTAGGTATTTTTGACGAAACCTTGGAGTTTTATGGACTTTTGACAAAACCCTTAAGGGTACCCCATTTTCAGACCAACCCGTGGTCATCGGGGGTCACCAATCCATGAAACTAGGGATTCATCGAGGAATGGCCGGTGGGATGACCATATCACTTGTACACACCTTGGTGGACACGTTTAAGATGCTCACCAATAGGAAAATATACCAACAAAAATCAAGAAAACATGCTTTAAAGGTGCAACTCTACTCATTAGCGAACAGAAACACAATATAATGTCTATATATATATACATATAATAGTAACAATAATAGTAGTAGTAATAATGATAATATTATACATATATATGTTTATTATACATAATATTTATCAGGGTAAAAATATTTGTCCAAAAGACAAGAGGCATCCGCTTACTCAGCTTATCCATATAAGGGGGTACACACACAGATACATATATATATATATTTATATTTATGTATACCAACACCTATTGTTACATCACCAGCCAGGAGAAATGGTGTGCATCAGCGCCCTGTTCGGTGAGGCTGATGGATTTGACCCTGTGATTTGAGGGAAGCATGGCTTTTTTGACTGGTGAATCGTGGTAAATCTAGGGATTTCTTCTACTTTTTGGCCTTCAATGCAAACGATTTTCTGGAGGAAAACAGTACCGCGGTTTGGTTTTGTCAAACCCCAAGCGTGTGCTTTTTGTTTCCCCCCTAGCAATGAGAATTGAAGCCGCTAGGTATTCACTGATCGATCCATTTCTGGTGGGTTTCATGTGGTGAGAGTCCCCATCTTTGCCTCTGGTGGCTCAACCCCAAATCCATTCTCAAAAATTATGCTCCCCAATCGAAGCCCTGGTTTAGTATCGGATCTATTCATTTTCTGTATCCCAGAAGTACAGGGTATTTAATATAGAATAATGATGAATAATGCAAAATATCATTACGTGGCCACCCACACACCTATTTAGTGGTAGCAATCATCAATCACCCAGTAACCACCCATCATTTGCAAAGACCCTCCGGTAAATTAGCATAGCTATTGAACATGGTGGTTTACAGTTGTTTTACCTATTAAAAAATGGTGAGTTCCCAGTTCGCAAAGTGTTACAATGTGGCCCCCCAGTTATAAGAGGTTTATAAACCCCATTAACTATAGTATAAGTGTCATAAACCATAGTTATTGGAGTTATGTCCACCAACTTAGCTATCATAAATCAGATATAAATCCCAGCAAGAATCACCATGTTGCTTGGTGAAGTCATCATGTTTCCTTTTTTTCCTATGGTTTCCCATGCTTTTCATAAGGTTTTCCCATGGTTTTCCTATAGTTTGATCGTTTAGCAGAGGGTCTCTCCCCGACGTGCTTCTCTTGCTGCGCGCCAGGTGGAAGATGAGCTTGATGAGAGCAAGCAACAGTGCGGCGCTCAGACGCCAACTTCTGAAGTGCTGAAATGGTTGAAGATATCTGATGTGTATATGTATATACTTTCATATACACAACATATATATATATATATATACATGATATTGCTCGTGTATATATATATATACATACACATGTTTTCATCTTTTGTTACAATTATTTTTACTTTTAAAACTATATATATATTATAACTATATATATTATATTCAACCCAAGGCAGTGTGGGCATTGCTCAAAAATTGCATCACTGCTGGTAGAATACCAATTGGTGGAAGTTGTGAATGAGGGTCTAGCTATTTCCGTGGGAAAAAAAAATGGATGCTCCAATCATTCACCAGACCAGTGGTGACTCAATCTCCGATTTGGGGTACCAATGGAGCCGCAAACTTGGGATAATTTTGGTTCACCGAAGAAACCTGGATAAGCATGGTTGAAAGATTGATTTTCCCTGATTTTTCAGTGGACATTGTGGAGGTGAATGCAGCATGTCAAAGCCATGATTCTTGTGATTCCTGTTGCTGTGTGAAAACACTTTATGATTGTTGGTTCTTATTACCTGCCATGGGATAAACCTGGTTTTCCCGAGTCCATATGAAACCATATGTTTATCCAAAAGTTGTGTTAATAACATGTTCCATGTTATATCCTCAGTTAATACCGATTTTCTGTGGTAAACCCAAGAATAAACCTACCATGTGGGGATGATATTCACATATATTCACCACCAACATGTCGATATTGGAGATAGTTTACCACATTGGTGATTCAGAAATCGATACCCTCTTGTTATTTGTTACATAGCCATGGTATAGATGGCCCATAGAAATAGATGGTTTACCGTTCTTAATAGCATGGTGGATCTTTCCATGGCGAACTGTTAGTCATAGCCAGATGGTAAATCATATTCAAATCCCAATCTATAGATGATGTTCCCATTAAATCCCATTAAATCGATATATTCCCCAATTTGCTGGGGAATCATATCCCATCTTTGAGACGCGTCGCCACGGCCAGCTTGCGAGGTTCGCAGTGAGTGGTGAGAGTCGAGTCACCCGGCTGGTGCAGCTTGATTTTCGGCTCGCCTCGGGTATAGAAAAAAAATCCAAAGGAAGTTTTGGAATGGGAAAATCATCCATAAATTGGGAAATTTTATACACACATATTTATTTATATATATACATACATATATATACATATATATATATATATATATACATACGTATATATATATGTATACATACATATATATATAGATGTATACATATATATATACACTAACATTGCCATTTTAACAGAAAACGTGAGGTTTCAAATCGTTTGATTTCGGCAACGCACAATAAAGCCAGGGACAATATAGCCTTAAAAACCTGATTCTACGTATCCTTGGCTCTTCTGATACCTGAAAGGCAACCTGAAAGAGTAAATCTATGGGATATTTGCCAGTACTGACTGTATGTATTTGGGGCATTGTCTATCAACCTGTGGGGCGCTGGTACAAAGCTTCCTGGACACAGATGATGCGTCTCCTCATTCCAGCGATTCGTATCCTGGGCCCTTTTGCAGAAAATCTAAAGTCTGAATAACTACCAAATTTGAGCTAATTCCTCTACAGTAACTTCATGGTGCTAAAAGTGGTAGGCAAATTTGAATGGGGTTCGAGGCATTTGTTTTCTGTTCCACTTTCACAGGGCTTCATTCTATTTCATCCCAGCTTCAATCATAGCTGCGATGCAGAATACGTTTTCTGATTCGCCAGGAAAGCCATGAACGCACAGCAAAAGCTTACCGGTGGCACCTAGGCTTGGCTTCTACACTTATTTAGGGAACAGCTTGTGTTTTCAATCATATACGATACACAGAAAGATACTTCAATCCACTACAATATAATACAATCAATAATATAATGCATCATACTATCTTGCTAAAGTAGAAACTATGTTAAGCTTGTGGTTTGTATAGTATGTCCATGAATATGTACACATTATATATGATTATCTCTATATATATATATATTTGAGTACATATATATATATATATGAGTACACATATATATATACACATACATACTACATATGTATTTATGTATTCATTGATTAACATGAAGTACAACGGAAGCCGTGCTACGCCACGGTGTGAGGTCATGCGCATCGGCAATACCTACGACCCGGTCACGAAGCGCATCACCTCTCTCAACGCCTTCGATCCGCTGCTGCCCCCAGGCCTGAAACGAAAGTGGAAAGTCCCCAGGCCTTAACGGGTAAAGATAGGCAAATGGGGCTTTCCATAAATGGAAGTACCCCAAAAATGTTTTTTTTTTTTAAATCCGCCGAAAATGGCTGATTTAGGGGTATCCCCATGTTTACCCTCTGGTAATCTCTGGTAATTTGTTACATAGCTATGGACCATAGAAATAGGTGATTTACCTATGAAAATAGTGATGTTCCGTAGCTATGTAAACGTTTACCAGAGGGTAATGGGTAAAGAAATGCAAATCATCCATGTTTATGGGCGATTCTTCAAGAAGTATGTGAAATTTGCCATACTTATTCCGTAAATCCACTGACATCACGATCAACAATCATAAAATGATCATGACATGAATGATCATTCTTAGATTCATAGTATAATAATCCAGTACTCATTCCCAGATTGATAAAGTGATCATTAATCATGAATGATTGATCGTTATCAACAAGCATGTGTTATGAATAATCATCAAAATCATAAATTGGCATATGAACCTTTAGTCGTGTGCATATTAACCAGTATCATGGGGGGCTGTGAACCATTTATATGGGGGGGATGAAGTTTCAACAAGGCTATGATTTCGGCTATGAACCAGCAATCGTGTTGGGTAGTAGTGGGTTTGTCTGGAAATGGGCATAGCCTCAATATACGGCCCACTTTTAATATGGAAAATAGTGATCAAACATTACCCATGACGGATCCATGGTGCTGGCATATATGCTAACATGACTGGGGTATATTGATGGGATCCATGTTACCATATATAGCAGCACCATGGATCCTATGGGCTATGTCTTGGCCTATTTTCAGACAAACCCAAAGTGGTTTTTGTTCATTGGATGGAGCAGATGTTAGAGATGTGAACATTTTGGAAATTCGTCGCCGCGCGCGGTGCCGTGCAAAGTCTTTACGAAAAAAAAAACAACGTCGTCCTGATGGCCTTGATGGCAGCATCTGGGATTCATCCGGATGGAGGTCCCCAGTCATCACCATGGTTGTTTCAATACTACCCTCTGGTAAACGAACATAACTATGGAAAACCACAATGTTTAATGGATAATTCCACTATAAATGGCCATGTTCAATAGGTATGTTAGTTTACCTGAGGGTATCAAACATAATGGTCATGATAGTATTGAAACAACTATAGTCCTAACATATAAACCATGTGGTTAGGTTTTATACCATTGCAAATGACCTGACAACCAATCGAGTTTTGGATGATTTGGGGGTACCCCGATGAGTTGGAAAACGGTGGAATCGCACATTTGATGGCGCTATGGGCAAGTTCGAAAGGTCATCTGTCATCAAACATGCCCAGCGCTACTGAAACTTCTCAGCCAAACAAAGGCTTGCGGCCAACTTATGTCATCCCTTGCGCCGCCTTGGTGTGGCCTGGGATCCCATTGGATTTTACTTCATGGCCACTGGGGACGAACATCCCGCAGAAGTACCAGGGATTCGTGTTAAAAGCAGTGGATTCCGCGGTGAAGTAACGTAGAATTCACATCCCAAGTGGATCCAAACGGGATGTTTTTAGACAATTTGTCTGGCAACCCCTTTTTTTTTCGGGATTTGCTGAAGATGATGTTTTATTTCGCCCTTGGGCAAGTCCACCATGGGGAATCTACTGGGTTTTCAGCATTCATCAGCCCAACTCCACACGCCAGGATAGCGACCTCAACATAGCCGAACATTTCAGGTTAGTGAATTCGTGAGTACATGTATCCAGATAAATTATAAGAATGGTTGGACCCCAATAAGAAGGTCGGTTCATTCCTAAAACCAGTTTCTGTTGGTCCATCGACCCCCAATATCGACCCAATTTTTTGGGTACCCTCCGGTAATTTCACAGGTTGCGACATGGAAAATCCACCGTTTGCACGTTGGGTGATGAATAGGGGGGTTTGAACAAAGCCCTTTAAGAACAGGTTATTTTCCATTGGTTTACCAGCTCCCGGCCCCTCTATTTTTACCAAAAGGACACTTTTTCTTGGAAAAATGGTAGGGAAACGATGGAAAAATGTGGGAAAACCGTGGAACAATGTGGGAAAACCATCCCAAATGCTTGGGCTCTGATTGTTTCCATCCACGAAAAACCACAACAAAAAGGCGGCTCTTCGCAGTATCGACCCTGCGATCGCAAGCCTGGGTGGCACACCGCTGCATGGCAGTCGTCCCGCGTGGCAAGGGCCCAGTGGTGGAGATGAAAGCCTTGAGGATGGGGATAGTAAGCATCAATAATCCGGTTGACTTTTAACCATTGAAAAAATGCGGTTTTTGATTGATGGATTTAAGAATGGAGATGGGAATATGTGCCACGAACATGTCAATATTTACTACCAATAAGAGGGTTTCAACATGTTTCAACCATCAATATTGGGGTAAAATATCATCCCAAATGCTGAAAGTGACACAGATGACCAGCTTTGTTCCACAGCTGGGTTGTTGCAGTCTTGCAGAGTGCCTGGTCGTTGGAGTCACGGATGATGATGGATGATGTGAATGCCCTGGGAATCACTTCACCAACACCATCTGCAGATGGGGTCTTAGATTTGTGTCAGCAACCTCGAAGTGCAGACATGACAGCAAGCTCTATGATATCCCACTGTGAAAACTCGTTTCAGATCGCTAATTTTCTGATGTCCAATGCAGACTTGAGTGAGAAACCCTTGGATGAACTCCCATCTGCAAAGTTGTTTGAGTCGGTCCAACTATTCTCTCCGAATTGCTCCAGTTTTGCGAGTGGAATCTGATGGTTATGATATACAGATGTAGATAGCCATAGGGTTATATCATGCTATATCCCATATTATGGAGGTTCAAACCATGCGTATACCGCAATAGACTCAATAGACCTCAAGTGCACCTGTTCGGATCGTATCCAAGGCTGCCATTAGTCCACTGCAGCCCAGGATTCAGTCTACCGCAAAGATGCACCAATCGGATCTCTGCTGTACTGCAGGCGAGATGTGCAGTGAACAATGCCATCAGGGACGCTGTTAGCCATGGGAAATAGCCATGGCCCATAGATTTATAGATGGTAAACACCGGTGGATCTTTCCATGGCAAACTGATGTATAGATGGTAAATGGGGTTATCAAGTTGTCATTCCATGTTTTTTTTACAGTTATTTCACTGACTTCTACAGAAAAAAAGGTATTTCGGGCCATGACTGTGGCCCTACTTTACGGCTCCGTGTTTGTTCTTTGCATGAGACTTTGTCATGTGGCGTTGCTCAAACTTTCCAACCATTCAATGACAGCAAAATATTGAGCAAATGGGGGTACCCCTAAATCATCCATTTTAATATATGGGATTTTCCATGATAAACTAACCATTTTGGGGTACCTCCATTTATGGAAACCCCCACATGTTCCTTTTTCGCAACCTTTTTCAAGTCTATGCTTTGCTAATCTCAGCTGGCTTGCTGGAAACTTCCCTGTTTATAGATTATTTTTGTTATCCAACTTGCCTTTCCAAAAACGTGCCTTGTGAAAAAAAAATGACATTGCCAGGATGAAATTGCATTGATAGATCATTGTGCTAAATTGGATGTTTTGATTGATGCGTAGAAAATTGCATGTTTGGCATGAATACCTGGATCTTCCATAGCCCAAATGCTCCATGTATGGTATATTTACCAACATTTACCCTAAAAATCACCCAGTGTTGTAGGTAAATATACCATACATGGAGGATCTTCCATAGGTGAAAACCAAGTTCTGTCAGGATCGTTTGGCTTCCGTGATATCCATGGGAAATCCATCGTTTCCTGCAGATTTTCCCTCCAGTCCGCTAGGCAGACACCCCCCGAAGGGGGCGCCACGTGCTTCGCAGACACTGTAAGTGCTCTAGCGGCTCTGCCGCTGGAAAAGCAGGAGAAGTTGAAGAAATTGGAGTGGGAAGACCCAGGTCTTGGATTTATATGGATCTTTTTTTGTAGTTTATGAATTTCTATGGAAAATTGAATTCCATTAAAATTAGATGTTGGATTTTCATTTTTAAACTATGTTCAATGAATTTCTATGGATATGATTTTCGATAAATAAGATGTACATTTGGTGAAGATTTGAATGTTTTCAGATGGGCTATTGGAATCCCGAATGATTTGGATAGCAATGGCCACTCCGGTGTCGAGGTGTCTTTGCTCGCAGACTCATCACGATGCCAAGGCCGGAAGAATCTTGCAATGTAGTGGGGATGCCATGGGGTTGGTTTCCATAAATGGGAGTACCTCAAAATGGTTGGTTTATAATGGGCAATATTCCTTTAAAATGAGGGGTGTATACCCCCGTTTTAGGAAACCAGCAAGTACTGGGGATTTGCTGTCATGGAGATGTTAAACGTGGATGCTGTCAGGAAAGTGGTGGTGTTTTCACCCCTTTGCCAATGATCTTACCTGGCGGCATCCTGAATTTGGCGAAAACGAGAGCTCCTTGCGATTCCAGCTACACGGGGTCCAAACCGCCCAACTTAGGCGTCAGAAGCCGCCAAGAAATCCCCAAGGTAGCCTCCAAACGGCCCAACATCGCCTTCAAAAGCAGCCATCTGGGCCCCAAGCTGCCCAAAATGGCACCAAAATAGACTCCAAATGGCCCAAGACAGCCTTCAAATGTTGCCACGAGAGCCCCAAGCTACCTAACGTAGTCCCAATACGGCTTCCAAATGGCCTCACATAGCTTTCAGAGGCCGCCGAGAAACCCCAAGCTGCCCAACATAGCCCCACCAGGGCCTGCAGATGGCCCAACACGGCTACCAAACGGCCCAACATAGGCGTCGGAAGCCGCCAAGGTGCAAAACACAGTCCCAGGATGGCCTCCAAAGGGCCTAACGTAGGCGTCAGAAGCCGCCAAGAGAGCCCCAAGCTGGCCAACATAGTTCCAACATAGCTTCTAAATGCCCCAACATAGCCTTCAAAAGGCCCAACATAGCATGCAAAAACCACCAACGATATCACAAGTTGCCGAACATAGTCTCAACATAGCGGTCAAATGGCCCAACAGTGCCCCCAGAAGCCGCCAAGAAAACTTCAAGCTGCCCAACATAGTCCCAACACAGCTTCCAAACCGCCCAACATAGGCGTCAGAAGCCGCCAAGAGAGCCCCAAGCTGGCCAACATAGTTCCAACATAGCTTCTAAATGGCCCAACATAGCCTTCAAAAGGCCCAACATAGCACGCAAAAACCACCAACAGTACCGCGAGTTGCCGAACATAGCCTCAACAAAGCCTTCAGATGGCCCAACAGAGCCCCCCGAAGCCGCCAAGAGAGCCCCAAGCTGGCCAACATAGTTCCAACGTAGCTTCTAAATGGCCCCACATAGCCTTCAAAAGGCCCAACATAGCATGCAAAAACCGCCAACAGAACCACGAGTTGCCGAACATAGTCTCAACATAGCCTTCAAATGGCCCGACAGAGCCCCCAGAAGCCGTCAAGAGAGCCCCAAGCTGCCCAACATAGTCCCAACATAACCTCCAAATTGCCAAATATAGGCCCCAAATGCCGCAACATAGACTTCAAAAATCACCGTTCCAACATGGCTTCCAAGTGGCCCAACATAGCCTTCAAATGGCCCAGCATAGCCTTCAAAAATTACCAGCGGAGCCCCAAGCTGCTCAACATAGTCCCAACATAACCTCCAAATGTCCCAATATAGCCTTCAAATGGCCCAACATAGAAGCACCAGCAGCGCCCCAATCTTCGCGAGATGGGTCCAACATGGCTTCCAAGTGGCCCAACATAGGCCCCAAATGGCCCAACATATCGCTCAAAACTCACCAGCAAAGCCCCCTGTCTGCCCAACATAGTCCCAACATAGCCTCCAAATGTCCCGAATGTCCCGGCATAGCCCTCAGAAGCCGTCAAATAGAGGCAAAAGGGGAAGAACATGGTCCCAACATGGCTTCCTAATAGCCCGACATAGCCTCCAAAAACGGCCAACAGAGCCACAAGTTGCCGAACATAGCATAGCCTTAACGTGCAGGAAGGAA
>Ga0126342_10003335_pt1 | contig 26428 bp, 24 predicted proteins | sample Cyp1metagenome_FD_92528 | JGI IMG/M metagenome (GOLD analysis project Ga0126342, IMG submission 92528) | Coral microbial communities from Lord Howe Island, Old Settlement Bay, Australia - Cyphastrea 1 metagenome | ecosystem: Host-associated > Invertebrates > Cnidaria > Coral ...
GGCGCAAAGCTCGTCGTGCATCATGTGAATGGAAAGCTGACGCTGAATGAAACCTTGGGAGGCCAAGGGATTGTTGGAAAAACTGCAATGCTCTCCTGCACTTACATACCAACTGATGTGTATGCAGCATGGCGTTATGCTTGTGGGCTCCCAAATTGTGACAGGGAGTTTGCACTAGAAGGTGTTACACATCTTGAAGGAGACACTCTTGGAGAATATTTACACCATCTCCCCTGCAGCCTTGCAAGCATGACTTTTGGCGAGACTTTCAACCAAAGCCTGGAGTGGGTGACCTTGCCATCAAGTCTTCAAAGCTTGCATTTTGGCAAGTACTTCAACCAAAGCCTGGAGCGGGTGACCTTGCCATCGAGTCTTCAAAGCTTGCATTTTGGCAAGTACTTCAACCAAAGCCTGGAGCGGGTGACTTTGCCATCGGGTCTTCAAAGCTTGAGTTTTGGCGCTAACTTTAATCAAAGCCTGGAGCGGGTGACCTTGCCATCGAGTCTTCAAAGCTTGAGTTTTGGCGATTTTGGCGCTGACTTTAACCAAAGCCTGGAGCGGGTGACCTTCCCATCGGGTCTTCAAAGCTTGCATTTTGGCAAGTACTTCAACCAAAGCCTGGAGCGGGTGACCTTGCCACCGACTCTTCAAAGCTTGAGTTTTGGCGAGGATTTCAACCAAAGCCTGGAGCGGGTGACCTTGCCATCGAGTCTTCAAAGCTTGAGTTTTGGCTTTCATTTCAACCAAAGGGTGACCTTGCCATCGAGTCTTCAAGACTTGAGTTTTGGCTTTCATTTCAACCAAAGCCTGGAGCGGGTGACCTTGCCATCGAGTCTTCAAAGCTTGAGTTTTGGCTTTCATTTCAACCAAAGCCTGGAGCGGGTGACCTTGCTATCGAGTCTTCAAAGCTTGAGTTTTGGCGATAGGTTCAACCAAAGCCTGAAGCGGGTGACCTTGCCCTCGAGTCTTCAAAGCTTGAGTTTTGGCTGTGAGGTCTTCCCAATTGAGCGGGTGACCTTGCCATCGAGTCTTCAAAGCTTGACTTTTGGCACGGATTTCAACCAAAGCCTGGAGCGGGTGACCTTGCCATCGACTCTTCAAAGCTTGAGTTTTGGCGAAAAGTTCGACCAAAGCCTGGAGCGGGTGACCTTGCCATCAAGTCTTCAAAGCTTGAGTTTTGGCACTAGGTTCAACCAAAGCCTGGAGCGGGTGACCTTGCCATCAAGCCTTCAAGACTTGAGTTTTGGCTTTCATTTTAACCAAAGCCTGGAGCGGGTGGCCTTGCCATCGAGTCTTCAAAGCTTGAGTTTTGGCCATTTGTTCAACGAAAGCCTGGAGCGGGTGACTTTGCCATCAAGTCTTCAAAGCTTGAGTTTTGGCTCTAACTTTAACCAAAGCCTGGAGCGGGTGACCTTGCCATCAAGTCTTCAAGACTTGAGTTTTGGCTTTCATTTCAACCAAAGCCTGGAGCGGGTGACCTTGCCATCGAGTCTTCAAAGCTTGAGTTTTGGCCATTTGTTCAACGAAAGCCTGGAGCGGGTGACCTTCCCATCGGGTCTTCAAAGCTTGCATTTTGGCAAGTACTTCAACCAAAGCCTGGAGCGGGTGACCTTGCCATCGAGTCTTCAAAGCTTTCGTGCTCCTAGTGGTGGCGATTTATCATGCAATGTCTTTGTGAGTTCTGCTGGTTGTGCTTAGTTTGTTGGCCGCTTTCCCCCAATAGATATCGAAGCAAAAGAGGCCTGCATTCCCAGGGATGCTTGAGGCTGGCTATTCTAGATGCTTAAGGCGACACACATCTTCTTTTTGGAGCATGCTGTCAATGAATGTCCCTTTGTGTGCGGCGAAGATGCGGAATCCATTGAAATATTTGCCCTCACTGGTAGGGGGAATTCGCCCCCCCAAATGCTTTCATTTCACTTATATTCAGGTTATTGAATTATTAACACCTACAATTCAGCCAGATATTTCATGTTTGGATTTTTATTTGGAAAAACTTAGGACAACATGTTTATCTGATTGTGTACATGCCAGAAACAGGCAGTATCGGATGACCATCTCATGGACAGTATTTGGTTGTGCGGGTTGGATGTGCAAGAGCCAAAATTAGTACGCAGTTAATAACTGCATGCATTCACCCAGTTTTACAGAGGGATATACCCTCCGGTGAACTAACATAACAATGGAAAATCACAATTTTTAATGGGAAAATCCACTATAAATGGCAATTTTCAATAGCTATGTTAGTTTACCAGAGGGTACCCCGGTTGTGCATGAGCTATTAAGCCCGTACTAGTTGGGTCCCGCACCCCCAGTTAGTAATTCAATGGGGCACATTATGGCAACGTTACTATGGTCTAAAATTGAAGTTTAGAAATGAGACCAATTTTCCCACAATCATAGAGGAATCCTAGAGCCAATCTAACTTGGCCCTACAGGCAAGCATTTAATTCATTTACCCAGCTATATTCCCTATTAATGGAGGTTTTAGTGGGAAATTCATCAAAAAAAAATGCAGATGTTCCACTACCACATTTGATTTCCAGAGGGTATCATTTTTTGGATGCTTTTGGGTCAAATCGAATCCCGTGGGAATGTTATGTTTTTGGGGTCCTGGATCACAAATCCAAGCTGGACTTTGGAAGACTCAATCGAATGGATGATTCAGATAGTTCTCTTTCTTTGAAGAGAAAGCTGCCTTCGTATGGAGGTTTCCGACAAGTCATAGGGGTACCCCTAGTTATCATCCATTTATAGATGGATTTTCCCTTATAAACCATTCATCTATTGGGGTACCCCCATGACTATGGAAACTACACGCCATCGTTCTTAGCGCGGACGATTGATGTGCTGGTCACGGCATCGGACAGCGGTATGTGTCAATACCGGACATGGACGCTTCACCCAGCAGGTGGCTGTACAGTGGCTACTCTCATTGACATGCCCACATCACCAAGATCGTTCGTTCGTGAAAATTGGTGACGGCCAAACATGGTGGTAAACCAGTGGTTTTTCATGGGTTTCACGTGATTTCACACCGTTTCAAAAATATGGTTAGCAGGTTCACCAGTTTCATAAGTTTCCTCAATAAATTGACCTTGTCCATGGCTTGTTTCCTGGTTTCACCTTGGAATACCTTGGATTTTTCACCGGTTTTACAAGGATGTTCCCCCCCAGTTATAAGTTGGTTAATAAACCATAGTAACTGTTGATATATTCATCATAAACCCTAGTTATTGGAGTTATTTGCACCAACTTAGCTAACTATTTTCGGCACCACCTTCTACCGCTGTCCCGGGTATGTAAGCGTTGTCGATTCGACAGGCTACCGCATCACCCTTTTGGGCCATTCTTTGGGTGCGGGTGTGGGTGCCTTGCTGACACTCATCTTGCGGCCGCACATCTCCAGCCTGTGTCGCCTGGATGGGAAATGTCAGAGAAAGTGATGGAGACACGTTGGTGGTTTAGACCATTCTTAGTGGACAATCCCATATTTTCCCATGATTTTGGTGATTTTCCAAGGTTTTCCCCATCTGTTCCTATGATTTTTTGATTGGTGGTTTGGAACATGAATCTTATTTTTTCATATATTGGGAGTAGTAACCCCAAATGAATTCCAAATGATTAATATTTTTAAGAGGGGTAGGTATACCACCAACCAGTGGAAAAACGATGGAAAAGCTATAAACAGTTACTATTGCATTTACTCACAGCAATGCTAAAAATGTGATTCTGGACTTCAAGATGGCAACGTTGAAAGAATTTTGTTTACCCTTCAACGGTTGACGTTTTGCAGGCTTGACTTGGAAAATCATCCCATTGGCGAATCGTCGATGGCTTTCATGCGGGTTCCACCCAGTGGATGGCTAGTGACAACCCAGAAGAATCGCGAGTTCAAGAGGAATATACTATGATGACCAGAGAACAAGATCTAGCAGTTTAATTTTGCTGGGGAAAAATCATCTATAAATACGATGTTTATTCATGGCTAATGGTTTTAAAATAAATGTCTATGCATGTTTATTCAAGTTTATAAGCTGGTTGGTGGTTTGGAACCATGGAATTTTATGACTTTCCCATCATATTGGGAATTTCATCATCCCAACTGACGAACTCATATTTTTCAGATGGGTTGAAACCACCAACCAGTAATGTTAAAACAATGTCATAAACCACCCATTTGGGAATGGTTTACACCACCTATAAAAATGGTGATTTTGGGGATTGTTTATGACATTGTTTTAACCACATTAGCAGTTTGATTTTGTGCAGGGTATCTAGGATTGGCAATGATATGTTTTATAGCTGGTTGCTGGTTTCAAACATTTGGATTATTTTCCATCATATATGGGATGTCATCCTTCCCATTGACGAACTCCATCATTTTCCAAGATGGTTAAAACCACCAACCAGTTTATTATTAACCATCAGTATCCATCAGTAACCATATAATTGCCATATATTAACCATATATATATAGACATCCCCATGAACCATTGATGCTTAAAACCACCAAGCAGTATAGATTTGATTAGGAATGCCCGGCTTAGGGCTTGCCCTTCACCCCACATCTCCGGGTTCTCGCTGAACTCAAAAAAATGCTGCCCTGCGGTAAGAACTAACCTGGCAATGGGCAATTCCAGCATATTTACTGATGGAAAATCATCATTCTTAATGGACAATCCCATATTTTCCCATGATTCTGGTGATTTTCCAAGGTTTTCCCCATATGTTCCTATGATTTTCTGATTGGTGGTTTGGAACATTTATTTTATTTTTCCATATATTGGGAATAATAAGCCCAACTGACTAATATTTTTCAGAGGGGTTGAAACCACCAACCAGATATTTACTGACTGATGTTTTTCATATATGGGGGTTTCCTAAAATGGGGGTACCCCTTTATCGCTGAATGATTTAAAAGGGAAAATCCATCTACAAATGGATGATAACTAGGGGTACCCCTATGACTTAGGAAACCCCCATATATTTCATTATATATTTCATTAAAACCTGCATTTATAGGAGACTCTCCATTGCCATGATTACCGAAGGGTCATTTATGGTTCAAGCTTTTTGGGGGTTACTATTACTAGAACCATATTATGGGATATTATGGAAAGAATACTATATCAATGGGAGATCTTCAGGATCCAACAGATGGAGGTACGTTAGTACATTACTGTACCATATTTTTGGCCATATTTTCTGGGGATATTCCCTAAAAAATAGGCCTGAAAAATAGGCCTTAGAAATGGAATCGGTACCCTCTGGTAAACTAACTATGGAAAATCACCATTTATAGTGGATTTTCCCATGAAAAATTGTGATTTTCCATAGTTATGTTAGTTTACCAGAGGGTACCTCCTTCATGTTTCTCGGTTCCGCTTCGTCATGGCCATGGATTTTTTGGGGAAAAAATGTCAACAAAATCGCCTCTGGGGGGATGTTCCGTTGATGGGGAGATTTTTCTGGGTTTTCCCATATTTACTGGGTAAAGTTAAGTTGGTGCAAATAACTCCAATTTCACTATGGTTTATGGTACTTATAACTATAGTATTCACGGGGTTTATAAAGCAATTTATATATCTGGGTAAATTTGATCACGACCGAACCCTGTTCTCCCGAACACTGGAAATCATAGTTAGATTGTGGGGAATCATCCCCAAATGGCCGAACTATTCAGGTTAGTGAATTATTATAATTTGCCCAGATATGTTCATATGATCTTTACATCTTTGTCGGAGATTTCCAAATTGCTACTGTGGATGGACAAGCCATCCTGCACCAGTTGCTAACTATGGAATTTAACATATGAAACACTGTAAATATTGCAACTATGGGATTTAAGATATGAAATAGTAGTTCATAGTTAACTAGTGGGATTAGTAATGGGATTTATAACCGGACTATATATAAGGGGATGTTTAACCATCTACCAACTGGTGATTTGGATTTCGCAACCATCCATAGATATCCATCGTATGTGTTCCCATATTTTCCCATGATTTAGGTGATTTTCCAAGGTTTTCCCCATATGTTCCTATGATTTTCTGTTTGGTGGTTTGGAACATGTTTTATTTTTCCGTATATTGGGAATAGTAACCCCAACTGACTATATATATATATTTTTCAGAGGGGTTGAAACCACCAACCAGTTTTCCATCTTCTTATGGGATTTCCCATTGCTATGTTTGAGGACCCCGTTCTTCGGGGTGCCTTGCCACCATCACCACGGCTAGGTTGCTACGGCTTTGGAACCCCTGCCTGCGTGGACGAAAACCTCATGCCCCAGTTGTTGAACTGCAACTGGGTTTTAAAATGGTGATACCATACAGGATGGCCCCCCCCAGTTACCCTCTGGTAAACATACAAAAAGCTATTGAAAATGGCCATAGAAATAGTTGATTTACCCATTAAAAATTGTGATTTTCCATAGCTATGTTAGTTTACCAGAGGGTATAAGTTGGTTTATAACCCCATCTAAATATAGTTATTTACGTATCATACACTATTTTTATTATTATTATTATCGTTATAAACCAACTTCACTAACTATGGGGCTCCATCCTGTAGGGATTTTACAATAGTTAGTACTGTAACTGGTGATATTATGGGAATCATATAGGTGATATGGCAGATATGAAAAAATCAAGATAAAGTGTGTATAGATGGTGATTTCGATTTACAATGGTTATATAGTACCCTAAAAATCCCTAAAACTGACATAGATATCGAAAAGCCATGGTTTCCCGTTCGGAAAATTATCCAAAAATAATGTTTTTTTTCGCATCTATGTTAGTTTACAGGCTGGTAACTGGTGATAGAATGGAGAAACCAACATTAACCAACAGTATGTGATTCTCTGTGATTATGATTCCCATGTCGATTTCTCAGGGTGACAAAAACGAAAGAAAATTACCAGCTGATGCTAAGTTTGGAAGGGAAATGGCCATGGATCAATACCTATAGATACAGTTTATTAGGGGATGAACATCCATTTGCCACCTATTTTGATGTTCACCAGGGCTACATGGTTTTGACCCATTCCCAAATGAACCCAAAGATGGTTTTCACAACGTTTTGGGATTCTGCAGAGTTCCGATCTTTTGGCAGTTTCGGAGCCGCTGTCCTTTCTGTCCTCAGGACTTAGCGGTCAAAAATCGATAGGCAGCGACCATAAAACGAATACCTGGGGGATCATAGCTATACCAACCATAGCTATAGTCAATGGCCATTCCAGGATCCTAAAATGGAGGTACCTACCATATATCAGGCCTATAATATAAGGCCTATGTAAGTGAATATCACCACACAATATGGCCAAACAATATGGTACAGTACCTCCATTTTAGGATCCTGAAATTTCCATTGATATAGGGTGATGAACATAACCCGAACTAGCAATCCGATCGGCTCCGGCCAGGTATGGTCTCAGATGCTTGGGCTTTATCGGATGGAAGTTTTCAGCCAGATTTCCTGGCAGCCAACAAGGATATTCCAAGCAGAAAATCACCAAAATTGGAAGTAGAATCCAGAAATGGCGCTGGGAAAAAAATATAATCTAGGGTTGTTCGAATTTGTAATTACTCTTGATAGAACATCATGATTCACAGATGAACATGTTTGATGTGAAGCTATGAAATTGATTAGTACCAGATGTTTCGCGAGCTTGGTTGCAGGATAGTGGGGTGCTCTGGGAAACCCCAGCATTGGATGAAGTCTGCAGTAACCCCAAAAAATTGACAAGGAAAAAGAATCCTAAATGCTCTATGTATGGACCAACAGTTACCAACATTTACCCTTTGGTAAACTAACATAACTATGGAAAATCACCATGTTCAATGGGAAAATTCACTATTTCAATGGCCATGTTCAATAGTTTTTTGTATGTTTACCAGAGGGTACCCCAAAAAAATGAGATTGTATCAATGGGAATTCCAGGATCCTAAAATGGAGGTACTGTACCATATTGTTTGGCCATATTTTGTGGTGATATTCACTTACATAGGCCTGAAAAATAGGCCTTATTTCTATGGAATCGGTACCTCCATTTTAGGATCCTGAAACTCCCATTGATTGCACAATGTGAGGCCCTCCAGTGATGTTCGTTGGTTTAGATTCGCCCCAGTAACTAGTTCGTTATCATTGCCATAAACCATAGTGAAATTGGACTTATTTGCACCAACTTAGCTATCATAAATCAGCTATAAATCCCATGAAACTTCCATTTTCCTATGGTTTTTCCTATGATTTTTGCAGGATATGCCCCTGAGGTGGTCAACCGGGACGACCTTGTTCCCAGACTCAGCGTCAACAGTGTGTCCCTGGGCGATGGTGAAATGTGAAAAACGTGTCATCCAGAAATGGCCCTATGGCCCTATGGGAACCAAGCGCGACTAGCTGGGGAAATCCATTATAAAAGGAAAGTCAATGGGAAAAAACATCTGTAAACTAGGTCAATCTTACATGGATACAAACTAATCCTAACTAGTCTTTTGGTATTAATGGGAATATCTACGTTCACCAGCAAAGAATTTGTCATTTGTTGCAGGGTATCTAAGATTGGCAATGTAAATGGGAAACTCATCTATAAATGTGAGTAAAGCAATAGTAAGCCAGCCCCAATTTACCATATATTTACCATAAATGCACAGTATAAACCATCAAAACATAGGTGGTCAATTATTCTTGCTTCACCAACATGAATAAAACTTCATCAAACGTGGCTAGCTGGGAAATCCCCGAACAAAATGGAGGTTAAGGTGAAAACAATCTATATTACCGGAGGGTAGCTATGATTAGCCAATGACTTAAGACAATCCCCCCAAGACACGGAATATCCCCAGAAAAGTTCATAATCCACGACAAATAAGCAATATTTAGCCAATGTTTTTTAACCATGTGGTGGATTATTATTAGGGTGAGTTTTGGATTCATAACCCATTCCCCCATTGACCCAAATTTTACCATTTGCTGGGGACTAAAGACGAAACCCCCAAAAAATGTATTGAAAAAAGACAGCCGGCTGAGGTCAGAAGCCCACTAGATTCCACATGTTTACCGACTTTTTTTTGAAGCCGGGAATGGCCCCATAAACTGCAAGTTTTCATGGGGGAAATGATGATGAACTATCAAATTGTTTCTGGTGCTCCCATAATGTTCAGTGAAAGCCATGTAGTAGAAACCTATGTAGGAGATGACTTTGGCGTTGAAGGAAGGACAGTATTGAGAAGGGACGGGGCTATGGTTTCAAGTGCATAGGATGACTGGCTGGTGATTTTTTTGGATCGGTGGAAACCACCAACGATTTCACTATTGTTGCTTGATTTGAGGTGCACCCAACTCGCGATGATTCATACTTGATCATACTTGTCATCTATAATGTCAACCCCGGATTAATAAACAATGGTTTATTAATTAGGGGGGTACTCCTCCAATAGTCATTTCATCCAATACTTCAATGGTACTGATCCCAATTAAACAGCCTACTGTAGGGGTTTATTAATCCAGGGTTGACTTTTTTTTCATGAATTGATGTCTAATTCCGGTTTCCATCCCTCTTCCCAACAAACCCTATACGATGTTGAGCTCAAAACAGGGTCCCCAAAGTGTGGATGGTTCATCAAGCTGCTATGATTTCATGGCCATTTTTTTGCCTCGGTTCTTGCTGATTAAATCCCTCATTTTTCCCAATCTGGTTGATGGTTTGGAACATTTGGATTATTTTCCCATATATTGGGAATAATCCCAACTGACTGATATTTTTCAGAGGAGTTGAAACCACCAACCAGGTATTTTCCTTAATTAAATTACAAGTTCTGTTGGAAAAACATGGATAAACCGATAATTTTTGCTGGTGAATTCACCATTTCAGATGGTGGGGAGGTGCCAGAATCTGGTTAAATTACCCTCTGGCTACTTAACAGTTCGCCATGGACAATCACCATGCTATTAATAGGTAAACCATCTATTTCTATGGGCCATCTATACCATGGCGAACTGTTAAATAACCAGATGGTATCTCTTTTCTCAGCCGTTTGACCCCGAGCACGGCTAAGGCAAGGCTTGCTGGAGAGCGTCTTGTGCCCGGGACAAGTGGCCAAGACTCAGGCGCCATCTGAAATGGTGATTTCACCAGGAAAAATGAAGGTTTATCCATGTTTAACCAACAAAAATGCTGATTTCATCGGGGAAAATGATGGATTTCGCAAAGTAAGTTCATTTAATTTGTAACTAGGCTAAGTTAAGTAGGATTTACGACGGATATATCTGTAGTTAGATAGTGTCAGAAAGTCACTTACAACTGGGTGGTCTTCATGCAGTACTATTTCAGTGCACATATGCAGCTATATCTACTGTATCTCATACAAAGGAATATTGAGGATATGCATATTTATATGGAGGTTTCCTAAAATGAGGGTACCTCCAAATCATCTGTTTTAATAGGATTTTCTGTTATAAACCATCCATGTTGGGAATCCCACATTTTAAGAAATCCCCATATAGCAACAACCCAAGGCTTATTGAAGGGCAAAGAGCTACATGGACACGCTTCAGGTCAGCAACTCCCAGCAACTAGAAACGACCGAAGCGAAGGGTAGAATCCCTTCCGAAGATGAGCAATGTGATAAAGCCAAAAGATAAGGATATATGATGATACGATGAGTGACAAATGACATGTGAAAAATGGATCATCATGGTTCCTTGCACATTCATCCGGGCATTGAACCTATGGACCTATGAACCTTTCGGCCAAATTTGCCCCAGCTTTCCAGAGGCTTGGATGAAGGAAGATTGGCAAGCTGTGAAGGAGCCAAGACAATGACTCTGTACTATGGGATCGGAAGATCATTTGATGGTTTACACTGTTTACACCAAAGGTTGATGTGAACCAAGCAATATATGGGTGTTTGTCATGGCTATTTCATAGGGAAAATGATGATTTACCCTCTGGTTATTTAACATAGCCATGGAAAACCCTTATAAATGGAGGTTTATAGCTGGGAAAATCATCTCAAAATAGGCCATCTATACCATGGCTATGTTAGTCATAACCAGAGGGTACTAGTTTCAATGGGGTTCTTGTTTTGTTAGACAAAGCATGTGAATTTGCTTCCACGACTGAAAATCGACATGTCAAGGTGTCAGGATTCTGACATATCCCCCCCGTGATTTCCCCCCAAAAAAAATGTGACGCTTCTGCGGACTGCACTGTTTTACTGGGGATATTTACCCTCCGGTTATTGAACGGTTTGCCATAGAAGCCATGGCCCTAATCGAAATAGATGCTTCACCTATTAGAAATGGTGGATCTTTCCATGGCGAACTGTTAGTCATAACCAGATGGTACCAAGCAACATTTAAAAGGGAAAAACCTGCCAGGTATCCAAGATTGCAGGGTATACTAGCCAGCTACCATATCAAGTTCATTGGATATCCAATCATACATCGTTCTCCCCAAAATATACTACTGGTTAGTGGTTTGGAACATGAATGGATTATTTTCCATTTATTTTCCATTTCATCAAAAAGGGATGTCATCCCAACCCCATTGACGAATTCCATCATTTTTCAGAGGGCTAGGTCAACCACCAACCAGAGAGAATTGTCCCATGAAAACCTCCATTGATTGGAGATGGTCCCATTGATTGTTCGAAGGATTTCGAGCGCATCATTGAGCTTCGGCGACGTGGTCAAAAGGAGGCGCCGCACATTTTTCAGATGGTGAGGAGTGACTGGCATTCACTGGGATTTCTATGGTTTATAGATGATGATAGACGTTTATAGATGATTATATAAATGCTTATAGATGTTTATAGTTGTGAGTTCTCTCTGGTCAACATACAAATAGCGATGGAACATCACCATCTTTAAGCACCATTTTGCTGGGTAAATCACTATTTTCTCCAGTTAAATCATAATTTTCCCATACCCTCTAGTAAACTAAGATAAGTACGGAAAATTCACCATCTTGAAGTTCGGTAAATCAACGAACTAAATGAGACATGTTAAATAGCAAACTGTAAGAACTTACTGGTTGAAAGACGCGTTCCCTTTTAGATCTGCTCAGAATCGCCATCGAACTCGCCATCGAGCAACCCCCAGCCATATAGAAAAGTTGGGAACCTCGAAATTCTGGGAATCTTTCGCAGAAAATGCTGGGCATCTGGTTGGGGAGTCCTATGATACTTGGATCTGCATCGAAGAGGTTTCTGTTCACCCCAGAGGCTATCTGAATAATTCGGGATATTCCATGCACTCCGAAGTGATCAAACTGATTATAAACCAACAAACATCACTGGGGGGTACCACATTGAATGGACATGCTGAAAGAGATGAGATGCAACCGAAAACTCTTCTGGAGTGGCACTCTGAAGGAGTACCCTCTGGTTATGTCAAAATAGCTATTGAAAATGGCCATAGAAATAGTGGATTTTCCCATAAAAAAATGTGATTTTCCATATGTTAGTTTACCAGAGGGGTATCAGCTTCCAAGAGACCATTTCGGGAGGGGGAGAGGGTTCCGTGGCCGACCATTGCTGATGCAACCCCATGAGGATTGTCGCACAATCCTCTCGGTGCTGGGTTGAGATTGAATATATGGGTTGAAATCCCCTTCTGTGTTAGTTAAAAGCCCGTTGAAGACCCTGGTTGTAGTCAAAGCCCCTGAAGACAACATGTGTTAATCATTCAAAAGCCATTAAATGTTGTCAAAATCCCTTAAAATTCGCTAAAAGACCTTAAAATCCATTAACATCCAGTAAAATCTGACTGAAGATCATAAAATCAACTCTTGTTGGCTAAGCTCCGTGGTGAGGCAGAAGGTGATTCGTCTGCCTCGCCAAGCAACGACGTGACCTGGTGCTGAAGATGGATGCCCTCAAGTAAACTACGACGTGGATGGTTGCGAAATCCTGCAGCAGTTGAAAACGGTGGTGTTTATCCCATCATATCCCATTATTTACCATCCAAGGTGGTGCAGGATTTCGCAACCATCCACAGTAACAGAACTATGGAAAATGGCCCATTTATAGATGATATACAATGATTTAGCTATTGAACATGGTGATGTTCTAGTTCGCAAGGTCTCAGTTTACTGGAGGTTCGATCGGAGGTTTAGTACTAGCTGATCTTTCGCTCTTAGGGATTTATACCAACATCTAAACGTCTACCCGGTATGGTAAAATAACATAGCTATGGAAAATCACCATGTTCAATAGGTATATAAATTCATACATATATATATATATATGTATATATATATGGTTCATGTTCCATAGCCATGTTAAACTACCAGAGGGTGACCAACAACTTCAGGGTGAAAACCAATGGAGTAAACCGAGTGAATGAAATGAATTCTTCCATCTAAACTGGCGATTGGATGATTTCTGCCGCAATTTTGCGGGCAATTTTGATGCCCTCTGGTAAACATACAAAAAGCTATTGAAAATGGCCATTGAAATAGTGAGTTTTCCCATTCAACATGGTGATTTTCCATAGTTATGTTAGTTTTTCATTACCCTCTGGTAAACTAACATAACTATGGAAAATCACCATGTTGAATGGGAAAATCAATTCGAACTTTCTATGGCAATGTTCAATAGCTATTTGTATGTTTACCGGGCCGGGTATCCTACCAAGCTCAGAGCTGTGTTGGCATATCTACTAGCTGTGAGGCCCCCGTTCGATAGATAGCGTTCAGTTGCTGCAAATAACTCCAATTTCACTATGGTTTATGGTACGCACATAACGAACTAGTTACTGGGGCGAATCTAAACCAACATTGTAAGGTTCACCATTTGAGCAACCAGCCAAGTCATAGTTCGGAAAGCTGTGAAGGCGATCATTTCCATCCTAATTCGATCGATCGATCGCCTCCCGCAATTCCGCAGCGAACTGTTGGGAAATTCGTGTTTTTTGTTGTACTCGTATTCGCTGTGACAAGCATCTCATGTTCTTTCGTTTTTTTGGGGGATGTTATTTTTTGCTGTATATTAAGCATGTAATGTTTTTTCAGTTTTTTTTCAGGTCTTGATGTCATGCTTTGGGTCGAACTTGGGTCCCAGAAAAGGGACAGTTTACGATCCTACACAGGACGCGGTCAATCTGTAATGGGATTATTATCATTATACATCATTATATTATTGAATTAGCATCATATATATACATATATATATATACATACATAATGTATACATATATATACATACATTGACATATATGCATACATAATATATACATACATATATACATATCTGATTAGATTTTTGTCGGTTATCCATCCTACTACTCTCATCATATAGTTTTCGTGGCGAATGGCTCCATAGATTCATTTTCCTGGAAAGATGTGCAAGGCTCAAATCCAATCCGAAGTCTGCTTGAAGCACCATTTTTGGCGGTTGAAATTGTCATAAATCACTGGGTTTGCTGGCAAAATCACCGTTTGTTGCTGCTAAAATCATCTGGTTTTGCTAGTGAAAACCGCCATTTTTGCTGGTAAACTCACCATTATTGCTGGTAAAACCACAATTTTTGGCTGGTAAAACCACCGTTTGTTGCTGGTAAAACCACCATTTTTGCTGGTGACAGGTGCATCTTGTTCAACTGCATCCGAGGTCACAGAGGATGAATCGATGAAGCTGATGATGCTGATGGAGGTGGGAGATTTAACCCTGAAACAAATGGGAAAATGGGAGATCTCCAGGATCCAATACATGGAGCTACGTTAGTACCATATTTCATGCCATATTTTGCGATATTCCCTCCAGTTTAGGTTCCTGAAATGGCCGTTGATATTGGAAAATGAGGATTTCACGCTGGAAAACATGGGAAATTCCTGTGATTTACCGTGATTTACCCAGCAAAAGAAAGATGTCTGACATGATTCAACCAGCAAACATGGTGATTTTAACCAAGAAACGAAGAAACCAAGAAACCTTGTGATTTATATGTTTTAAACATTATAGATATCTGCTTAGATATATCATGGACGTGGGAAACATATCATTAAATTACTATCCAGTGATTAGGAATTGCCACCAGAAGGATCCCGATGTCAAGCAACAAAAAGCGGGTTGAACACGCCGAAATTGTCCCAAATGCTGACATGTTCTTGCTGGAAAATCATAGTCTTTCTCGTGTAAACCCCCATGTTCGCATCTTCATCAGTTGAACCGCTTTCAATTGTTTCAATTGTTTCCTGAATTTTTCCAGGGACAATCTACATCTCTACCCGTGAGTTGGTCGAATCCTCATTTCGGTTTGTTCAACTGCGATTTTTGGCCGGTGGAAGCTACATTGGGGTAAGTCGAATTCCCAGCTTTTGTCGTTTACACTTTGAATCTCCAATTAAACCCACATGTTTTCCCTTGGAAACTCACAGTTTGTCACTTCAAATCCCTATGCCACTCAGCTAAATGCTTGCCTGGTTCGCAATTATGCAAAACATATTAAATCATCAGTTTTCCCATGTTTTCCAAATGTTTCCCATGTTTATGCCCCATTGTTCCCATGTTTTTCCATATTTTTGCCCCTGAATTCCCCAATTCTTCCATAGAAATCCACCATTTTGTCCATAGTTTTGCAATTTTTCCCGTGGAAATCCCGCCATTTTTGCTCCCCAAAGGGCGGTCCCCCTGGGATCCCCGGGGTCCAGGCTGGGGTGGATCGGACCCGCGCGCTGCGCGCCCTGCGATCGGAGCATGGGGATTTGAACAGCGCCAAGTTGAGGGCCACTGCGGAGGCGCCAGGGGGTTATCTAATATTACCATATATGGATGTGGGTCAAAATGGAAAACCTAGGGGACCACAGATGTTAGTCTAGTTTAGTATAGTCTGGGTCAATAATTATCTCCCCTAATATCTGGGTAAATTATAATGACCTCACTGCGACCTCACTGGAATCATGGTTAGTAAGGGAAATCATCCCCAAATGGGCTTAATTCAGGTTAGTGAAATATTATAATTTACCCAGATATATGCCAACAGGTACAGGATGGTGCCCCAGTTCGTTAGCTAAGTTGGTGAACATAACTCCCATTAAACCTATGGTTTATGGCAGATATAACGAACTAGTCAATGGGATTTAAAAACCAACTTATAACTGGGGGGCACCATCCTGTACCTCTATGATCCACACTTTAAGTTGATATTCAAGCATATATATATATATACCACCAACCAGATATGATTTTATATGTTGGGCTTATATATTATTTTTCCAACCATCTTAGGGATATCATGGGATATAATGTCAACCATGGAAAATGGCCCATTTATAGATGAATTTCCCAGCTATAAACCTCCATTTATGAGGGATTTTCCATATATATATATATATATATATATATGTATAATTTAAGGTTGATTTAATGGGGACTTCATGGGATAAACTATAAACCCCATTAACTATAGTTATGAGTACAATAAACCTATATATATATACTGAGTAAATGGGAACCTCACCTGGTGCCCTGTCTGCTCTTTGAGCCTGTGACGACCAGTGGTTGAGGATTGGCAGCTTTAAGTAAAAAGATGTGGACAACCAATGGTTTCCCGGAAGATGATTTACTATGATTTCTGCTTGGTGGTTTGGAACATTTTGTGTTTTTCCATATATTGGGAATAATCATCCCGTTTGACTTATATTTTTCAGAGGGGTTGAAACCACCAACCAGATATATATATATATATATATAATTATATATACTGAGTAACCGCAGATATTAGGATAATCTGGCCGGATATTAGATACAATATAGTTAGTTATATATATATGTATAATTTACCCAGAGATATATATATATATATCCCCTAATATCTGGGTAAATTATAACGACCTCACTGTTCTCCCTCACTGGATTCATGGTTTATAAGGGAAATCATCCCCAAATGGCCTTACAATTCAGGCTAGTGAAATATTATAATTTACCCATATATATATATGTTATATATATAATGTGGTTAAAGCAATCATAAACTAGCCCCAAAATCACCATAAATGGGTTGTATAAACCATCAAAAATGTGGTGGCTTATTATTGTTTTAACCACATTATGGGCAAATATATTATATTTAATGGACAATATGGAATTTATATATTATGACTCAATTAAAAATGGAATAATCATGGCTGAGTTTTGAATATTTACAAAATGCAATTATAAGATCATATATATATATATTCATATGTATATATATATACATATGGTCAAATTGTAACGACCTCACCGTTCTCCCTCACTGAAATCATGGTTAGATTGTGGGGAATCATCCCTCACAGTTCGCCATGCATCAAAGCGACCTGGCAGGATATGACAAATATATCCTGGCGGGATTTGTAATTTGCCAAGATATACATAATATATCATAATATGTATATATATATATATTATATATATATATATACATATAATACTATATAGATAGTAGTTTTCCTATCATACCATCTATGGTATCATGATAGGTTTTTTTTCTATCTATAGACGATGTTCGATTCATATATCTGTAGGTAAAATGATATCTAGTAATTATATATATAGTTGATGATATGTAACCAAATAATATCGATCTATATTTGATGATGTTTATAGTACGTAGCACCTATAGTTAATGATATCCAATGATAACGATCATGGATATCTTAATGGTGGATAGATCTATGATTATCTAGTGATTAATGGAGTTTATGATAGTTGGGATGATTGGCTTGGAACATACTATCTATAATATCTGTAGGCAGAATATCTATATTGATCTATGGCTGTGCTTAATTTACTTCATGTTTCCAGATCAAAACCATGGTATCCTGGTGGACAAAAAAAAGTCGTTGATGGATATCCCTCAGACGAGGTGGGCGTCCCCAGTGATAATCTGTGGCTTTTAAAAAAACTGTAGGCATATGGAGGTTTCCTAAAATAGCGGTACCCCAAATTGGTGAAACCAATGGAAAAACCCATGGCTTGGGGTACCCTCTGGTAAACATACAAATAACTATGGAAAATCACCATTTTCAATGGGAAAATCCACTAGAAATGGTGATTTTCAATAGCTATTTTGACATAACCAGAGGGTACCCATGTTTTAGGAAACCTCCAAAAACATCCCCCCGGCTGCTCTGGCTAACCGTAGTATCCTCAGTTGAGGTTTGAGTATTGAAGCATCGCCATAAGCTATCCTAGAACCATTAGCTTTTCCACAGTATGTTCATTTCTAGAATGTTCATCCTGAATGTCTGAATGACACATGTTTCTTCGAGCTGGGGTTGAAACACCAAGCAAATGGGGAATGAAAAAGCCAACCATACCAAGCAAAGAGGTTACATGAAATGGTGATTCAACCATCAAGCATGGATATTACCAACTAAGATTCATAACCAACCATAGTGGGGATATTTTGGCGGATATATAACCAACCTGTTCAAAATTGGTTTTTGCAACTTTCCCAAGCGATATCTCCCAGCAGTTCCAGTGCTGTGCTTTCCGCGAACCGCTGACGTCAGATGGAGACTTCCGAAGCAGCTGAGGCGGAGGCGTGAAAATACGGCAGGGGAATGGGTGAATCCTGTGACCATAGAAAAGGGGATAAAGGGGATGTTTAATATTAGGAGGTGGGATTAAGTGTTAATATTTGAAAATCACAGATGGATATCTGACTTATCAACGTCCATGTTATTTTCCGTTAAGAGTTGTATAGTTGTGTTTTAGTTCAGTGGGACGGGTCCCTTGTTTGACAATAGCAGAACCAAAAAACATTTGAAGTTCTGATGGACGGTTGACTGGGCATGAATTACATGTTCAATGGATTGGTTTAAGGGAAAATCGAAACCGGAAACCATCGATTTTCCCATTTCATATGGGTTTTCCAGTATTTTTTTCCTTAAACCAATCCATTGACATGTGCCCTCTGGTTATTTAATATAGCCATGGAAAATCCCAACCATAAATGGAGGTTGATGTCGCTGGGAAAATCATCTATTTCGATTAGGGCCATCAACAAACCATGGCTATGTTAGTCATATCCAGAGGGTATAGAACCATAGATTAACCATAGATTAACCATATATTAACGCGGCGAACTGTGAGTCATAACCAGGTTGGGTACCTACACGATGTTTTTTTGGAGAATCACAGTGAGTCATGGGGATCCCCAGTCGTCACCATGGCTTTGAAGACTGAGTCATGGTCTGACTCGGGATTTCCATAGTCATGGGGGTACCCACAAATGGATGGTTTATCATGGAAAATACTATTAAAATGGATGATTTGGGGGTCTTTCCCATTTTGGGAAACATCCATATATATATACTGCATATGGTGGAAAAATCATGGGTAGATATTTGTTATTATCGTTTGATGGTTAGATAATCAGTAGATTTATTGATGCTCCGATAGCCTTTTTGATGCAACCTCTGTTGATGTGTTCCTTCAAGGGAAACGACCCTGGCCACCTCCTTTCATCAAAAGCTGTGATGAAAGGTGACAATGAATCCTTGGATGTTTATCGAATATCATATTTATTCTATACCTATGTATTGTCCCCGGTTGAAGAATGAAACGCAAGGTATGGGGTGATTGCAATGGGGTGATTGCAACCAGCAGCACCTGTTCATCCAATCCTAGTGGGCTAACAGATGCCCTTGATGAAGACTCCGCCTACATCTTCTTATCTTCCTATCAACGGTTGAAGTTATAGCCAGCAAAGTAACTTCATTTTTGCTGATGAACGATGGTTTTTTCGCCATTACAAGCGGAAACTCCTGAAGCCTGGTGATAGTTCCGAAGCCTGGTGGGCTTGAAGGTATCTACCACACGAATTTTTAGGTCATGCCTCACCCAAAAAATAGGTCGATGAATCGAGTAGAAATTGACTCAGCGGGAAATTACTATAGATGACTGAGACTTTCTGGATCTTAAAATATGGCTACTCAGAAATTTTCCCAATATCCCTTTTTGATGCTGAGTAAATGGCAATAACTAGTGGTAATTGTTTTACTCTTAACTATAAATTGTCCATCATTTTACTTTTCTCATGTGTCCCATGGTATCCTCAGTATATCACCATATGAAGCGCTTGGCGATAAATGCTCAATGTTTTTACTATTTGGTGATAAATAACAGCCAATATACATATATACATACATATACCATGTTGTTTTAATGTTCCACATATGAATTTATACACCCCATGGTTTTTCAACATGTGTTAAAACAAAAAAAAACACGTTTAAACAAATACCAGAGAAAATAAATCATACCACATAAAAACAGGACACATACATATATATATTATATATATAATATATAATATATAATATATATATATCACGTAAAAATAGATTCCATGGTTTTCTATGAAAGTTCTCCCGCAGGTGCCAACAGCTCCGCCGCCTGCACCTATACAGCGACTGGGTGGTTTCTTCCAGGCAAAAATGGGTCGGGTCGGACGTGAAGTAGGACGTCACACAGCATTACCCTCTGGTAAATTAACATAGACCCTGAGAATCACCAATTTTTAATGGACACTAATCTTCCAACCCCTATCTACCAGGGTCTATATTAATTTACCAGAGGGTAATATTCAACCAAAGTCTGGTTGATTTGCATGGATGTACATTTCTTTTCATGGAATTTATATGGATCTAATGGAATTTATATACCATTACCCTCTGGTAAACGTTTACAAAAAACGAACTGGAAAATCACCATGCTATTAATGGGTAAATCAACTATTTCTATGGGCCATTTTCAATCGCAAACTGTTTGTTTACCAAAGGGTAATATTCAACCACCAAATCTTCAAGCAACAAAATTGGTGGTTCTTTTTAGATATCACCAACCAAAACTGATTTTCAATCAATGAAAATGTGGATTTAAACCATCGAAGAGTGTGATTTAGCTGGTTATTTCGAGCGAGCCATGCTGGCGGGAAAAGAAAGCCTGGCAGCCCTGGAGGATTATCCCACTTAGTAATTGGTTCATATTCTCAGTTCATAGTCCAGTTATTTTTGTTGGGATACCCTCTGGTGAACTAACATAGCAATGGAAAATCACCATTTTTAATTGGAAAATCCACTATTTCTATGGCCATTTTCCATAGCTTTTTGTATGTTCACCAGAGGGTAAGTCCCCACAAATCGGGGAGAACTCACTAACGATCGGCTTATGAAAACCACAGCCATTCCCAGCCAGACTTTTGGCTGGCTCTTGGGGATCGGAGGTAGTTTATACCGATTTATGCCTGATGACTAGACGTTAAACTTTTACGAGCTGGGAGCTGGGAACCAACCAGTTAATAGATCAATGGCCATTTCAGGAACCGAGAAACATTGGAGGTACCTACCATATATAAGGCCTATGTAAGAGCTATGGAAGGGAATATCCCCACAAAATATGGCCTGAAATATGGAACAGTATCTCCAGTTTAGGATCCTGGAATTCAGATATGTGTAACCAGATGTGTGTAACTACCTTCCGTTTATAGATCCTGAGATGATACGGAGCAGCCGTTTGCACTTCGGATTTTTTTACGGTTGTTGGATCCACTAGGAGATCCGTGGATGTCTATCTAGACCCATATTCAACCACTAAGGGGATGGGTCAAGTTAACTTGTAGCCCTGGTGTTCACATCAAAATAGCTGGTATATAAATGGATGTAAAAAAAAAAAAAACGTAATTTTATGCTATTGTTTTTCGGTACTAATTCATGGCCATGAGCAGTTAAACCAAGATTAATATCTTTAATACATGATTTACAGGTAAATTGTATTTATTGGTGTATCATGTATTAAAGATATGACCAAGATTTACCTGTGAACTGAAGATGGAGTGTATGCCAATGTATACCATTTACATCCATTTACCATTTACAGGTATATCATTTACAGTGATTTACAGGTAAATGGTATTTATTGGTGTATACCATTTATTTTTTGGGTATTTATTGATGTATTTATTGTATTTATTTATTGGTGTATCATGTATACCAAGATTTTTTCGGGGATGTCTACACTCCAGTAGAAATATTGGCAGTTTATCCCCCAGAAATAGGATGAAATATGGCATCCCGGAGGCGCGTCAAGTTAGAAAGCATAACTCCAATGATCTGCATTGATGGCAATTAAAACTATAGATACCTGGTTAGTGGTTTGGAATATGTTTTATTTTCCCCAATAGTTGGGATGATTATCCAATCTGACTTTCATATTTTTCAGGGGGGTAGGTATACCACCAATTAGATAATATGTTACCCCAAGGGTAATAGTATGATATTGTAACAAAAAAATCATTTGGGATATCTTCATATAGTTAGACGGGCTCCGCTGGCTTCCAAAGTGTTTCATCACAAGTGAACACGGTTCAGGAAAACCACCCTGCATCGTCCTGGCCTTGTCCAATGGACCACCATCTGCGTTCATGGCGACAATGGCAGCGACAAAGTCAAGACTTCAAGGGCAATTTAGGTGGTGAAAAGCCTTGTACTCTGGCGAAGCTCTTACCCTCTGGCTATTTAACATAGCTATGGAACATGGTCCGTTTATAGAGGATAAACATGATGATTTACCTCTCCAAAATGGTGGCTTTTCCAGTTCGCAAACCGTTAGTCATAACCAAACGGTAACAGCTGGAGATCCCTAGACTTGCATCACAAGCTGGGCTCAAAAGAGAGAGCCTTGCCGTTGGTCAAGCTGTTAATATCTTCAATAACAGGACTACGGCAATAAAAACTATAGTTGAAGTTTACATTGTTTACATCTTATTTGGGTCATAATGGGAATGATTGGTTACACCATAGTCTTTTTTGAATGTCTATAGTCAACTGGGATTCCTTTCTATGATTAGATGGCTAACAAAGCAACAGACACTGCGGGGCAGGAGATGTCGCAGCAAGCGCAGCACATGACGCAGTTGGGCGCCAGCAGATTGCAGGGGATCCATTTGGGTTTCCGGGCTGCACGGATGAAGTCATGGAACGAAGACCTTAGGAGAGTCTGAAAAATTGGTGATAATGTTTGATGAATATCTAAGGTATATTCATTCAACCTCGGCTTTGTGGATATGTGACATGTGTGTATATATGTATGTATGTCTGTATATATATATGCTCCAAAATAACCGGTTGAGCCCTTTTTTTTCATCAAAGAATGTGTAACTGATGATCAATGGCGCCCATGTTGGGATGATCGATCACCAAGTATCCCAGGAAAATCATCCCATTTCTGTGATGGGATAAGCCACGAATCAAAGACTTACCCTCTGGTAATGACTAACGGTTAGCTATTGAAAATGACCATTTATTGTGGATTTCTATTGAACATGACCATTGAAATAGTGGATTTAGCCATGAAAAATGGTGATTTTCCAGTTCGCTATGTTAGTCATTACCAGGTTGGGTACCAATTCAGCAAGGCTTTTTTAACCACTGTGCCACGATTTGTGGAATCTTCCGAAGTGGGGACTATCACAACATTATGGAACTTGGGTCGAGGTATTGGTTGCTGGGTGATTTTCATCATGACTGGGACCGTGAAATAGGTACCCTCCAATGAAGCAATTTGGAGTGATGGAAAGTCCCATAGATTCCTGATTGAAGTAGGGTATAAAGACATCGAAAGTGGGGGTGTCCTTAGTGGAAGGTATCGGTTATGCCTTCTGGCACCCCCAAGGAACGCTCTGATGTTGCCTCACAAAGACTTGGTTTCGGAGTATCCCATGGGGTGTCATCTACTCTGGCCTAAAATGTTTCGGTGTACATTCCTAAAACCGAAACGAAAATGTTATAGTCTAAAATCCACGTCAGTTCCTCTTCCCCGGGTTCTTGATTACACGTGTTTTTTTAAATCCAACATTTTATTCACATTACCCAATAAAATATGTTGTTACAAGAACAACTATGGTTTTTTCTCTGTTAACATATTCATGTAGTACTAGGAAAATCCCTATTTTGGCTGGCAAAATCTATCATTTTCTGTACAATTACATGTTTTTCACAATAAAATCCACATCTTCCAAGTAAAATCTACATCTTCCCAAATAGAATCCTTCATTTTTCTCAATAAAATCACCCGTTAGACGACTCCATTTTCCCAACAAAATCCTCCATGTTCCCAAGTAAAATCCCCAATGTTTCCGAATCACCCAGTTCTCCCAAGTAAAATCCATGTAAAAGCCCTCGTTTTTTCCCAATAAAGTCCATCATTTTTCCAGCCAAACTTCACCACCTCTTCAGCCCAGGTCCCCGTCCCCCTGACGACCCCGACTCCGCACCATCTGCGCCACCACCACCGGCGCCGCCGGTGCCGCGACCGCCACAGATGCAGCAGCTTGGAGATGAGTTGAGCCCTTGTTGAGCCCCAAATGGCAATCCATCATTGGCTAAATATCAATGGGAATTTATAAGGCCTTAATTTCAGGGAATATACCCACAAAATATGGCCAGGCTAAATAGGAGTATTTACCAACTGCGGATGATTTACCAATTGAGAAATTGAAAAGGACCCTTTGTTGATTCAAGATTTGTTATTGTAAAGGATGTATACGGTTTTGAAACATCAAAAATGAAGATTGAACTTGATTGAACATGATTTTTAAGAAAACCTCCATATGAGCAGAGTTCAAAACCCCTGTTCGTTGATGATGCTCAAAAGAAGTTTCGTTTCAACCACCAAAATTGGGGGATATAATTGATAACTGATGGTTGGTTGATGATTCCTGCGGGATTGTACAAACCAATATCTTGGAGAATATCACAATCCATGATGGAAATCCAAAAAAAAACCAGCCGTATAAATCAAGGAACGACAGAGGCCTGTTGAAAATACTGCCCACTTTTTCGCCATTGAAAACACCACAACGTTTATTGTTTATTGTAGTTGGAGGATCATCCCACCACTCGAAAGTGGTTAAGAACCTTGGGTGACAATCCAGTTACCCATGACGGATCCATGGTGCTGGTATATATGCTAACATGACTGGGGTATATTGATGGGATCCATGTCACCATATATATAGCAGCACCATGGATACGTCATGGGTTATAGTTGGGCCTACGAATTGGGCACTTACGATCACCGTTATTCACCAGTCACCGGGGTGATTTTCCAAGTAAAAGGTTGTACTAGGACGGTGCACCCCGATGTGATGTTGGTTTGTTGGTTTCTCCCAATGAAAACATCCATTAACTATATGTTATATCAGTTATATCTATGAACCATAGAACTCAGCCACTTTTTTTCGGCAGCTGAACGCAACAACCAACGACGAACAGGGGCCCCATCCCCCAGTTTCTTGGGATGCTGATCCCCATTGGAAAGCCAGCAACCAGGTGGTGCCCCCGTTTACGATAGCTAAGTTGGTGCGTTTATAACTCCAATTTCACTATGGTTTATGGCACTCAAATAACTATAGTTATTTCATGGTGTTTTTGAACCAATCTATATCATCTGGGTAAATTTGATCACGACCTCACTGCGACCTCACTGGAATCATGGAATCATGGTTTATTTTAGGGGAAATCATCCCCAGCCATGGCCGAACAAATCAGCTTAGTGAAATATGATAATTGACCCAGGTATCATGGGATATCGGATATCATCCCCAAACTGTTGTGTGTTAGACATTATTAGACCATGATAGTATCATGGGGATATATATAGTGACGTGGTGAACCAAGCTCAAAGAATGATTCCGAACCGGGACGACTTACAACGGAAGCGCCATCTTTCCCAGGGGATGAAGTCCCAGTTACCAGCGATCTGTTGGATTATTTTGGTATGAAAAGAAGGGTAATTACCAGCCATAACATGCCATAACCATGTTCGGAGATAGTCGTATATCATCACCAACCATAAGTTTATACTTAGAATATAAGGGGATTTGTGACTAGCAATTTATACTAGTTTTATACTTAGAATAGTTTTAGGCATTTTTCGTAAGTTTATACTTAGAATATAAGGGGATGTTTGACTAGTAATGTGATATTATATGATTGGCGACTAAGGAAAATGTTGATATGGGCGTGACTGAATATGGGGTATACCACAAAATGATACAAAATGAACATGTTAATCAGGAAAATGATGACAAACCATCGTATCGGGTTTGATCGCGATAGTACAGGCAATCGCTAAAGTCGTGCCCAAAATGATGAAAGTCAATACAAACAGGTGCGGAGCACGTTTTCTTTTGATAAAATGAATAGGAATTGCCATGGTTTCGCGATTTTGCCTTTGGAGTTGTTTTTTTGAAACCTTGCGTTCAGGCTGCGTTTAGCATCTAGGGCAACCTCTTCAACATTAAGTCCAACAAGATGTGAATGTTGAATTAGATAAATTACCCTCTGGTTGTTTGACATAGCCATGGAAAATGGCCAATTTATAGATGGTTTACCTATTAAAAATGGTGATTGTCCATGGCTATGTTAAATAAC
>Ga0126342_10003336_pt1 | contig 26426 bp, 32 predicted proteins | sample Cyp1metagenome_FD_92528 | JGI IMG/M metagenome (GOLD analysis project Ga0126342, IMG submission 92528) | Coral microbial communities from Lord Howe Island, Old Settlement Bay, Australia - Cyphastrea 1 metagenome | ecosystem: Host-associated > Invertebrates > Cnidaria > Coral ...
ATGCCAGAAGATATGCCAGATCGAATGCCAGAAAATATGTCAGATAGAATGCCAGAAGATTTGCCAGTAACAAAATGTATAAATGTCATGGTGGGGATCACACGAAGTAAAGTATTTTTTTTTCTGTTGCTTCTCTCTAAGACTTTGATACGGACCTGGCAAATTGCAGTATACGGAGTTGCCAAGTTGCCAAGCAATTTTCTCACAGGACAGCGTGCCACCGCTGGTGCCCTCCGGTGTTGCACCGGTATGACAGGGAACTGCGGTATGTTGGATGGTGAGCAAGTCTTGAATCATAAAAGATGAGGGGGATGTAGCAAAAACCGGGAAAACCCAGCAAAAACTGGGAATAAAATTAGGAAATGAATAGAGAACCAACAATATACCGTGGTAGTAGCGTAGAAATCCGTAGAATGGGTTTGTCCGTTAAGTGTTGTTTTGTTGTTTTTTCGGTACAAATTGGGCATTTGATAGGGTTGGTCCCCCCTGATGAATCAACCCCTAATCTCAACATTTGGTGGAGTTATGGAAAGAATAGTAGGTATTCCATGAGAATCCATTAGGAATATTGTTGGTGGGTTGATTTAACTAACATTTACATTTATCTATATATATATATATATTTATACATTGAGCAGCCAACAGAAGTTTATTAGCAATAATATTGTTGTCAAAATGCTACGTTTTGTCGCGCTGAATGTATTGCTAGTGAAGTTGAGTATGGAACAACATAGTTTAAGGTCAAGGTTAAAGATTATCTACCGTGTCAGAATAGTTGTCAGATACAATGTGAGAAAGTATGTCAGACAAGATGTTAGAATGGCAGAATATATGCCACGGGCCACGGTGGGGATCACACAAAGTAAAGTCATTACTGCATTTTTGGCTGTATATGCTTTCTGGGTGTCTCCCGAAAAAAATGGGAAGATGTCCCCTTCGACGGAAAAACACTGGAACGGGGTAATTTCCCAAGTCGACAAACCCATCTATCTAAACCCCCGGCTGTACATAGTGACTGCCTGCAGCTGGTTGAATCTCGACGAGCAGTGGGTCGTTTGACGCTCAAAGGCCGTTTCACGGGCTTGATCAGAAATGATGCGTGGATGCGGTCGCCAATTTTGCTGACTGTTTTTGTTCAATCTTGGGATGATGATCCCATTGAAATCCTATCGGATGTGTTGAATCAAGGGATGTTTGAACATGGGGTGTCTAGAAAGACGACTGATGAACGGATTCGGCTGATCATCATAACTATCAAAGCAGGGAAGTGTTACCCCGCGAGTTGTGTTCTTTTGGAGCGGAATCTAAGGTGCAGCATTTTGACTCCTATATTCTACAGGAATGGTTTCATGAGTGTCCTCTCCAAATGTCCGTACTGTGGTACTGGTAGATGGAAAAATCTGTGGCAGCCCTTTGGGTTTTGAGACAGCGGCTGATGCAGCTGACGTGAAACTATGGCGGTCGAAATGAAAGTTTCAAATTAGGTGAAGTTTGATCATGTAGAATCGTCCATTCTGGTAACATGTCCGGGATGGGAACATAAACGTAGGGTGAAATGATATCAAGATGGTGCCCAACGACCAGATCTGCCAGGGAAAATTTGATGTTTTGCAAACCATTTGATCTCTTTGGTTTCTGTTGATATGTACTTGAATCACTTGAACCATGGACAGTAGATGAGACTAGTATATTATAGATTATTATAGTAGTTCCGATGACGTGTTTTTTTCTGTTGCAAAGGATTGGACTCATGTCGCGACTTTGCCTTGCAGCCTTTGTGCACTTGGTGCGGTCCTTCAGCTGTTTTGGGTGCAGGGTCCAGGCCAAGCGGGTGGAATGGGAAGGTTTAAAATGGTTTACACACCGTTTGGTTCACCTAGATATGGTGGTTTCTAAAGCTGGGGACCCCAAATCATCCAACTTAAACATTATTTTGAATGGGAGAACCAAATGCGTAGGGCTCTCCCATTTCAAGAACCGCCCTTGTTTACATTTAACATGTCCAGTCCATTGTAGCGTTCTGGGCGGCTTTGAAGAGCTGGTTGACATCCAGTGCCATTAGGAAATCACACAGCAGTCCACCATCTATGCAGATGATGGGATCAGTTTTTTTGACTATCTAATATCCATGTAGACCCATGAAATTTCACCAGTATCAAATGATATTAGGAAGGATTCTCGATTTCTTTTCCATGAATTTCATTGAATTTCTGTCATGCGTTGGCTCAGAGGCTTTCAATGGTCCACCTGTGTTAGGTCCTATGCACGCTGGGGAATGGAAAGACAGTGATTCCACGCGTGAAGTGGGCCCAGAACAAGGCCGATGAGGGAAGCAATGCGGGGTTTTCCAGATGGATTTCCATGAGTTGCAAATTGGGGACGAGCCACAGATGGCATGCAGATTTCACAGAAGACTGATGAGATTTCACGGACAAGCAAATCATGAGTGGTTGATACTTTTTACATAATTTTAAGATATTTTAAGCATTTGTCAGTTCGTGATTCACATCTGCACGTTGCGCTACGCATAGTTTTGGTCAACAATCATGGCGATGGACAATCCAGTCCTTTCATAATATTCCTGGCACATAGGAGCATCATTTAGTCATGGTGGATTGTCCAGTGCAAGCAGCGTTGGATCCGCAAAAAGGATCTGCTCTTCATTTCGGTGATGGTGTACTGCTCTCAGAGGTTTTAACGGTGTTTCCAGGTGGAACAGACGCTTGTTGAAATGGCGGTTGTACTGCAGGCAGTTGTTGAAAATGGCCGAACATTATAGGTAAATAATATCTAGAAATCGGTCAGTCTATGTCATTTTCCTTGGCTATGTTAAACTGATAAACGACCAGAGGCTATGATGAATACCAACATTGTTGCCCAACAGTCAAACGTATTCTTTTTGTATAAGGTAAACGTAATGTAAACGTACCATACATCGACGAGGGACATATATTTGGACATATGTGATGTGTTCCAGTGTTTGTTTCTGGATGGGTTGACAGTTGACACCATCTCGACAAAAAAGAGCGGAATCGGGGGTTGGTAACTAGCGGTCTGAAGGTGGTTTACCTGAATGGGTTTGGAGGTACACTGTCACTCTTTGCACAGGGAAGCGCTTTCAAATATTAGATGAACACCAATGGATTACACACTCCGGTGAGATGGTTGCCATGGCAGTGGGCGGAGCTGTCCGACTGATATTGTGTGGTGCTTGAAGAACCAATCTGTTCCAAAAGTCGGGTACAGCATTTTATAATAGTTTATAATATGTTATATGTAGAATATAGATTGTTATAGATGTTGTTGGAGGCTTTTGCCTTGATGCACCACTCCCTACTGTACCAAGTCAATTCATCGAAGCGTTTACTGTCACTCGATAGTGACCCATGGTCCCATGGTCATCAGATGTTCCTAAAACCATCAAACAGCAGCAGCAACAGCAACAACAGGGGACTCATTGAAAGACCTTTGATCTTATGGTTTTACTGGATCGGTCATGATCGGTCCATTGTAAAAAAAACAAAAGGGGGAGGGGGGGGGGCCTCTGAAGCAGCAAGGCGAGACTTGAAGGCTGACACGGTGTGAAGTCCTAAGATCTTTGGGATGAGCAATGCCAGCAATGCTGAAAGAGGTGGTCATAGCAGAACAGTGGGTCCCCCCAAAAGGATAGAAAAGGATTACATGGAAACCACTTGTTGGTTTTTTTGGTAGGATTTGACCAAGTCGAGTCATATCTGGTTTTATTTACTGTACTTAGCCCTGGCCCCATTGAACATTATGGACACATGTGGAGCCAGGGCTGACTGAGATCCTCGCTTAGGACACACGTCCAATGGTCTGGTGGTTTAATTTGGTGCGTGTTTTTTTTCATAAATGGTGGATCCCCAACATGGCATGGTTTATACTGGAACCTATTATTAACATGGATGATTTAGGGGTACCTCCCATTTTAGGACACATCCATATATAATCATATAATCATATATATACATATATATATATGGTTTTACTCTTTCAAAAATTGAACCATAGTTTCCAGATCACAATGTATTCATATTTTTTTCTAACCCCGTCACAGTTTCCGTGGCCCCACGGGATTTTGAGGTCGGTACAGCTGGACAGTGAGAGCGTTCGGCCTCTCAGATTCGGTGGTGAGTTGTGGGGGATGACCCCCCCCCCAAAAAAAAAACGGAAAATCCCAACGTTATGAATATTGAGGTTCTTATTTCGATATGATTTTTGCAATATATATATATATATATATACCATATATAAACTGTATACACCTAAATCGTATATACATATGATTACTATATATGAACAATGTATCTATATTAATTCATGATCACTCTGAACTGAAGCATGATGGGACGACAGCTCAAGCAGACAATGGAATCACCACAGCCATGGGTTCCCCCACAAAGAAAAGTGTTTGTTTTGGAAAAGGATTTTGGGGCTAATCACTGTACAGGCGGCAGAAAAGGATTGCCAATGGTTTGTAGGACCTTAGCTCCACATTTTGTCAGATCTCGAATTCTCGAAGCACCAACTTTGTCAGGATAGTTGTTTCAAACATGAAACAGATACACTCAAAGGTCTGTGGTTCTGCTATGTTCTGCTTGTGGTCCAAGCATGATGTAATATGATGTAATAGATCTCCATGCCGCCGGCGCTTTGGGTCGTCATATATCACCCAGGCTCACGCATCACCGAAGCTAAGGACCTTCGCTTTTCCGCCCAGGGCAAAGCCGGTGATGAGAATGCGGCTGGGCCTATAGTTGCCTATCTGGTTGGTGGTTTGGAACATGGTTTATTTTCCATAAGATATGGGTTCCTTCCCATTGACTTTCATATGTTTCAAGATGGTTAAAACCACCAACCAGCTATAGTCATTTGGGAAACACATGGTTCCGGTGCAGTGACATCATGGAAATTTCGGAGGGTCCCAGGGTGCCCGGATGAGGTTACAGTTGTCAAGAGAACTTGTCGTCCAATAAACTGCTAGTGTTCGAGTCATGTGTTTCATGGTGGTTCAAATAGTGCCTCGGATACAGTGACTTACTTGTTGGTGCTTGAGAGCCCTTGTCATGCTCAAATGTGTCGAACACATACTTGATAGGACTACCAGTCAGAGCACGGATACATATTTATATACTGCTCGCATGCATGATATAGGCAAACATCAAATATCTATACGTATGTATAATATTGTATAATACTAGATTACTATAGTGCAAAGATATGACGGGTCAATTGACAGCTATTGCTGGCATGGCGAAAAAAACTGTTGATCGCAAGCCCAGTTCCTCGAGGTGCTTCGACTTCCTTTGAGGGATGAGGTGAAGCAGGCGGCATGGCTTCAATTTTGGTCCCACTAAATTGATCGCCAGGATGGCCAGATTTGTATGTTCTGTTGATCATAAAACAGGTGTTATTTATTTTCACTAGGGAGGTGATGCAGAGAGCCAAATCCAGCTGAGTTTGGGTCCTAATGGCAAGTTGATGGTTAGTGCTTCAGAAATGAGTTTGGAACTGTGAAACATCATATAAAGCCGGCCGTGAGGAAAGTCTCAAGTGGGAGATTGCGGCGAGACCCGACAAGTGGGGCACTGCGACGTTCATCACCTTAGGCCGTGGGGGGAACTTTGGGGAGCTCCATGTGATTGTTTGGATGCAGGAATCTACTCCCAGTGGGACTCCCTATAGTTATGTCCATTTATGTCCCATTACATCCCCATTGGATCCCACTTGTTGATGGTTAATCACCATGAATTGCCTGTGTTTCTCCGCAAGTTGATTGCCATCTCAGACGTAGTTCAAAACGTAGTTTGCGGCAGGTCAAGGCACGCATAGAGGGGCTGATTCAACATGCCATCGTCTCCTGTTCCTTGCTGCTATGGTGACGGGAACCACTACAAGTTGTGACCTCATTTATTGAGGTTGGTGAAGTGAAGGATTATAAGTTTTCAACCCATAGTGTGGAAATGAGATGAATTATCAGACGTGGTCACCATGATATCTTCTGATTCTGCCATGATATTGGTGAAGAATTATACGTATCTACCTATCTGTAGATATTTCATGATATCCCCATCAAAATCGTGCTCATCTCGCCAGGAAAAGGTCACGCACATCGCTGGGACCTGCTGACAAGCAGCAAAAAGTTTAAAGGTTTGATCGACAAGGATGGCGAAGATCCGGGAGTCTGGGATTTTGACGAGTCGATATGGAGGTTTCCTGAAATGGAGGTACCCCAATAGCTGGATGGTAAAAACAAAGTTGTTTCTAGTGGAACATCTTATAAAAATGAATGATTTCGGGGTACCCATGGGTACCCCCCCATTTTAGGAAACCTCCGAACTGTTAAGTTCTTTTTGAGATCCTATTCGAATGGGCAAGTGATCAGCCAGTATCTGCCAGTTTTCTCCATGAGAATGCGATCTGAGGAAGTTTTTTGGCTCGACTAAATTTGGGGTGATCTACTTTCATCTACTTTCATCTTAACTAATATCCATACTGTATATATATATATATATATAATTATATATATGTATATATATATATATGTATATATAATTGTATATATGTATATATAATTGTATATATGTATATATAATTGTATATATATATATATATGTATATTTATATATGTATACATAGTTCAGAGGGTTTGAGTGTATCTACACATATGCACCTGTGTGTACTGATGCAGTTTTGATCGCATGGCCTCTCCCACCACCTCGAAGCCAGCAGGATTGGACCCGTGAAGATCAGAACTTAGAACCTACCGAAGAGGCACCATGTGGTGGCATAGGGATGGGGGTCGAAACCTATAAATTGCCATAGTTGGATATGTTTTCGGGATGAACATCGATTTATCAGGGATTTGGGGTTGGAGTTTTGATCCACACCCGGAAACGAATGGATTTGAAAGATGTCAGCCTATGTCAGTGATGCATGTGGGTTTGGGCTCCAACCCCTGTGGGGATTCGATGCATTGAAGTGGATCTGGATGGGTTAAAATACAGCCCTGGCAACAAAGAAGCGATGCGCCCTAAAGCGTCTTTGGGCATGTTTGGAAGATTGGTTGAAGTACTCTCACAATAATACTGTTGTGTAGATTCGTGTAGATTATCATGTTCTGCATGTCAACAGAGAGGATACTTCTTTTCACATTCCGACTGGTTGCAGCAGCTATCCCCTTTTGGTGGTATGGTGTTTAGCACCACGCATATGGTTGAAAAACGCGATAAATGCCTAATTCCGTATGTTTCTTCGGTGGGGTTGCCACATGTGTTGCTGCCTCCGACTCATAGAACAGAAGGTCTTTATGGAGGATGGCCGTCAATCGCCTAATAGTGATTCTATACCATTCTATACAAACTAGGTTGGACTGTGTCCTTTAAAACCTCCCTGAAGATATACGGCTGCCAGATGGTGTTGTTTGACGATGCGGAGACAGTTCTGAGACTCAATGAGAAGAACTTCAACAAGCGCGGGGACCTAGTTTGTTATTTTTTTTTCAGGTTCGACTGACTGGCAAATGATTGGTTCAGCTTTGTTTGCTTGGTAGATATCGAGTATATTCATGTATATTCTATTGAGTCATCTTGCTAAAAGCTACTGTAACTTGTTGCAGAGTACCTAAGCTTGACCACGGTTTCGAGGAAAGAAAGTACCTGCCCCGCTCACAGATTGGCTGGTCATTGGTTCATACCCATCTACGGAGATATGTGCATAGCGTAATATTTCCAAATCGTTTAGGTTTTGTACTGCAAGCTACCAGGTTCAGTGCAAGTAGCCCTTAAAATCCAGTGGTGTGTCTCATATTTTCCCATGAAAATTGCCACATTTTTTTTGGGGGGGGTTCCAAATGTTCGGCACACACTGGACTAATATTCATATTACATATTATATATATCCACATATATGATATCAGTGGTTGTGTTTTCTCCCCTGGGTAAAATCCCCACCAGCCACAGCCATCACCAGCTGAGGACCATCGCGGCTCATTCCTGCCTGGTCGTAGCTGCGAGGCGTTTGACATGTGCGGCTTGGAGCCTGGGAAAGAAACGTTCAGAGGAATTCCCTATCTTTTCTGGGTAAATTATAGTGACCTCACGTCGTGACCTCACTGGAATCATGGTGAATGTATAGGCTATATTGCCCCAAATGAGCTTAATGATTTCAGTTTAATATTATGGTTTACCTTTTCTCTACATCAAGTTTTTTTTGATGTTGGTTTGGTTAATACACAATTCAAATGTTGATCAATACGGACACCTGTAAGGTATTTTGCGGGATCAAACCAGCATGGTTTCCTGTACATGTTTTCCATCAGGGCATTGATTCTGGGTATCTTCTTTCAGAGTGACCAAACTTAAGTCCTTTTGTTGGTTTCATCGCGTCTTGTCTGTTCATCCGATTCTTTTTGTCCTTACTGTTTGAACTTCCTAATCTGTGGGTGAAGTCCTTCTGCCACAGATGCCGGTAGTTCGGTAGTTCTCAGCCGATGATTCACATCCTGCGTCCTGTGTCGGTTTCCAACGGGACCCACCAGCAGCATCCAGGTATCCTTGGTGTAGCGAATGCAAGTCCACTGCTTGGGACTCAGTTTCTGAGGCCTGTCCTGGAGTCCTGATGTGCCGATACCTAGAGGCATAAAAATGGTCCTGTGTGTTGCTTGCCTTTTGCATGTTGGTAGATGATGGTGTGTCCATAGGGAAAACACACGAAAACACATATGTTTGCTCTTAAAGAGCAAAATTATATTATATAATTTGTTTAGGCATTACGCAGAGATGATCATAGATGCATGTTGCAACATGTCTTATGATGTCTAATCTAAAGACAACAACATACACTTTCATCACAACTAAGTACCATAAGATGCGTGTACCTGAAAATCAAGTGACATGAAATGCCATGTGAAAAAACATTAGATATAACCCGACACCACACCACACCTTGCCACTCCACAGCCCACCAATCCAGCCCACGCCACGTCACACCCACCACAGAGACTACACTACTTTACATTATGTTTCTTTACATTCAATTGCTTCTGTACGTGCATTTATGCATACATATAATATGTATACCTATGTATACATATAATATGTATACTGTATATATATATACTATTATATACTTACAAACTCATGGGATGCATGAATCATGTGTTGCCTTTAGCTGCTCAGGATCAGATTTTTTTGAAGGCATCAGCAGCTGCCAAGGTGGCGAGAGTGGTTTGGGTGTGGGCTTGAGGGAATTCAGATGAATTCAGTGCTTTTAAAAGCCAGCTCCTCGGTACCCCGAAGAACTAATTAAATGGAACATTTACCCTCTGGTAATTTAACATAGCTTTTGAAAATGACCATTTATAGTGGATGTTCCCATTAAACATGGTGATTTTCCATAGTTATGTTAGTTTACCAGAGGGTACCCGCAAACAAGAGTGCAAAAGGACAACCTCAAACAACCTCGCCACAAATGATGGTTGATGTTGAGGAGACTGAAGACCTTTGACATGCCTTAAACGTCCTCAAACGTTGTCATGACAGTTTTTTTCCGGGTACAATTTAGTATCAGCATGATCCATTTTATATCGATTTATTATAGAGTCGAGTCATATAGACTTATCAGTATAATTATCAGTCCAGTATTATTAAAGTCATATATCTATTTATTTTAGAGTCGAGTATCAATATTATCCATTATTAAATGTGTTATAGATTTTGGATTCTCCAATCCAGATACTTAAGGATTGGCGCATGAAACTGCTGCGGCCAGGCGAAAGGCAAAAAAAATCCAGAGTGGAAGAAGGCAAAACTTCTGCGGCTGGGTGGTTCTTTCTGGCTGGATCACTTACAGATCTGATAAGGTTCTTAGTTTATTGGTAGATATGGCAAAATCTGGATGAGTCATGGTTGATTGGTTGGTTGAATTGGAAAAAACAAAGAAACCACCGGAAATCCAGCTGTTGGAACAAAAACGCCTGTACTTTGGCACATACTTTTATATCAGTTTATTTTGATTTCTTTCTGTTACTATACTTAAGATGCATGTTGCAAAAAATGACGTGCATGCCCAACTGCCCAACTCACCTAGACCATTTGGTACGTTGGATTCTCCAAGCTTGTCATTCCTGAATTACCATGGCTTGTCATTCTTGGAATCGGACATCGAAGAACCAACAAACACATACAGAGACCGAATCCTGTATGACATCTTGGGAAGCAGTGTCCTAAATTGACAGTTTCGAATATTGTTTGCTGTGCTTTGTTGTCCCATTTATGCCCCATGTCAACCATAGCGCTTGAGGTTGCATTTGCCTACCTGGATGCGCGTGAGAACAAGCCCTTGGCCAGACCGACTGTGGGTTGTGGGGAAAGGGAGATGGTGAGTTGATTCCCAACCAGAAATTCTGGTGTTAGTACAACATTTGAAACATGGAAAGCCATGGAAGAACATCATGAAAGCCTACTTGTGCTGGGACTGAAATTTGATGAAATTTGTGATGTGCTATCACATCTCAATATACTGTACACGTCCGACTCAACCATCCCGGAGGGTACGGATATTTCTCTCAGAATTCAAAACCATTTAGCCAAGCATTGCACACAAAAATCCTCTGGTTTTTCACGTAGCAAACTGGACCATGGAAGATCCAGAAAGTCACCATGTTTAAGAGGCTTTCTATGGCTTTCTTCATCAATATGATTGATTGAATATGTAAAGTTATGTAAAGTGTCAATAATCATAAAATATGCAAATGTTCCAATGGGCCATGGCTTCCATATAGCAAACTGTTTTTCATAGTAAGCAGAGGGTGCCGCACATTGCTGCCAGGCTAGAGAACTTGCCGTGACTTGCAGCTATAATTGATGGGGCCTCAGATTGATGTTGTGGTTAAGAAATTGCATTTTGTGTGTGTGTGTTTTTTCTTACCCTTTACTTATTTAAGAGTGTGCTATGAGAAATGGTTAATCTATAGATGATGAAATTAAATAATTATATTGTTTTACCTATAGATTATTAAGGTTTTATACTTGTTTACCTATTAAAACTGTGATTTTCTATAGCACATTAAATAAGCAGAAGGTAACCACTGAGTTTTTCAGTGCACCCAACAATATCCCACAAAGGAACATATGCATATATGATTGTGTATCTATAGAAATACGTAGACCCAGGCTTTATTGCGCACATAGTTCAAGATCAGTACCAAGTAACAGTAATAAAAATCAACTATAATAGGACCAACAGTGTGATATCAACAGGGATAACAACAATATAACCCCAAACAGTAGTATACATACATATTAATGTGATTTAATATGTAATTATGCGTCATATGAAGGCTTCGAGTTTCATGGATTTTGCTATTTTGGGGAAGTTGGATTTCTGTGGCATTCAAAGCATCAGCATGAATCTAAAACTCAATCTTCATGTGATTTTTCCCCCACCTGCCAGGTCATTCCCCTCCTCTCCTCATCTCCTCTTCTACTCCTCCACTCCTCTGCCAGCTCGTCGCCGAGCCCTATCGCGAGCTCCGGAGACAGTGGTGCACGCCTGGACCCGAAGATATACCAGGTAGAATTTCAGAATAGATCCAAGAAATGGTGCCAGATAGAATGTCAGAATATATATATGTCAGATAAAATGCCAGATGGAATGCCAGATAGACTGTCAGAATGTATGTCAGATAGAATGTCAGTGGATGGGGATCACTGAAAGAATGTAAGTTTGTCGTTTTTAATGTTGCAAACAGCCTCTTCTTTACCATTTTTCAATGGCTTTGTTTGAACCTAGGGAACACCATTTCATCAGGGATTTCCCATGTTCAGACACAACAAAATATCGAAAAATGTATCACTTTTATTCACTTTTGTTGCTTATTATTATCACACTAGATCATCAATAAAAGCATGAGTTTTCCTATATATATATATATATTATATTATGTATCACCATTATATATTATCACACACACATATATATATATATATCACATTATTATCACACACTAGATCACCATAACTTGTACAATCTAGATCCTGGCTGGACTCCACCTCCCGTTGACGAGTTTTTACAAACCTTTGGGCTCCGATCATGGCGGCCCGGGCGGGCGCCCAAGGCGAATATTTGATCTTCAACGGTTCGCCCGAAGAGGTGGGCCAGCCTTGCAAGTCTCATGGCTTGTGGATAGAACATGATAGAACTAGTAGATATATAATGTTAGTAAAGCCAATGCCATACACCATTTGGGGATGATATTCACCAACCATTTCTAGTCATGCTGGGACTTGGGTATGGTTGATTATTTGGCTATACCACATTACATAAACTTGCATAATGAACATGTACTGACCAAACAGATATGTTTGTATCGCAAACCAGACCTGGTGAAGCTTCGGTGTTTGCAACTTGCAGGAGCCAGCGCGGATCAAGAGCCAACATGAAGAGAGCAAACTCTTGACTGAGATTGAGAGATTAGGCAGAGATCTCAGTTCATGGGCAGGAAATGGCAGGAATACCAGTTCTTCGGCCTTGGTTTATCTTGATTTGCTGAGATTGCCAGTTGTTCTTTTGCAAAGAGTTGGTATTGCGGTAAACCCAAGCATGAAGACAATGTATATGTTGTATATAATCTTTGTCAAGGTTTGCGAATTCCAAAAATGTCGACAAAAGTAAATGTGGAGTGTGTATTGTTTCGTGTTACAATCCATTAAATTATATACGTACTTCAGAGGTTTCAGCCCGGGGTGTGTTTATGCGCAACTAACTTAGATTGACTCACTGAAGGTTTGACCGTCTCCAGCAAAAGACGCGCGGCATTCTTGCCTATTGTTTCGCTGGTTTGGTGTGCTGCATGCCAATCGTCAAAGTTGACACTGTAGATAGATAGATCGATAGATAGACAGACAGACAGAGAGAGAGACAGACAGATAGACAGACAGATAGACAGACAGACAGACAGATAGATAGATGTAATATATTTATATATGGTTGTGTGTGTACCCGCAGTTTTTGTTTATATCTTTTTGGTGTATATGTTTGCTTGAAGTCTGTGACTGTGGGTGAGATCCGCCCTAAATCTTCACAGCCCCATGGCTCAGTTACGGCCCTGATGTAGTTCACAATTGATGACTGTTAAATGAAGTCTGGCCATTGCAACTCTTACTGGCTTCTAATGAATTGTATCAATATGATATATGATATATGATACATATATGTCATATTATATATATATGATATGTTATACATATGTATATATATATATATTATATTTTATACATTATACATCATGTTTTCCCATTGCTAGTCATGGCCCATGGCCATTCTGTTTTCGCCCACGATCTGAGGTCCAGCCGTCCGGGAAGTGACTTCCAGTGAAGTTCAAGACCTGCAGGTGCATCAGCATCCCAAAAAAATATCTGGTTGGTGGTTTGGAACATGAACTTTATTTTTCCATATATTGGGAATAATCATCCCAACTGACTTTCATATTTTTCAGAGGGGTTGAAACCACCAACCAGTCATGTTTTTCACTGGACATAGCCTTTGGTGATTTGACATGGCTATACCATTGACATATATAGCTATGGTATAGATGGCCCATTTGATCGTAGTTCCGTGATATTCCTATTGAAAACAACGTTTTTTTTTTCTGTTGGGATGTAGTTAGCAGAGGGTATTTTACAGTAGTGGTTAACCAGTGGACATTTTTTGGGGGCATGCTGTGCCCAGAGAGATGAGGAGTTTGATTCCAACGGACTATCAGCCATTTTCCCATTGAATAAAGTAACTTTGTGGTAAATGTAGGAGGCTTAAGACACAGCCATATCATAGAAAGTCTCCAAGTTTATGATTGATATATCATATTGGAACATCATATACATACCATATTATTGATTGGATACAATGTTAGTGAAGCATAAACCACCCATACGTTGATGGTTTATACCACCCATGTATGGTAATTTGGGGATGGTTTACTATTGCAGTACACACATTATACCATTAACTATATCCCCATAGACAGTTTGGGTCATACGCAGGGGGTTCCAAGTTTGGGAGGTCTCGAATGGGACCAGCGCAGTTGGATACTTCAGTAGCAAGGACAAGCGCTTGAAGGGGCATGTGTTTTGCTCTTCAATGAAGAAATTGTGATTTTACTGAGGAAATCATATGATTTGAAGATATTTATCCAACCAGTTCATGATGTTACTAATATTTTACTGAGGAAATCATGAATATCATGGCGGATATTGGTGGGATGGTTTTGATTATCTTTAAAACATGGTGGCTTAGCCAGCATGTTTTGGGACTTCGCCAGAACATATTGGGAATATGGTGATGTCATGCCAATAATATGTATACCTGGATGACATTAAAACATATCCAGAATATTGACGTGATGAAGTTTATCCAGATATTTATTATTTAACCAGATGATTATATACCCTCTGGTAGTTTGTTACATAGCTATTGAACATGGCCATAGAGATAGTGAGTTTTCCCATGAAAAATGGTGATTTTCCATAGTTATATTAAATTACCAGAGGGTAGTCATTAAATATCTGGAAAAAACAAAAACATCACGACCTCACGTCGAGATGTCACTGGCATCAACGCCTTTGGAAGAAATTCTTTGACAGGACCACTTCACCTACGTTGCTTGTAACATTAGTTAACGGTGGGTCAATAGATGTTGGTATTTGCTTGTGTATGAAGGTTGGTAGTTAGTTTGTCTGATTCCAAAGTCATCCCCACTTGAATTAAGTTCCACATTGAACTTGAGACTTTTGTCCTCGGCTTGTTGCGATGCAGTTCCACTTGATATTGTAAGTGGGTACATATCCTATATATCAATATATCCCCAATATACCGAGGGGATATACTATACGTATAGTATATATATATATATACTCATATAATCATATATATATAGAGCTATACACACATACGCATACACGCATACATACCCAATCGATGGTGGTTCAAACATGCTACAACGATTTGTTCCATGGTTTTCCCATTAAACCCAACTTTAGCACCAAAGTGACTCCATGGCCCCCTGAGGATCAAAAGGAGTTCCGGTCCTTCCGTGCAGTGGCGCATCAAATGTGACCTGGAAAAGTACCCCCCCGGGTCCCTGATCTTGCCGAATTGCGTTTTCATCGTATTCTGCACCCCGGCCAAGTTCATGTGTTTTTTAAATATCATCGCTATAAGTACAATATATGTAAAATATAAATACATTGTGTTTTCCAAGAATAGAGTGTCTCAACAATTTAGTTGTACATGTCGTGGTTTATCAATGTTTATCATACAATCAAATTTTAGACACGCCTGAAGCATGGATCAGTGTTTCATAACGGGCAAGATGGTAGTATAGCCTGAGCCCAGAATTAGGGATGGTGATGATTACTGCGTGTGTTCTCATACCCCAAAGGCTGCTTTGACTGTTTGGCTTTCGAATCTGTGAGGTCGAACAGGAATTTCGAGGTGTATCCCCAAAGTACAAAGCCCCCCCGGGAGTGGTATCCGAAGCCAGTCATTTCAATTTGAACTATTAGAGAGCATAAAATTTTCTCAGCCATGGCCAGTGGTGGCTACTTGATTTCCGATGACAGAGACTCTGTGATTCTGCAGGTCCATTGCTTGATGGGTGAAGGATTCACATTGAAGCTTTGTCCCAGGATGCAGGGGCAGGAAGTGCATCAGCTGGTTTTGAAGCAACTTCCATCCAGGAAAGGTCGACGGCTCGCCCTCCGCTACAATTCCTTGGCGCCTTGGTTGGTGAGGGGAAGGTATGTCATGGTTTTTATCGCTGTTGAACCCAGTCAAAAAAGATGCAAACATAGGCTCTACTGGTAGCAGAAAATACTATACAGCATATGCAGCTGCAGCTGGTTATCTTTGATGTTCATTTTTGTTAGGACTCCTTCGGTCCTTCGGCAAATCCAAATCTAAGGTGCTGTTGCCCAACGAAACCTTACAACAGCAAGGCATCGTGGGAGAAGTGGAAGTGTCATGCACTTTTGTGCCCAGCGACTTGTATGCTGCCTGGCGTTGGGTGCGAGGCTCAACAAGTCCTGGGGATTGTACAGCGCTGGAGGGTGTAACGCGGCTGGCAGGTGCTCCAGCCGGGGAGTATTTGCACCACCTGCCCGACCTGGAAAGCTTGGCTCTTGCTGACTCCTTCGACATGCAGCTGGAGGGATTGAAACTACCTGAAAGCCTCCAAAGCTTGACAATCGCTTCTCAGTGCATGCAGAATCTGGAGGGTTTGAAGTTGCCAGACAATCTTCAAAGCTTGACGTTTGCGTACAGTTTCAATCAAAGCCTAAAGGGTTTGATCTTGCCTGATGATCTCCAAAACTTGACATTTGGCTTCCATTTCAATCAGGACCTGGAGAACTTGAGGTTGCCAACTAGTCTTCGAACCTTAGCTTTTGGTGCTTTATCAACACAGAATCCAAAGCAGCTCACGTTGCCAAGCAATCTACAAAGCTTGACTTTGGGCGGCATGTTCAATGAGACTTTGGAGGGATTCACTTTGCCGAGCTGCTTGCAAAGCTTGACTCTGGGTGCGCACTTCAACAAGGGCCTGGAGGGAGTGATGTTGCCCGACAGTCTCCAAAACTTGAATTTAGGTTGTCAATTTAATCAGAGCCTGGACTTGGCGAGGTTGCCAGAGAATCTCAAGAGCCTGAGTGTTGGTTTTCAATTCAATCAAAACCTGGAGGGTACGAAGTTTCCGCCCAATCTTCAGAGCTTGACTTTTGGCTACAGTTTCAATCAGAGCCTGGAGAGCACCACTTTGCCAAAGAGCCTTCAAAGTTTGACTTTTGGCTACTGCTTCAATCGGGGCCTGGAGGGCATGATATTGCCAAGTAGTCTTGAACACTTGACTTTCGGTCACCACTTCAATCAGAGCCTGGAAGCCGTGACTTTACCAGATAGTCTCAGGAGCTTGACCCTTGGCTATTCTTTTCGGCATAGCCTGGAGCATGTCACCTTGCCAAAGAATCTTGATAGTCTGACTTTTGATCCTTTGTCAAGCCAGAACTTTGACAGGGTGATCCTACCAGACAGTCTGCAAAGTTTGACCTTCAGCCCTTTTACGATTGGGAACAACAGCCCAGTAATGCTTCCAACAAATCTTCAAAGTCTGACCTTTGCAGCTCACCGGAACCAGAGCCTAGAGTGTGTGACATTGCCAAACAGTCTGCAAAGTCTTACTTTAAGATATTTCAACAAGTGCTTGGAGGGGGTGTTGATGCCAGTCACTCTCCAAAGCTTAACTTTAGGTGAAACCTTCAATCAACGGATTCAGAATATGAAATTACCAAGCAGTCTTCGAAGCTTGACCTTGGGTTGCCATTTCAATCGGGACCTCGACAAAGCAAAATTGCCAGGCAGTATTCAAAGTTTGACATTTGGTGATCAATTCAACCAGACTTTGGATGGGTTTACGTTGCCAGACAGCCTTCAGACTTTGACCTTTGGTTGTGGATTCGACCAGAGCCTCGACCATGTGATCTTTCCTCATAGCCTTCAAAACTTGACGTTTGGTTCCAAATTCAGCCACAGCTTGGAGCAAGTCACTCTGCCCAATCTACGGAGCCTCCAGTTGAGGGGCGTACTTCTCACTTGCTGATGGAGAAAGATGTTGCCAGAATGGATGGAGAAAGATGTTGCGGGGCAATGGCTTTCATGAACCCAACCGACTCAGAGTTTTGATATGGGTATGGATCAATACCTATTAATACCATTTTTAGGGGGATGAACATCCATTTACCAGCTATTTTGATGTTCACCAGGGGTACAAGGTTTTGACACACTGCCATATGTGTTTGATCAGTATTGTGGACTCATTACCAAGCACCAAAACCTTGATTTGCCATGGGAATTTGAGGGGTCTCAAGAGTAGCCCCAACTTTGGCCGGGAGACTCGACCTGGCTTAAGGCCCGACAAATGTTTGAAGGTAATTTGCCAAGTTTTTTTGTGGTTCTGGTTAATTCCCAGAATGCGGCTGCCCCTGAATTTGCAGTCTTAGTGGTTAGACCCAGGATTTCACGTTTTTTTTCATTTTTTTTCCCTCTATATCTTTGTTTGATGGTTACATCACCCTTTTTCAGTTCGACATTTTCCCTGAATTCAGTCCTTTCATTAAAAACTGGTTGGTTTCAAACATGTTTTATTTTCCATATAATATATGGGAATAATCATCCCAACTGACTTTTATATTTTTCACAGGGGTTAAAACCATCAACCAGAGAAAAGATTGGACGATGACTCCCAGGACTCCCCACCCAGAAGACCCATACTGCATCCCAGACATCGTAAGTGGTTGAGAAAGGTGTATATACGAAAAATAACTGATACTCCAGGAGATACATATACAAATACATATACCAAGAATATATAATATAATATATATATATATATAGATAGATATATAGATAGATACAGATATAGATATAGATATAGATATAGATATAGATATACTGTAGATATTATAACAATAACCAGTCAAATCCAGTCAATAAAAGTAGAACTGTTCCATTAATCTGACAGGGCTATTCCACTTACAATGCCCTTTTATGCAGCCGCACTATCGACCCGAGGCGAGGTGAACTGGTCTTTGCTGCCAGCTTCACTGAAGGGAGGCAAGTGGTCGAGCTTTGGAACGACGGTGAAGGGCCTTTCACCTTGAAGTTGGTGGACTTTTCCGCCAGGGAGCGCAGACTTTTCACAGGAAAATCTGAGAAACTTCAGAAATGGCGGTGGAAGAGTTGGATTTTTCTGCCTTACATGAGGAATCATAGGACTATCTTTATATATACATATTGTATGGATGTTCAGATATTCTATATATGATATACATTGACTACTTCTCAGTCTTTTTTCATCCAAGATGAGCGTTCTGGGTTTGGATAGCTCGTTGTTTTCACCTCTTTGAATCTGATCCTGACTTGTCAACGGCAATGGGATATCATGATTGGCAATCTAAGTATGGATCCAAATTAGGCCCAAAAATGCATGGCTTGAATCATACAAACATCAGTGAGTCAATCACAGTGAGCTTCAAAGTTTGATCCATGCCCAAATGCCGCAGCATTTAGAATAGACAGTGCTAGTGAGCGACTCTATATTCTGACCATCACATAGCGTCTTCACTTCGTCTTCAATACAGTGAGGAGTTGTCACTGCCTTGAAAGTGCAAAGATAACAGAAGGCTCACAGCAGACTCACAGCCCCACATCCTCGTTTCAAGGCCAACAAAAGCGTTTTGGAGAACTGGTTGAGGCTGGGTCTGGCACAGTTCATATACCCCCATGGCTGTTGCTTTCGCCGGGCAAGATGGTTTGGGAAAGATACCTGTAGCATTGCCCGGCAGGCAGCGTTCCCTGCCACTTCTGCAAGACTATGAATGGTCCAAGCGAGATCTTTGCTTGCACTGGTTACAGCAAGATCTCGAAACCAGCTGGAGGTGAATACCCTATTTGCTGGGACCTGAAGATGCCAATGATGAAATTTGATAAATCTCACTGGTGAACAATAACATATAGGTGAATTATTAGAACTGCACTGACAGACGGGCTTCAAGGGGTGGGATTTGGCCCTAGCGCCCTGTTTCTTTACTTTTGCGAAGGGGAAGTTGCAAATATTCCAAAGATAAACCTCAGGTTTAGGGTGTAAGAGCCTTTACTTGTACCGCTTTATCATAACACCTCCACATGCCATACACTATTTCTTTTGAGATGTAGGAAATCTATTACCGTAATACTAATAGACGTTTAATCGTGATACCATGGCTTTGAAATCCATTAAAGACCAGCTGCGCTCAGGGTGACCCTGCACTGTTACCGGCCCTCAGGAAACTTACGAGCGTTTGCAGCTGCCCATCGCCAAGGCTAAAGCTGGGGCAACTGGCAGAATGGATTGGCTTATTAGATGAACACTGGTGTTTTTATTATCCTGAACAGATTGGTTCTTATCATGAACCGATTGGTTTTGGTGGGATGTGTTTCTTATTTTGTGTTTGCTTTAATGGAGGAATCATTGTTTGTTTTGGATGGAGGAATATTGTCTTTCGTTCTGAAGAATAGAACTGCTCTTTCGGAACAAGGGTCTATTGGTCTTCATTTATATTAATGGAGGAATATCATATCCATAATTTTGGAGCTGCGAACTGCGAAGCAGCAATAGAACATGGCATGTTTTTGTTTTTAATTTGACAAGCAACAATTAAATTAAACCAAATTCAAACGTGATGGATTTCCATGGCTGTGTTGTTCACTAAAGTGCCGGGCAGGTAGTGGACTGTTTTGCTCCCACTAAACCAGGATCGGTTGCACTGGTGTCTAAGGTTAGACATCTACCCACTCCAAGCATGGCAACTCATGGAAGTGGGTATCCTCCCTCGAAGGAACAACCTTTTCCTCCTAATCAGCGTTGTCACTTCCATGGTTACCAGGGGTCTCAGTTTGCATAATACTGGAACCTTCAGAGGTGCACGTGACGTGGTGCAGGTTTTTCGCTAGTAGAGTTCCGTGATTGAATGCAGTCCAAGAGCGGTCAACTTTCAGATCTTTCAGCTTAACATAAGACACGAACAAATGACTGGTTTCAGATTCTGTTCGCTAAAGGAACGCAAACAGATGCAGTGGTCGGTTTACAGCTGATCAGGCCTCTATCTGGGTTAGGAATCACACGCCTCCAGCGGATTGTTGCCACGGACGTGGACGTGGAAACGGGATGCCCAGATGATCATAATGCTGGTCCCCTTGATAATCATCCAACTGATTTTGCCACGAATCTACAGTGGTATCTACAGCTTGGTATCTACTTGTGCCAATTCCTGGGGTTGACTGATCATTCCTGGGGTGACTCAGGGAACTTGTGGAATTTTCATGAATTTTCTCCGGAGAAATCCTACAAAGCCACGCCCTAAAAAGCCACGCCCATCGCGCAGCTTTGGTATGATGACAGCGGGGACGAGCAGTTGCTGCTGACCGACCTGACCTCAGAATTGGAGCCATGGCAGCCATGATCCTGAAACATCAAAGGCGTGTATAATTGATTGGCCTTGGCAAACATTAGCAACTATTCTACTACATCATATACATGTATGTATACATATTATATATAATATACGTATATATATATATAGTTATATATATATATAATTATATATATAATATATATAATTATATATATAATTATATATATAAATATCCTGAAACATGATTTCAACACTACCAAATGCTTTCCATTGGCAATCCAAGAGTGACAGAGTTTCAAACAGACTCAAGTTACAGAATCTTGCCAACGACATGATGGGGATTCGATTAATCGAAATGATGGGCAGGGATTCTGGAAAGATTGCTGAAACACTACGTTTTGGAGTGTCAAATGTCAGCGGTTCAGTCTTGGCGACTATCAACTTCCATAACAGTGAACTTGGATGGTATGTTTTGTTTCCAAGCTTGCTTGTCCTTAGATGGGCCATAGGATTAGCGATTCCTGGTGAGTAACTGGGGTTAGAACCCCCTTATCTCCCAATGAAATAAAGCCATTTACTAACCAGTGGTTTACACTTTGGGTATGGTGGTTCACCAACTATAATCATCTATAATCCCATTATAATTATTATAACTGGTGTTATAAAACACTAACAAACCATAGCCATAGCCTATGTTTAGTATATGTTTAGTCTTGATGGCCGTGATTTCCCAGCTGACTGCATTGATGATCGGCAATCGGCCTTCTGGCCGCTGGGATGATTTGGGGGCACCCAAGTGTTGGGAAACCAGCAAATATGACCCAAATGGGAATATCGACTAAGCAGTACTAAGCAGTTGTGTTCTTGTTTTGAACATTGTTTTAAACATTGTTTTGCAGAGCCTCTCGATTGTCAGATTGGCCATGGGCCTTGGTAAACCAATGTTTCTGCGAGGGTAAACCAACCGAGCGTGTTAAGGTCAATAGGACGGTCACCGCTGTAGCCAAAGAGTGCGGCGGCCTGGGCCAGGGCCCGCAAAGATGGATGATGATCAGAGCTTTAGACCCCTGGAACTACATCAGCCGTGTTCGAAACCCCTATTGGATCTTATATATACAGGGGATTGTATATATATATAGTATATATATATAAATCATAATTATACTACCCAATATATTGGGGATTCTCATAATCCACTATGGGAATTCCTATTAACCAAAGAGTAGAATGACAAGATGTAAAGGGGATAACCCTCCGTGCCTGGGAGATGCTTGGCTCATGCCGTGTGTTGGCGTGATCTGTGGTTATGCTTGGTATTGTTGTTCTTCCTGCATTTGCAGTGGCATACATACGCTACCTTACGACACCATCCTATACCATACTGTACCATGCAATACTATATGACATGAATTGGTGTGTATGTATGTAATGTAATGTAATGTAATGTAATGTAATGTATGTATGTATGAATATTTATATATATGGTAAAAAACACAATCACAGATTAGCATACACTTATTTTACATATTACCAAACACAAACATATGTAATATGAGAGTAATAGATCAATATGTATATATATACACATATTTATATATATGCATATATATAATGCATATATATATAATGCAGATTATATATATATATATACTTATATATCATGTCACTGAAATGGAATCTATGTCCCTGATGTGCTCTATATAAACATTGCTCTCTAGACCTGGCCCACTGGGCCTACTGGCCTCAGGCTACTGGGAAGAATGGCCTTTGTGAAGCAAAAGAAGTCCATGTGACCGCGCCGCTGAGAGGGGCGAGTCTTTGACCAGTTTGCTGAGGCCATGAACCTTAAATCACAAGGGTGTCCAAGTATTTTGATGGGGGATAAACATGCCGATTTCACATCATCCAGGGTTTTGATGTGGGGTTTATACCACAATCTGACATGATTTGACAGCGACAAATGTTTCAAACATTGAGTATTCACGTCATTCACTGTGCAAATCTGAGAATGTTGCTTTAAACAGACGGGTATAGCTTGGTTTGCCAAAGAAATGGTGGAACAGCCCTCACAGAAGCCATTATTTGGACTTCAAAACTTTAAACAATACTTCCACCTGAACTGTCGGCATGAACTCTCACACCCTTTCGTTAGAGAACCTGCCACTTCCGCCACCTTTTCTGCAGGTACTCCTATGAGCTTCGAGACTATGGTTTGGCAAATCCAGAGGACTGATCTGCGCCCTTGGCGGAGAACTTGTTTGGTGTCCTCATTGTTTTGGAAACGCCGATGATTTTATCGTAGTCATAAGTCATATGGGTATGAGTCAAAACCTTGGTACCCTAGTGAACCCCAAATAACTGGTAAATGGATGTTCATCCCCCCAAATATAGCAAGATTGGTTTTGATACATCCCCATATGTTTTTTGCTAGTTTTGCTCGGTTTACAGAAACATCTCTCACCACCATTATCTGGGTTTTAATGATATACTATTACTGGGTCAGTCCTTCTTGTTGATGGCATCCGGCTAAGCCAAGAACCGGCATGTCGTGGTATTTCACTTTGTTTCCGCAATCTGAAGTTCGACATGTATCACGTCAGGATACTTTTGATGTTAAGCGTATGTACGGATGAGGTTGACTGTATCTGTATATTCCTATTGTATTTATTGGTGGCGCAACTCAAGACTGTTGGTCATTTTCTGGCTATGGCGATGGCAGCTTTGACAACTTTCAGGGACAAACTCGTCCTTCCAACTTTCTCTTATCTAATTTAACTGAAGTGTTTTTGCATGACCGATGCATTCCACATCTCAATTTGATAAGACAAGTGTGAGCAAGTGTGTGTGTGTGTGCGAAACCGTGAAGGGTCGTTAATACTCACATTTTATTTTTGCATTTTGCAGTCTAACATCGAATTTCATGAGCAGGGGGATGAGGGTCCCTTGGTGTGCCTCATCTTACAAAGATCGCACCAAGGGGGGGTGTGGTGATTCCTGCTCATATATATATATATTATTTTTGTATATATATACATATATGATAACGCCATTTAAATATGTGGAGGGAGGGCCAGACCGCGAGGCCCCTGAGGTAGCATGAAATACCAGTTCGTATAGTTAAATGTAGTATGTTTAGATGGCCCGGCGGGCCAAGGAAAACTTTTCCGGAGGTAGTCTAAAATACCTGTTCGTACATTTAAATGTGTGTATATTTAAATGTAGTTACCGTATATTACATGTCCTTCTCAGCAGTTTCTGAAGGAATTTCCGGCCTTTGGCATTGCTGAGAACATCAGCTGGAACGCCCGAAAGTTCGGCTGCCCCAGTGGTTTGGTACTCTGTATGCTCATTCCTGGTGAATAACTGCCAGATTCAAGATGTTTGATGATGGGCCGGTACCAGTTGTACAATCTATAGGTCTGTAGCCGCATTTATTAGGTAAGCATGAGGTCGATAATGCTATAGGGATATCTGCAACCACACTGCTTTGTTGAAGTCCACATTCCTTTTGGGCTCAAACCTGTTGTTAGTTAAATCCTTTTATTGGCATGGCTCAAACTTGAAGTCCCAATGCATATTTGGCTATGTCTAAAGTCACCATTTTACGTGTATGAAACCATGCAATTCATGTGTAAAACATATATATACGTATAATTATATAGATATATATATATATATATTTATATTTATACATGCTGGTTTTGTGGGTGTATATACATATACCATACACATGTACGTATTGTTTTATGTATGTGATGTATATTTGTTTTAATCATATGTGAACAATTTACATAGTACATATATATATATATATACATATATATATATCAGGTATTTACACTTATATATACCTGTGTAGTATGTATCTATCATTAATAGTAACAATAATAAACATTCTCCATCCAAAGCCCCACTTCCAACGTTCAAAAAAAACAGCTTAGGTTTGCCTTGGATGTTGCGGCTTCAACGTCGGTGAGCTGCACCGAGTTGATCCACGAATCGCTACTGGTTAATGGGATGATCCTGCAAGTATTGGGGACTTGGCGAATATAAGCAAGATATTATGGGGATTGCTGGGTAATGAATGGGATTAAAATGGGTTTTAAGTTTTACGCGTAATCTTGTGCGATACACGCGTATTTCCACCACAATCTGATATAAATTGGTAACATGACGAGCATTGGACCAGATATGGGGTTTAAGCAGCACCCATTTTATGTGGATATAATGGAATATGATGGAATGTACAAGCAACATTATGGATCATTATGGTACTTTGGTTCGTTTGAAGAAAAAGAAGTGTTTTTTTTCAGTATACGTACCCATCAAATAGTCATGTTTGTGGGAAGTTTGATTTACCATCAGATTTGGGGCACATATTTTCAGATAAACCTAATATTGGTATCAGCATTGGTTGCTAAACAACATGGTTCATCAATGATACGGTAATGCCATGTAATGCCTGCTTAATTCACCCCATAGTCTGCAACCAATTACCAATATCAACAAGTCTAGAATTTGACTTGATATCGTCATGGCCGTCAACATACACACATTATATTATACATACATATGCATACGCATGTGTGTTTGTTGTATATTTAACTAATTCTGTCTACACATTTCGTTGCCAATGACCATTTGATTGGCTATGATCCGTCAATGTGGTATGGTGGCTAGAGTTTAAAGTCAATGACCTTCCAAAATCCAAAATCGATATGTTTTTGCCAAATACATTTAAAGACCACCAAATTGTGTGGTTCCATTGGTACCCCCATTCTCGCCCCGTGGCACGGTAAAAACGCCGGACATCCGACAGCTGTGGACAGGAGTTCTGGTCGGATCCATCTCTCAGTCGAGCAAAGCTCCTGGAGTTTTGTGAAGGTGTTGGGGGGCCTGGAAGACAGGGAACTTTTGAAATTACCCTCTGGTAAATGGAGGTGTCATCCTCTATAAGTGGGTTTACCCGATTGTAAACATACAAAAAGCTGTAGAAAATCAACATTTTTAGTGGGTAAATCAACGAACCAAATGGGCCATTTTGAATAGCTATATAGTTAAATTACCACAGGGTACCCTGCAGCTATACCAGTGTTTATGTACTTTCCCACATGGTATAGCTGCGCAAATCATCAAAAAAATATTCGTGGATTTTACAGAAAATCATCCCATGTTCCAAAGGAATGGAAATGAATACGGCGTGGATTTTTGCTAATTTGCCAATCCGGATCCTATTGGATTTTTCTGGATTAAACATGTATAATTATGTATATATATATATATATTAAGGGCTGCCGCCCCCTGCCGCCGACCCCTGGCATCTCCTGAACAAGGAGAGCCCTGAACAAGGGCCGGTCGGGCGCTCAGCAAACAGTACGTAGTCTCCTGAACAAGGAGAACCCC
>Ga0126342_10003337_pt1 | contig 26425 bp, 27 predicted proteins | sample Cyp1metagenome_FD_92528 | JGI IMG/M metagenome (GOLD analysis project Ga0126342, IMG submission 92528) | Coral microbial communities from Lord Howe Island, Old Settlement Bay, Australia - Cyphastrea 1 metagenome | ecosystem: Host-associated > Invertebrates > Cnidaria > Coral ...
ATACTTTAGTATGCCACTATTATACTCACTATTCATATATACCACTAACTATATAACCACTAACCATACACCACTAAGCATAAGCCACTATTATGTATAATGACTATACTAACTATAATAACTTTATATATATATATTATATATCACATATATATATAGTATAACTACAAAAACAACTATTGAACTATTGATAGATATGTACCACTATTGTCCATAATTACTAAAAGAACTATATATATATCACATCTACATTAAATACCACTATTATACCACTATTATACACCACTAATGATTAGCTATTAGTTAGATCTATTGACTATTATCAAAAGATATATACCACATCAATATAGTAGTTATAACTATAATAACTATAATAACTATAATAACCATAATAACTATAATAACTATAATAACTATAATAACTATAATAACTATACCAACTATAATATATATATATGGTACTTGGTCAAGTTAGTTCATATCCTTCTTGGGTGATATGCAACGTGGTAGATTCAGTGAGAGATACTTTAGAGGACAATATGTCATGAGCAAGCGAAATGAGTGAAAATGGTCGGTCTTGGGGGGGGGTTGCATATATATATATGTAGTATTACTATTTCACATGCGTAAATACCCAACTTCCTGATAGTGATAAAAGATGATAAAAGCATTGTTAACAAATGACAATGAACGAGTCTTTCATGGTGAAACGCCAGCTGTTGACTTGACTAGTAGAGTTTTCAAAAATTGCCATGGTGGCTTCTGAACTAGGTCCCAACAAGCATCAAATATTTGAAATTTGTATCAACCGCCAAGCTGATCCATTTGGGTTTGTAAATGGCCTATTCCCCACAAAAACTTCTCATTAAGCAATAATTAAGCGGGAGAGCTAGATTTGTCAACCCCCAAAAAATGACCATGTCATCAAAGCATGGCCAGTTCTTTTCCACCAGGAAGAATTCTTGGGCTTCTCTGTGGCGCGCCTGAAGGCTGCCGCCCAGTTCCGTTGAACTTGCTAAAGGCAAGTCGATTAGTTCGATATCTACTCTAAACTGCCAGTTCAATGTTAATTGAAGCAACTTAGTACTTAGATGTACTTAGATGTACTAAGTACACATCAATCATCAGTGATAACTTAGTACCCATCAGATATAAGTCATAACTCCCACTGCATCCCTATCTTTGTTGTCCTCCAGGACAACATCCTCATCCACAGCTTCAAGTTCCTCTCCTGGTCCGGGAGGCCCAAATTTCTCTGGGATTTGTAGGGGGATTGATATGGGATTTCTATATGGGATTATGTATGGGAAACCCAATTTAAGATGATTTAGCGGCAATTTATATGGGATTATTATCGAGGGTTCGGGCAGGGTGATTGAGATCCAAAGCAAATTAAGGACCGGCTTTCTTTTTATCGCAAAACCAAACCGAAAACCTGCCCTGGCAATGCCCCTTTTTCAGCTCCCCGAAAAAGAAACTCTGGGAGTAGACCAAGCAACAAAGCTGTATATACCCAACCGCTGAAATGAATTGAAATATATATATATATACATAATATCTATATATAATATATGTACATTTTATATACATACATATAAATATAAATAACTCGGGCCGTGGGGTAAATCATCCCTCATGACAAGATATCAGATTCTCATAGATTCTCAATGACTCACCAAGAAAACAACGGCTACCAGTGGCTACCAGTGGCTACCAGTCTACCGTCAACTAGCACCAGTTTTCATGAGGTGTCCACTCCTACATCCAACAAAGCCATTCCCCGCCAAAAGCCATGGTGGAGCGCCCCCAACGGCTGGTTCGATGGGATGTCGTGCCAGTCGTGTGGCAATGCGAGTGCTGTGTTGAATGCTGTCTCTATGTTGACTTCAAATGGGCTTTGAGAATTATATAAATTGGATTAAATTGGCAGGTCAAATTTGATCGCTATCTTTGGCAACTTTTCATGCTGTATGCTCATTGTCCTTCTCGCCAAGCCAATTACTTTGAGCCTTCCACCATGGTATTCTGCCAACGCATGGCTCAGAACATATTTTCGTTACTCCCTGTCAGAAAGAGACAATTGTTGGAAAATTGACATGGAACGAAGCAAGAAATGTGGGAAGAGAACTTTGTTTCCTACAGCATTGACAACATGGCCCTATGGTTCCATGTCACTTTCCTATGAAGTCCCTCTGAATTCCAGCACTGACAGCCCCTACCCCCACATCCCCCCACTAGCTGCAACAGACTTGAGTCGTATCTGAGGCTTGTTGAAGCCTGAAGATGCATTTAGTGGTACTGTAGGCACCTTCAATTTAGGTACAGTACCTCACATTGTCGTCAAGCTAGCATTCGGATTCCCTATGATCCTTAAAAAATAATCGACATATTATGTATACATCAGTCAATATGTTTGTCAATCCCAAATTTGATAACCCCAAATGTATTCCTTTTCGGGTTTCACCAACATCATAGCATTGACATAGCACCATCCTCGGCTACATTGAGGCTTCCACTTCGGGCCGCTCACTGGAAGCAGCGACTTCGGCTAGAACCGATTCCAGAGCTGCGAAATCCAGCTCCTTCTTCTTGCTGAACCTTGGGTCACAGAACTTACCTTGTTTTGGTGGTTTCAACATGCTTCAACCCACGGACTCATCCCAAAGCACAACACATCCCAGGGGGTATAACATAGACATATACAGACTTAAAACCACCAAGCATGTTTGTTCAGTCTATATCTGTGTTAAAATCCCAGGACATCAGGCAGAACCCTTGTTGGTCTGCATAAGTTCCCTTCAAAAAAACATCAGCTCAGTGATAGAAGTCGGATCTTTTAATATCTTTTAGCCATGCCCTGACTTTTGCAAATCCAAAGACTGATTCTTAATTAATGTGATACCATTAAAACCATTAAATACCATTAAATACCATTAATGTGATTGGTTGTTTGTATGTCACCATTAAAACCTTCAGCAAAACCGCCACACTAATTGAGCCGCTGCCAATCGCATCCAGGCAGGAATTCAGACCCAGGGGCCCAGGGGACTACCGTTTTGGTCATTCTTATAAGTAAATATAAATTGCCTATCCATCTTCCGGGGATATGTATATATATATAATATACCCTCTGGTAAATTAACATAGACCCTGCCAGTCATCGGGGTTGGAAGACTAGTTTCCATTAAAAATAGGTGATTGTCAGGGTCTATGTTAATTTACCAGAGGGTATCTATGTAAATATATATGTACATGAGGTCACCTGTGAGGTCACCTGTGACATCCTATGACATCATTCCTGTCCCAGGTCGTGATGGGTTTATGGCATCGGCAATGGCATGACTCTTAAAATTGGTCAATCGGTCGCCTCAAAAATCAAAAATCAAAGATTCCCATCAAGAGTCCCCCAGAATCCTTCCTGAGAATCCAAGTCCCTAGGTTCAGTATCTGTTTCTAATATGGCAGTGTGTCAAAACCAATAGTACCCCTGGTGAACATCAAAATAGCTGGGATTTATGGATGTTCATCCCACTAAAAATGGTATGTATAGGTATTGATCCATAGCCAATTATGACTATCTGGTCATCTGGTCTCAAAAGTTTTACACACCAGTTACCATCATCTCAAACATCGTTTGGTGTCAACTTGGTGTCCCGCGGGCCGGCTATGACAGCTGCGTGTAACGCGCAGTTCTCACCCAGAGGCTGTGCCTGTTGGGGTAGGCCTTCCAGCGTCAAGCAGAAAGCAGAACAAACAATTGTAGAACTAGACACTCATCTGGGTAAATTGTAATATTTCACCAACCTGAATTAAGGCCATTTGGGGATGATTTCCCTTATTAACCATGATTCCAGTGAGGTCGCAGTGAGGTCGTTATAATTTACCCAGAAACAATTGTAGAACTGACACTCATGGACTTCTAGCAACATGACCTTGACGACTGATGTAAACAACCAACAGTCAATGAACTGGGAGTACGTGCTTCTGAAGTCACGTTTTTCTGATTTTCCAATTTTTCCAACCAATGATTTGTGTGTTATCTATATCAGTATGACTATTGCGACTATTGTTTCTGGTCTAGGTCTAGGTCAAAAATAATGACGAAATGGGCACATAAACTTTGCAACCTCCAGGGGACAGTCAGTTAATTTTTATGCCGACGATAGGTATGGTAGCTAGTGACATGTCCGATTTTCGATAGGCCAATTGGGCACTGCAATTTTCCATTGACAAAGTAAACAAACACTTCTGTACAATGAAAACTGGGCCCTGAGAGGTATTTACTTTGGGAAATGAGAAGAAAAATATATCCGACTTGTGGATCATGTAAATACTCATCACCTATTGACGGCGAAATTGTTTGTTGGTGAAAAATCATGCGTTTTTGTCTCCAGGTGTGTGTGCCCAGTCGAACTCACTTATCATCCATCAATGGTTGAGCATCATGGTACCCTCTGGTATTCCAACACGGCAATGGACAAAGGGACAGTACCCTCATATTCCGATTGTTGTTGTTTTCGATTAAAAAAATCGTTTCAAGATGAGGTTTTCCCTTGATTGCCGAAAGGTATCCCCACTTGGGTTTGTCCAATAACCGTGAAAATTTTGATGAACATAAGTTTATATATATAGTTATTAAATATATTTATTCGGAAGGTATGCGCCATTTTTTGACAAATCCATTTTTTCCCATACTTTGTGCTTATGTGGTTAATCCCACTTAGTAAGTGGGTTATAAGTTATAAACCCACTTATAAGTGGGATAAGTAGGATCAATCCACTTATAAACCCGCTTACAAAGTGGGATGAACCACCAAGTATGGTCCAGCTCAACACCAGCAGTTTTCATCACCTGGCAGGAACTCGTGCGCGTGGAAGGTGTTGCCCGTCATGCCACTGCGTCCAACCACCCCCACCTGGGCTGTGGTGCATTGGGGGTTGATGGATACCCTCCGGCAGTCTAAGGTGGCCATAGACAATCCTCATATAGATATGTATAAGATAGGACGGGGGTGCTGCCCGGCGAAGTGGATTTTAACTGCACCCGGCCAGTGTTTTTTGCATTTTGTTGGCGTGTCGGTGAAATGGCAACTTGGCTGATGAGACGTGTCTCCAAAACACAAAGCCCTAAATCCCTAAATCCTAAACCCTAAAACCGCGGTAAAAAAAAATATCCCGGCAAGAGACCACAAACAGTGTGGGGAGAGTAAGAGGATAATGGGATAATGTAAAAATAATATTGATGAGGATGCTAATGTTGATGAAAATGTTGTTGATGATGATGATGATGACGATGATGATGATGATGGTGGTGGTGATAATGATGATGATGGTGATGATGATGATGATGAAAATGATGGTGATGATGATGATGATGATGAAAAATGATGATGATGATGATAATGATGATGATGATGATGAAAGAAATGGTGATGATGATGATGATGGTGACGATGTTGACGATGATGACGATGATGATGATGATGATGGTGGTGATGATTTTGATCATGTTGTTGATGATGATGGTGATAGTGGTGAAGATGATGGTGATGGTGATGGTAGTGATGCTACTGATGATGATGATGATGATGATGATGACAATGATGATGACAATGATGAAAAAATGGTGATGATGGTGATGATGATGATGGTGATCACCATGATCATGATGATGATGATAGAGATGATGATGATGATGATGATGATGATGATAATGATGGTGACGATGTTGACGATGATGACGATGATGATGATGATGATGGTGATGATTTTGATCATGTTGTTGATGATGATGATGGTGGTGGTGGTGGTGAAGATGATGGTGATGGCGATGGTAGTGATGCTACTGCTGCTGCTGACGATGATGATGATGACGATGATGATGATGAAGATGATGATGATGATGATGATGACGATGGATGATGATGATGATGATGATGATGACAATGAAGATGACGATGATGAACATATGGTGATGATGATGATGATGGATGATGATGATGATGATGATGGTGATGGTGATGGTGATGATGATGGTGATCACCATCATCATGATGATGATGATGATGATGAGGAGGAGGATGTTGAGGAGGAAGATCGATCCCAAGACCGGGAAGCACACTTTGTGCGAGCCTGTGCAGTCGAAACGAATGTCAAGATTTAACAAGCGCCACCTTGCACGGAAATTTACAGGGAAAATGCCCCAGACCAGAGTGAGCACCCTGATCAAGCACCGGCCTTTACTCCTCCGTAAGAACGGGTCAGTGTGGACACACTGTTTGGGGAAAAACCTAAACAAACCAAAAAAAACCCTAGATAAACCCTATCCATTTGTGGTTCTTGTTTTTTTTTACAAAAAAAGTGGAAACTCCCATCCAGGAACCAACCCCTCTATGTCTCTTGTTGAGTGAAGCCACGCCCTTTATAATCTTGTTAAATGTTTGAATATGAAAACCCACTTTTCCTCAGTAGTACTATATTTGCTTGAAACATGCATCCTGGATGTTTGAAAGAAAATACTGCAACCCGCAGGTACAGGTACTGCTGCAGTATGCTTTCTAAACTGAGTATGCCCTCATTTTTTGAAAGTAATAGAAATTGCTCAGCATGAAAAATATGATTAGCGTTTGTCTGTTTATACAAAAAACAACTACTATGCTATGCGTAAAGTAGGAGTGCCCCTTCTGAAGAAAAGTTGTTTTCTTTGCAGGAATGCTTCCGATTGAAAAGGCATGCACTTCTTTTCAAGGAATGCTGCGCTCTTTGACTGAAGGTGTTTGTTGAAAAAGACGTCTCTTGTCGAAGGGATGTACATCTTCAAGAGAAACATGCATTGTCTTAAAGTAGACTATATGTTTTCAAGGAATCTACAGGTATATCATTTCCTTTGAAGGAATACTGCATCTGTTTGAAGAATGCCCTGCATATTGAAAAGACATTCTACAACATATGGCTTCCTTCAAGGACATGTTCTGCTTTCTGACTTGAGTATGTGTTCGTCCTTTTTGAGAGTACTGTACGAATGTATGTATTTACTATTCACATACAGTGTACGAGAACCAAACCATCAAAAACGGTAGACTTTTGGGGGATGGGGTTGTCTGAAAATAGGCTACTCCAGACAAGCTCCTGCTAATCAGAAAAATATATATTTTTTTAAAATGGCCACTTTGCGGGTATACTCCAGTCACACACACACACATGTGTGTATGTATATATATATATAGAGAGAGAGAGAGATCCATCTATTGATGATTTTCCAGTGAAAAAAAAACGTGATTGCCTGATATTCAGAGTCGGTATTGTCCATGGGAAAGAACATACACAGGACTTTGGATATCCTCCAAACACATCTTGGAAGCATCACTCGAAAAGTTGGTTCTGGTCACACCAATCATGTAAGGAAAAAAACTGTTCAGTAAAAACGGATGAGAATCACTATTACCCTCTGGTAAACTAACATAACTATGGAAGACCACCATTTTTAATGGAAAAATCCACTATAAATAGCCATTTTCAATAGCTATAATTGTGAACTACTCATCATTGGTGCTTATCATTCTACGTAGTTGATGTCCAATCCATGGCATCCATTCAAACAAACCAAAATTACTCTCCAAAGAAACACATCAATTCAATGGATTGGTTTAAGGGAAAAATTACAGGAAAACCCCATGATCTTCATGGGAAAATCTATGGTTTCCTGTAGAATTTTCCCTTAAACCAATCCAATGATTATGAATATTAACCAGTTATGATAGCCCATTTATAATGGTTATATATAAATCCCTATTAAATCCCTATTATATATAAAACCCAACATGGTGGATTTCCAATCCAGAAAAAAACAGCACCACTGATGAGGAGATCCAGCCCCCTGGGCGTCCGCAACGATTTGTCCAGGGACCGCAGCGAGGTGTTGGCAGTTCGCAACATTCAGCTGGACCTCGGCTGGGAAACCCCGAAATATTGCCGATGACTCAAAATAACTGACCACAACAAATTGCAAATGCTAGATAATGTAATATATTTATATACTTATATGTATATACTTATATGTATATACATACTATATATATATATATGTATACATAATATATATATATATATACATATACTAATATATATATACGCATATTCCCTTAATTATTTTAAGAAACATATACTGAGATTAACTATATATATATATATATATGTATACTACCCATTCTTAGCAAATATCCAACATATTGGGTTCTAGGCAACCCATGTAGGTTTAACGCGGCTAACCTAGTAAAATTGGATGGTTTACTCCTGGAAGTTCCTAATCCTTGTCATAGCAATGGCTATAGATATGGGTTTGTCTGAATTTGTTTGGGAAAAACAATTCCAGCGGATCATTGTCATTATCCCCATCAAACTGATCATTTTGAGGGTGTAGCCAATTTTCAAACATTTTAATATGTACCCGTGAAATCTAATCTGTGTAACCATACATGAATGCATGTTGTTTCCCATTAATCATTAATACATGCATTGTTTGAAGCATGGCACAAAAAAAAATCCCCTAGCCATGGATAAAAAAGCCGCTTTTCTACTTGGGAGGATCATCATGATCATCCCATTTAGTAACTGATTAACAACCCTAGCTATAACCAGGTTATGACCCCACTTAAACCATACCTAGAATTGTTCGTAATTAAGGTTATAGTTATAGCTGATTAATAACCAGGTCATTAACAACCCTAGAATTTCCTAATCAAGGTTTTTAATGAGCTACCATCCGTGATGCCTTCGCTCCCGCAGCCAGAGTAGAGCCTTCCAACCTGGCATGTGCAGCCAGGGGGTCAACCAAAAACTCACTATGGTCGAATGGTAGATGTCAAAAGCTGCAAGGTTCCATGTAGGAAACCATGGTGGTGACCCCCAAATCCAAGGTCTTCCAGGAATATTTCCCATCATGCATTCTGGGACATGTACAACTGTACGAGCACATCATCATTAGAATAGAATTGGGGGTTTCTTGGGATAAAACCATATTATGTTCTATGTTGTTTGCGAACCCTGTGTCCAGTAAGCATGGCAAAATTATGGACATGCTGATCAAGTCTAAGTTGATAACTGCTGCCCAATTTGAAACCAAAAAAACACATGGCCGTAATGACGCTAGTAAATTGATTGGTATGTGGGTTATAAATCCTTCAAAACACAACCAAGTGAGTTATTGTATCTTGGTTAAGTCATACTTTCGGATCACAACTTTTCCTCCCATATGCAAGTCTTCAAGCGACCCTCAGCCTATATGTTTGCAAACATCATATGTTCATCTTAGGGATTGAGAACGCCAAAATCAGTAGAAATCAGACCTCGATTCCTTAGGTGTTGTGAAACTGCCTTATTCGGGTATACCCCGTACTAATTTCACATAGCTATGAAAATGGCCATGATTAAACATTTAGTTTGATGATTTATTTTCCTTATTTAGCACGGTTAGTTTCAAAAAGGCTCTATGTTAGATTACCAGAGGGAAAGTCCCAATATATTCCATGATATTCCCAGTAAATATATCCCTATAAGTCCCTGGTGTTGCTGGTCAAACCCGCCATTTGGGGATTCCTCCAGACTTCACGAAAACATGCCGGCCAGCGCAACATGGACTGCTCATTGAGCCGACCGTCTAAGCCCTGGCAGGGATATCACCAACACAAATGCGGATATCTACAGTATGTACGGTTACACGCTCTTTAAGGGAACCATGTTTCAAGCAATTTCAGCCACAGCCGAATATGTCCAGGCATGCTTTAGCCACATGTGCGCTCACAGCAGTTCCAGTCACACATCTCACACAGGCGGATATGGCCACGCACGATTGGCTCACATCTGCGCTCACACACTTCAAGTCACATATCTGGCAATCTCTTCAACTGTGGCATTCCTTGTGCAGACCCGCACCACCAGTTCCATTTCCATGTGTTGCAGTTTCTTCCATTGTGACACACATCATGAGACCGACTTTAATTTGCAGATTGCAGACACCATCAGGCAACGTTACCGCATTGGACCCTTAACCTTTGCAAACAGGTACGGACATGTCAGTGGAACGTTGTCCAAGAAAAAGGAAGGAGACGAATAGGTCCTGTGAAGGAAGGCAGATGCTCAGAGACCGACAAGACATGTTCATACCGGACAAATCTCAACCTGAGGAAAGTGTTGACCAAGCAAGCTGCCAGGCACGAAGGGCAAACTTTTCCCCGATCCAGGCGACGCGCGCTCCATCAAAATCATGGCTATCTACCACTGGCCAGGCAGGGGATCTCTGCTGGGGAGAGTAGGCTCGCAATGCCTTCAGAGACATAGAACGGAGCATGTGTTGCCTGAGTCACGGCGCCGTGTCCATTGGAAGCGATCACTGTACACATGTGGGAAGGCATTCTTCCTCCAAGGCGTTTTGCGGGCCCATCTCCTCACAATGCACCGATTTTCGATGTGATTCGTGCTGAAGCCGTTTTCATTGACGACTTCACCTACGCTGTAATTGGCGACCTCGTGCCACAGCTCGGCATGCCCCCAACTGTTCTCGCGCTTCAACTCCTTGACTGCAAGTGCAGTCCCTTTCTAGCCATCTGTCACCAAGATCGTCTTTTTGGGGATGTCCAAAAGCCGCAAACATTGCAGGATCTCCTCCTTGCCGCGACCAAGATACGAAAGAGGAACCTTTGCGGGTCTCTTGGAATGGTGGCTACCAAGACCCATAGTTGATCCGGGTGAGGGAACCGGGCTTGGCCCGGTTCAGGTGTGACTCATCAATCTCGATGACGTACTTATACTTGCAGTAGAAGCGAGCAGCATTGGGAGTCTTTGCCTGTTTCATCGCGATGAACTGGCTGGCGCGCACAGTAACATGCCTGGTGCTGCCCAGCTATAACAGCACTCCGCACTTCGATCCACATTAACATCCGTCCCTTCAACACTGGCATTCCTTCAGGTCAACCGACACGCACAGCCATGCACACCCATGTGTATATATGTGCAACCATGCGTAGAGAGTCTAGAAAGCCCATATATGTATGGTCTTTAAAAGTCACGTTTCGGTGTTCCCCAAAACGGGCATGGAGCCCTACGAACATTTTTTTTAGTCAATATAATATATGTATGTATATATATATACACATAGCATATATATATATATACATATACATACATACATATGTATATATGTATATATATATATATAAATATAATATGTATATATATATGTAAATATACGTAGCCTATACACATACATGGCCTATACAATACATATAATATACATTCTATATAGAATTGATAATCCATAACCTGTATATCTATAGGTGGATTTGAGATGGCTTAACCGTCTTGAAATGGTATGGGTAAGGATACCTTTGGTATGAGGTGATTGGTACCCCACGACTTTGGGTGAAGGATCCACATTTGAATAGGAATATCATCACAAAAACGTCAACATAGATCAAAGTATGTTGAGGAAATTGTGGTTTAACAACAATAAAACGGTGTTTCAAACCGACAATGATGAGTATGTATACTATACATATATATATACATACATACATATATCTATGTATACAGAGGGATATGAATCAACTCAATGATTTCAATGTGATATTTGAAACTTTGGATGTGGACTTGAACATGAGGGCATTCCTAAAACAAATGGCCATCAAATAATGGAATGATGATGATTAGTCAATGTCTCCACAGGACCCCAAAATCGCACATTTACACCAAGTGATGGCCAAATGTCATCCCAAGACCGGGTATGGATTATTATTGGGTTTAGCTCAAGAACAGTAGATTTCCAAATAGAAATCGTAGAGTCATTCATACAGGATGGTGCCCCCCAGTTATGTTTGTTGGTTTATAAACCCCATTAACTATAGTTATATCTACCATAAACCATAGTGACATTGGAGTTATGTTCACCAACTTAGCTAACGAACTGGGGCACCACCTTGTATCCAATGAGTTTAATGACCCCCAAATTTTCCCAGTCCTCGCAAGCGATGCGCCCACAAAGGATCGTTTCAACTTGACTGGGGACCTCACTGGATCAGCGAAGCAATAAACCAAGGGTCAAACAAACATGGCCATGGTATGCGATGGTGACACCAAGGAGACTTAGACTCAGCTTTTATGATCTCAGATCTTCTTTCCAACCAGTCATGAGGGTTTTTTATAGTGGCCTCTAAGGTCACCTGGAATGATCGACATTTTCAGCAACCAATTTATTGGCTCGTTATCCTGCGTGTGTCCATAAGAATTCATAAAACATTTGATGTTGATCCTCAAAATATGCACCGTTTCATCAATGATCCATGCTTCTATGTTTGAGACATTGAAGGCCTCCAAAATATGTTCTTGGCTACCCAACACCCACGGCGCCGATCACAGCCTGGTAAGGACCATAGGGATTTAATTATGGATGTTTCATGGGAATATCATGAAATACCATTGGATTTAGCCAACCATATGTAATGATATGGAATGATATGGATGTGGAAAACTAACACAAACATAGCTGTGGAAAATTGCCCATTTAGTTACGATGGTTTACCCATTCAAGATTGGTGGTGTTCCATAACTATGTTAAATTACCACATGGTATTTGACAAATCATACAATGAGAGGCCCCCAAGATAGCTAAGTTGGTTTATAACTCCAATAACTATGGTTTATGATACTTATAGCTATATTTACTGGGGCTTTTGTTACCCAACTAACATCACTGGGGGGCCTCACATTGTATATCATTTAAACCCACCATTTGACAGTCGTGTTCTGGCACACCCTCCTTCTATCATCCCATTGTAGGTGGTTTTTTGAACGGGATGAATAACCAGTTTTTTGATGATATCCTTAGTCTACCAGGCAGAAAAACAAATTAAGTAGTACCCTCTGGTAAATTAACAGTTCGACCCTGGCAGTCATCGGGGTTGGAAGACTACTGAAACCATTAAAAATGGGAGATTTTTTAGGGTCCAACTGTCTATTTACCAAAGGGTATATAATCATTATAAGTCAACCGAGGGTTCTAAACACCGCTGATTTCTGTTGAGTTTATACTCCCCTCAGCTGTGGCCATGAGTTGCCTCCTGAACACGTTGCTGAAGCAACGAGGTAATGGGCGCCTCCCATTCCTGCACGATGCAATCCCATTATGATCATTATGTTGGTATTGGTTGTTTGAAATCATTTTTTCTGGAAACTTTGGAATCATCCACCAACCTGAAATAAGGTCATTTGGAAATGATTCCCTTTCCTTGCCATCATTTTATTGACATTGTGGTGAAATTGCTGGAATTCATACCGAAAAAAATACTTCTGGATGCCATGGCAGAAAGGAACCGCCAAACGAACTTGTTAAGTTGGTTTGGCGGATAATTATACAATTTGATGAGGGTCAAAATCCAACATATAGCCGGAAGGGGTGGAATACATTGTGACAACTGGAAATTTAGCAACAAGAATGCGAAAATAGAATGGGATATGACGAAATATCATGGGGGTATCACCAAGAATATGATGATGGTTTAGTTATATAGTCCCACATACACAAAAAAAAACACAAATCTATCGAATTTATGGCATAAATGAAGGCAACTATTGTCCAGAGAAGCACGGGATTTGATGGTCCCAGTGGACACCCTGTCTTCACTTTGAGAGGTGATACACAAAAAACGGTGGTCCAAACCATGATGGAACAATGGGTTCTGATACTTTGCTACGGGGCTCCAATTTGCCATCCCTTAGATGTCTCTGGTATGTACATACTGTGTGTCTATACATATACATCCGGTATCCTTACCAAAAATCCTGCTATAGTATGTAGATGTATTTATCATGTTTGATATTCACTGATTTCATTTTGAAGGTGCATTACGACAGAGGACCTCGCTGTTTGTCTTGCTAGGATCAGCATTTCTATTGTTTCAACTCTCTCTTGTTGTCGGTTGCCCCTGGGTAAACCAACATACTGATATGGAAAATCCACGACAATCCATAGTTTTGAAAGAACATGATCTATTCTAGACTATAGCCGTACTGCCATATTGATTCATATAATGCAGTCCGCAACAGGTATTCAATACTGATGATCCATGTATATATATATATATTATATCCATATATCATATATCATGTTTACTATTATCTAGTACCTTCGTTGCTCATAGATGTTCATCGTTGCAGGTTTCTGATTGCTAAAATTCAGCCCGGCTGACTCTGCAGAGCTTCTCCTGCAGTCGCTCGTCGCGGCGAATGGCACGTTCTGAGAGCGCCTGGTCTGGACGTTTGACTCACAAGAGCTGAGCAGTGCGGAATGGGGACTCATGATTCATGAGATGAAAATTCATGAATGATGAATTGATGAAATAGTCACTAGTGAGAGTTTTATGGTAGTGAATGATACTGCAATAGTGACTACATAAAAATCTAAATGACAATGAGGATGAATGGTTCAACAATATTCAACAATGGGATCCCGATTACAGCATGATCAGTACTTCCCCTTTCTAAAAACGATTCCTCGTGGGGAACGGAAATGGAGATTCATGATTACTAAATGATTAAATGACCATAGTTACTATTATAACCATGATGACATGTTGTGATTTGTGAGCACTAGGGATCAAACAAAATAGTACCAATTAAATGGTGGTTTATGATACTTAGGTTATGATGAACTAAATGTTTCGTGTTTAGATGATGGTTCAAACCATGATAAACATGATTGTCGTGACATGATTATCAAGGGGACATCATTTTTCATCGTAAAAACAATGAATAGCCATGGTGATTCAAGAGTCGTTAATGATAGTCAGGCAACGATTGATGATTCATAGTTAGCGGTTGATGCTGAACACCATGATGACATCAGCCATATACAGTGATTGACCTGACATGATTATGAACAGGTTTACTCCGAAAAAACTCAGATACAAGATGTTCATTAGATTTCCCCCCTTGTGGTTATCATTCACCTACAATGGCTTGAAGCAACCCTGATGAATGATGATTCAATGGTCATCAGGATGACCGTGATTGCGGAAACGATGAAATGGGGAGTACGACAGCGGGAGTGAATGATACCCTCTGGTAAACGTTTACATAATTATCGAAAGATCCAGCATTTTTAATTGGAAAATCCACTATTTCAATGGGCATTTTCAATAGCTATGTAAACGTTTACCACAGGGTAATGATAATTACTACATGCTGAACCTGAGCATTACGTACTGTAAATTGTGGTAGTGACTAATGGAGATGATGATAATTGTCTATGATGCAAATGATGATTAATTAAATACTGATCAATGGGAATATATGATTATATATATATATAATAAGTATAAAAGTTGTGACAGTGATTACTAAATATCAAATGTAAATAATAGATTACCAATCAGTGCGTAGATTGGACCATGAGCTGCCATCATAGCAGTTCATACACGAGCTTAATAATATCACAAAACCATATTCATGACGAATAAATCGTTCAGCTATGGATGATGAATGTAAATTAAACCAGGGAAAAGTACTGGTGAATTTATCTGGTTGGTGGTGTCAACCCGCCTGAAAAATAGAAAAATATTAGTCAATGGGAAGGATTATCCCATGTATTATGGAAAATAAAAACTGTTGAAACCACCAACCAGTTACTGTATCTAAATAGATATCCAAATATACCAAAGTGATCAAAGGTACAAATTGGCACTACACCGCCATAGCTGTTGCATACACATTTCTCTCATAGGTCTGCGCATGAAAAATCTGTGTGTGCACTGAGTCATAGTGATATACATATATGAATGATATTTCATACGTAATTGTATTGAATTGTAAATTATATATATATATGTATGAAAACAAAACATATGACATCATATAACAACATTACACATCTAACTGACATCTGTCGTCTGTCCATATGTTTTCACGTGTACTTAAAACTGGTTGCGATGGATAGTAATAAAGGATAATATAGGGTGTAACTCAGCCACATAATATAAATTAATATACAGTATATATATGTATACATATGATGGACTCGACATTATCAATGTTGTAAGTTGTAGGTTATGAGTTATAAATCGATATCAAGCCAACAACTCCATTGAAACATGAGAAGCACATGAATACTCTAGCATCATCTGGGATTTACATCCAGAAAAGCCGACAGCCATGACATCTATTAGCTGTTCGCACCTCATCCATCCAAGTGTAGGCGCTTTGCCCATCCTGACCTGCCACGGCCCCGGGGTCATTGGAGTGACTATAACTCACCATGGGAGCAAGCCTGAAAAAATGGGCATGTAAAATATAAATTACATGCATTTACACTGCTTAAGAATCTTGGTAAAAATGGACAATTCCATGGGAGAAATATGGAGAAATAAGGAGTGAGATGCCCTGTTTTGAAAGAAACACTTTTTTGGAACTTGTTGGGGTGAAATCAGTTTGCGATGCTTTTTGTTCATAGTACAGGTCAAAAATGGTCAAGTAACATCATGCAACTGTTTCCAGCATGGTTGTGGTGGGGCTGCTCCAAACTCCATTCCCATCTCTGCCCTTGCTCGCACGCGGCGGAAAGCGCCCACTCCGGCACTTCATAGCGTCGTTGCTTCCTTAACTGGAACGAAAAGGTGCTGGTCTTGCCTTTTCCAGCCGCAGCGAGCCGAGCTCAGCAACCGCTTTCGAGCAAGCATGGTTCTATGTGCTTCCAATATAAAACAAAGGACGTGCGTATGTTTCTGGACATTTCACCCAATATACACACCCCTTCATCCAAGACTGCCTGCAAGCACAAATCAACCGTTTGCTCGGATTGCCTTGGGATCTTGAGCTTACCTGGGCCCCTGCAAAAGTAAAAGTGTACGGAGGTTTTTGATTCTGTTTCATAGTCTTTCCAAAGTTGGTAAATCCGTAGAGGCTTCTTCTTTGCAGACAATTGCTGCTCTCAGGCGAGTTTTCCACCACGAAAGAATCGCTGCGACGCCGGATGTCGGATGTCTTCCCCAGATGGCCAGCCCGGGGTGCCAATTTACACAGGTCAGAGGTTGGCAGCCATGGTCATTCTGCATGTCGTCCCAGAAATGGAGACAAGTCTTGCCAAGATATGCCAAGATAAGAAGCTTTGAAGCCACGTGGCACGATGTGAACCCCAAAGTCTCTCCTGCTAGCCCTGCAGCCTGCAGCATCTGCGGCTGTGGTCAGGTGGGAGCGGCCTGTCGCCTGTCTACTCCTTGAGGTTTTGCTTCAAGACCTGGCGAGTCAATATTCAAAAGGCCCAAATCCCAAAGGTCAAAGTTTTTTAGATGCCTTGGTTCTTCTACTATTTTATAGAACTTTGTTGAATTCATTTTAATTTATATAAATCCTCCCATGTTGAAGAGTACCACGATTCACACCCATTGCCACCTGAGTCAAGTCCTCTTTCACGCGCCGACTGATGAGAGGCCGCTCAGCAGGGTAGCCCCTCCTCAGCCTCTCCTCCCTTGAAAGGAAGGAGCGGCCACTCACATGTCGTACCAAGGGTCTGCCAGGAAGGGTAAAGTCCCGATACAAGAAGACACCATAGTTCTTCATGTGATAGTCCTTGGATGGCTGCGGCTGCAAAGATGTTCATGCTTGTTCTTGGCTTCTTGGGCAATGATAGCAAATTATTCACATGACGTCTTTCATTCCGAACAATCCATCAATGCACGGAACGGCTTGCAGAAAAGCAGCTTCAAGCTTTTGGTTGGAGGTTGTGCCAGTCATCTTGATAGAATGGTTAAATAGTCATTTCGGATCATCGCCAAGATATTTGAAACATTTTGAAACTACTGATGTCACCGGTCTTGATTCTTGAAATTTATTTCGATGCCATGACTCCCAAGTCCATTCATGCGTGCTCTCGCGAATCTCCGCCAGCATGCGACATCCATATGAACCTGATGCTGAACTGAAAGACATGCTGAGAAATTGGGGCCGATGTTGTTCTTTTTAAATATATTCTATTGTACATATCATTTTGTAAATCATCACTACCACCTAAATTATGATAACTATCATTGTCATTATTGCAGTACTTGTTCTCATCAAATTATGATTTTCTTTTCCACTATACAGTAATACAGCATTACATTCCTACAGTTTTACCATGTTTTGCTGGTGTGATGCACATACGTATACATAAATATACATATAAATCTCATATTCAATGGATTGGTTTAAGGGAACATCTACAGGAAACCATAGATTATCCCATTAAATATGGGGTTTTCCTGTAAATTTTCCCTTAAACCAATCCAGTATAATCCAGTGACATATAAATAAAAGCGTTAGTTCTGATCCAAGGAACTTTCAATAAACTCTCCGGGCTTCACCTCTTTCCGGATCAGATCCTTGGAGTCAGCAGAGTTCAACGAGTTCAACCACCATCAGCAGCACACAATAAGTGACATAAAGAAACTATCACCTAAACCAGATTCTATAATGATAGTATCAGTACATACCATTACCATATAATGATTTAGGTGAAACTATCACTAGAATGATCAGCAGATAGTTTCTATAATTTCAAGAACACTCATATAATGATCAGCAGAAATGGCAGTACCATGGTTCTGTGAATCCTACCCCTGCGTTCACTCACTATGTCATTTGGATCAGGGGAAATAACAAAAAAAACTATTTAGACTTGAAATCACAAATGAATTCACTATCGCCGTTCATGTTGATCAAATCCCTTTATGTGGTGAATCCATGTTTTTGTCACTGTGTTAGAATCCCAATTTTACTGGTTCAACTTGAAATCGCAGCGACATCAGCGACCCAAACTTCAACTTAAGACTCAGCCAACTGGTCCCTTCGACCAACGTGTGTCGAGTCGTACCACATGAAGCATGGGATCAAGCTTGGATCCAGTCCATCGTCGCGCACCCATGCGCCATACTTGCTAGCTGCATAGGTAGTGTAGTCAGGTACAGTAGGGAAGCCCACGTAGCGAAGCTCAGGGTAGCGATCCAGCTGCCGCACCACTTCAGTCCTTAGTCGATAGAATGACTAAATTCCAAGGTCAAAATCTCATGCCATGGAGCTGTGTATCGGCTGTGTATACCATGCAATGTATTTATACATCGTGATTTATATTGAACCTTGTATAGCTGTATAGATTTCGATTCTCGTGTCTTGTCTAAGGCTTTTGTGCAAGAGATCAACACAGAAAACTACGCCACCTCCAGTATACCAGGCACGGTTTCAGCAAATGTTCATATGAAATATATGGTTCAAATATATTTAAACCAATCAGGCTTCATCCCTTGAGTTGTTTGAGAACGCCAGAAATTTAGCCCGGTGTCATGGAGAAGTTCTCCGAAAAGACCCTGTCATGTTGCACCACGAGCACATAGTCGGTTTCAACCTGTTCCAAGCCTTCAAGCAGGGCGTACGCAAAGTTGACCCTCTTTTCCAGTGGTCCCAGCACTTTGCACCCCCCAGATCCCGCTCGGACAGTCCTGAAGCGTAGGGATGTTCAAGGGCTGCCGAGAAAGGAACAACATCACCAACATCCGTATCCTTTGATATTAAAATATATGAAACAACTCACTTTCAACAACTATTCATTCTGGAGCTTCATGGGGCCTGAATTTTATTTTCCATCCTGGGATGGGATTGATCCAAATCTGACTCTGCTTGGCTTGGACAGTTGGAATCTGGCAGGTTTCATGGTGGACTATCCATGTTCTTGGAGAAAAAACCCATGGCAAGTATCTTCAAACGATTGATTTCCGGCGATACTCAGGTATATAAATTTATGTCAACTGTTTAACTTATGTCAACTGAAGGGCATCAAAGATGGTATTTGGATGCATTAATTCTTATGGCCACAGCCACATCATTGATCTCCTTTGGCCCAACCCCGCGTACGAAAAAACATGTTCGAGCCACCACTTCGCCCGCAGTGCGTCCACATAGGCGCGGTACTTTTTCCCAGTCTCAGCGTTCACCTGAAAAGAGTCTGGTGAAGAATACCCTCTGGTAAACTAACATAGCTATTGAACATGGCTATTTATAATGGATTTTCCCATTAAAAATTGTGATTTTCCATAGTTATGTTAGTTTACCAGAGGGTATGAACCCCAGTACTCCAGTCACCATCATGGACCATCATGTTAAAATACAAAATACCCCAGAAACCCTGATTGGTATCTATTGTGCGTAAATGATCGGTATTCACTCGAAACCCATAATGTTAACCAGCTAATTGTTCATTTGGGGTGGGAGAATTTATGAAGCTCAACTTGACAATAGGTATGGGTCAAGAAACATCAATTCGAAACAAAATGGTTGGAAATGGTTGGAAATGGTCGTGAATATAACTAGTATAATGAATAAAACAACCAACAATGGTGGGTGTTCTAAAAAAAAACTTGACCCATAAGCCAGGTCAGATGTTTTCGATGTTTTGAGCCAAGGCACCTTCCCTTGATTCCACACAGGCTTTCCATCACGGATGGTGATACCATCAGCCACAATAATCAGAGGGCAGTCTTGCAAGCTATGGATGAGGTCAAAGGACTGTATGACGCTGTCCTTGGACTTGATTTTCACTAATCCCTGCAATCCTAACTTCTTTCCACTGTAGCTCCTATGGTCCTATGGCTGATATTAATATACTGACTGTAAGGTTGCACGCAGAAAAATGATCCACAACTTGGAGTTAACACCCAAAAAACAGCAGGTACAACGAAGGACAGTGGGGATCAAGGGCTCTTCGAAGCGCAAGTTCTGACATGAAAATCCAAGGCGAGCTCTAAGTGGAAGCTCCCTCGAAGGCCGGCCAATACTGTGGCCAAAGCTTCCCTTAAGTTCAGCCCCCAAACTCCCAGCAAAGACTGGTGACGCCTTTAGAATCACTGGAACTGGGTATGGATCAATAGCTATTAATACCATTTTTAGGGGAATGAACATCCATTTACCAGCTATTTTGATGTTCACCAGGGGTACCAGGGTTTTGACACATAACCAAGTGTCAACGAGTTGTGTAGAGGGATGGGAAGGAATTGGAGACGTCACCAGGACGATACTCAACCGCTCTGGCAATGCGATACTCACCGTGGGGAACGGTGCCAGGAACAGTGCCACAACGGCCGCCACGGAGAAAATCGGGCGACGCCATGGCGGTCGAAAACTGGACATGGACCCAAGATGACCCAGGTTGAAATACTTCGACCGTAGACAATACATATCCAACATCAATTGAAGGGAAACATGAGGATCCACGTTGAGGTCAGATTTGAGGATTACAGATGGCGGGATGTACATTTTCGACTGATGGTTCCACTTTGGACGGCCCAAACTGTTGAGTTTATTTCTATATAGGTTCATTTATGTTTTGTTGGTGTGTATATAATATACATATATATATGTGTGTGTTCCTCACAAACGATCAATGTCATGAGCCATGTCCATCAAATCACGGAGCACGAGCTGAGCACAGTGATTCTTTTTTGTTCGGCCATGGTGCGTATACCCCCAGGAATCCATCCCGTGGGTAAACAAACTGGGGTCAACCACCAAGTACCATATGGATCCGGCACATGGATGCATTTGGGTATTAATTGTATGTGTTGTCTTTCAAGACATGCCATAGTTAGGTATCCATAGTTCAGTAAGTTGTTCTAGAAGTGGGATGAACCTCTGAGTAGGGCATCATGTGTCATTGTTGCTGGCCATCGGCACATGTGGGGTGATACCCTCTACGAAAAGATTCAGGACCAAGGGTGGATAGTTGGTTGTTGGGGTTGTTGGGTAACCCAAAAATGCTGGACAAGTAAATCATCCTCAAAATCCGAATCCTCCAAACAATACCCTCTGGTAAACTAAAATAGCTATTGACAATTGCCATTTATAGTGAGTTTTCCCATTAAATATGGAGATTTTCCATAGTTATGTTAGTTCACCAGAGGGTAGACAACATCCCAGAACACTGGTTCAGTATTGGAATTCTTCATGTGGGGACGGAGGTTCCACTGGTTGCTGAGGGGAATTGGTGCCATGTGCGGATGGGGTCCCATGTGGAGAGGCTAAAAAAAACTGCCAGGGATGGGGCATGACTTTTGCATCTATGTATTTGGGAATCCCTTCGAAACCACACTGATGGATTTGGCATAGTCAGTTGTGCACAGGCTCACCCAAGTGATTACCATTGCCAACGATGGCCAGGTCGCCCATTTCGTCGGAACGGTGCCTATGATCTCTAGCTATTTGGAAGGTTCCTCGAGGTCGGCCAGGTCGTTATAATTCATCAATATTCAAGCTGAAGCCTGGAATGATTGCCCTGTTCTACAAGAGGATTTTTCATTTTTCAGCGGAATTCCCGGTAAGTGATGGCAGATAGTGCCCTCTCGCAATTTAACATAACCATGGACAATCCGTTGGCCAAATGGCTAAATCATTGAACCAATTGCCTCATTTTCCATAGCATAACTGTTAAATTACTCGAGGGTAATATGCAATATCCCATTATCATCCATGATCCCATGAAAATTCCAGGTGCTTTATCAAACAAAAAGTTTGTTCCTAGCCCCATGACCCCATTCCACAAGGTGGTGCCCCAGTTCGTTAGCTAAGTTGGTGAACATAACTCCCATTTCACTATGGTTTATGGTAGATATAACGAACTAGTTTTCATGGGGTTTATAAACTAACGTTCACATCACAGGGGGTCACCATCCTGCAGCAATGGTAAATTGCCATAAATTGCCATAAATCATAAGCTGTCTCCAGTTGAGGGGCTGCCTGTCCAGAAGCAGTCTCCCAGCAGCTTCACATTCGCCGTGCTCGACCTCGTTGGCTCGGAGATGCTTGGAGGCCATTAGTCGAGACCTCGGGACCTACGGGAGCATCTTAGTGGTGTTGCTTGAGTATAGCGTAACTGCTTGGTGGTTGAGCCCTACCCCCATCTATCAATGGATGATATGGATGGTTTATAGTGGAAAATACCATGAGAATATGGATGATGACTGGGAAATACTGGTTGGTGGTTGAGCCCTACCCCTCTGAAAATCATGGAGTGAAAGTCAGTTGGGATGATGACATTCCCAATATGATGGGAAAAATAAAAGCCATGTTCCAAACCACCAACCAGGTGTTTTTTGTATTGACATGTGAGCTGACTTGATTTAAGATGTACTCATCGTCGCATGTTTAGTGATAGAGAAAAAATGGCCTGATCCTCAAATGGTTCATTCGGCGTCAGTTGTGAAGGTAGCATAGCATGTGCCACAGCCTTTGATTGCATGGATTCAAGTATGATTTAAGTATATGGTTGTATGGAAGTTACTGCAAGTTTCCTGAGAAGCTCAATGCGTTGCAAAGCACCATTTTTGAGACCTCCTTCTGAGTTCGGACTCTGGTCAAACTAATATGATCAAACATACCAATGGTATCACAGTATCCCCACCGCAAGTAGACGATTCACCTCACTGTAAAGCAGGATCTTATCTTCCATCCAATCACGTCAAACTTCGGCAATTCACTTCCTATGACTGCCAATGCTGGGCCATGGCGCCCATATATGCCCACCATAAGCCGCCCGGCAAGGGAATCTTCTGCAAATTCCCAGTGTTGATGCTGCTCTTAACCGAGATCTGAGAAGAAAGAAGGCACAATCTGCAGAGTTTTGCATAGTTCTGCCCCTCGTGTTGGTGCTTAACCCATACCCAAAACAGTCACAATCCGGTATAGTCCTGGGATGACCCTCCCACCCAATGGCCAGGGATGGAAAGTGCAAAAGGGTGTCAGGAAGGGAGTCACACAGAATCTCTAGCAGGGAATGTCAGGAAATCCATGGGAATCTTCTCCCAAATTGAAATGTTCAGCAGGATGATTTCGATATTTTGGATGCAAAAATACTTTCTATGCTGGCAATCCAATGATAAAATCAGCCCCATAGCGGATAATCTCATATGGTGATGATCAGACGGTCCATTTTCCATAGCTATGTCGCCTTATGTCGCCATGTTAGATTACAAGAGGGTGTATCCCAATTGTACTCGAGAGGAGCTGGTTAACTTGATTAACTCTCCATGTATTTCCTGATGTTATCCCCAATACTGATCACAAACTGTTTACCAATCATCATTAACCATCATTAACCATCATTAACCATCATTAACCATCATTAACCATCATTAACCATCATTTATAGATGCCATTTATAAACCAACCATTTATAAGTAGTGCTTACCGAGCATCGGACTGATCCAAATCTTGAATTCACCTGGGACTTAAGGCCTAAAGATGATCAGCTTCATCCCAACTTGGGGGACACGGCCTGATGGCTCGGCTTGGACGGCGGAGTAGGCGTTCCTAGCAGTGATGATCCGGCTGATGGGACTGCTGAGAAACACGGTGTTTTGGATGCCATGAAGCATCAACTCTCCAAGTCTTTGGGTAAGGCGGAAGCCCATCTTATACGATTCCATGATTCACACAGCATGATCCCAAGTCTGTCTGTCTACCTTCCAACTGCATCGTGTTGAAGCCTTTAAAAGTATATCGGGTTTGTCCAAAGTGGAAGTTAACCCCAAATCCATGACCATTGACGAGAAAATCCGCTGTGTAACCATGGCAGTTGAATCATTTCCATGCTTTTTCCAAACAAACACAAGTCCGAAAATATCTTCATGACCTCAAGGATATTACTCTACTTTTCTGTAGATTTTCCAAGCAATCCATCGATTTTTCAGACGTTCCCCGCCTGCATCGAGATCTCCTGCGGCCTGGTTCCATAATAATGCACGGGTTAAACTGGCTGGGGTGATCGGGGTCTGTCTATGAACAAAATCACCCAACCCCTTTTAATATGTGAAATCAAATAAATTGATTCCAACCCTGTTTGAAAAAATACTATGAACTGAAAATACCTTAGTCACCAGCAAAGGGGTGCCAAACACACTCTTAAAAACTGAACATGTTCCCCGTGCAACGGACAGAACCGGGTCCGTCCAACTCACATTGGATTTTTTTGAGATGGAAGGTATAATACCGTGGTATACCTCAGACTCATGAATTGATCAAAGTGCAAGCTAGTGGACGTGGTTCTGCCATTGAAATCCCCAATGGTCTTCATGTTTTCCATCGCAATTCCTTTTTGTTACCCTCTGGTAAACGTTTACATAACTATGGAAAATCAGCATGTTCAATGGGTAAATCCACTATTTCTATGGGCTATGGCTTCAATAGCAAACTGTTAGTCATTACCAGAGGGTAAATCCCATTAAATTCATTTAAATTCCATTAAACCACCATAAACCCTCATTAAATCACCATTTTCATAATAATTTCACTGAACCAAGAAAGTCCATCCTTTCTTCGGGTGTCTCACACACAAACTGTAGCACTCCAATTTCTATCATCCAAACTCTCTCCCTTCATGTAATGGTGTGAAAAATCCTAGCGCTCCTAGGGCCCATGAAACCGTTGTAATTTTTCCCTGGTTTGATCATGGGTAAAAAATGCTAAATTCCAGAATCCTTCGTGACATCTTGACACATTTGGATACATTAATGATACATTTAAGGAAACACATCATGCCATGCCAATCTCCACGGCCTCACGCGTCCGTTTGGTGATCGGAGTCGTGACCTTTTGGGTTTCAAAGGTTTTGGGGGTTGTCTCAAATGGGGGATTTCTACTCCAAGATTTACTGCGAAGCTATCGGGAGGTGAAATTCATGAATCATGGGATTCGTGGCTGTTCCAAACTTTCAGTCAACACAAATCAGTTCCGGCATGACAAATAAAAATGCACTACAAACTTCTACAAAGGATTTTGAATCGACTTGAAAGTCATTCTGTTTCCCCCATTGGTAGTCGGTGGCACCATTTCAATCAGTGGGATTGAACATCAGCAAAGGCCCGACCCAACGAGCTCCAAGACCAAATTGTGTTTGGTTGTTAGCTGTTTCCCCAAATAGGTTTCCCCAAAATTTGTTGTTTCCCCAATGAAATTCTGTTGTTGCTCTGTGAAACCCTTGTTCCCGAGAGCGTCTGAGCACAGGGTTCTTCTAATAGTGGGGGTCTGTAAAACATCTTATCATCTTCATCCTCACATGTTCACATCTTCTCATCTTCACATCTTCTCATCCTCACTTCCTCACACCTTCACATCCTCACATCCTCACATCTTGACATCCTCACATCTTCTCATCTTCATCTTCCCATCCTCACATCTTCTCATCTTCACATCTGCTCATCTTCACATCTTCACATCCTCACATCTTCACATCCTCACAACTTCATCTTCACATATCTTCACATCTTCTCATCTTCACATCCTCACATCTTCACATCTGTTCATCTTCACATCTTCTTCTCCTCACATCCTCACATCTTCACATCTTCTCATCTTCACATCCTCA